>Ga0308414_1002161_pt1 | contig 12829 bp, 15 predicted proteins | sample HotsprSampleOS50_FD_205667 | JGI IMG/M metagenome (GOLD analysis project Ga0308414, IMG submission 205667) | Hot spring phototrophic mat microbial communities from Octopus Spring, Yellowstone National Park, Wyoming, United States - 20090730_OS50 ... | reverse complement strand
TGATGTCCTTGATGGCTTGGGGCAGGATGATGAGGGGGTAGTTCATGGGGTCAGCTTTGTACTGCTGTATGTAGCATAGCCTTTAGACTGTTAAATTTCCTTTTCCTCTACGGAGTAGCAGACCATCTTAAAACGGCAGTTTACTGCCATGAGTAGGGCGTTCAGGTTTGTTATAGATGGCGTTGTTTCGCCACTGAAATACCGCATTACTTGGGGAAATTTATCTCGGTGTTTTTCGGGCTCGCCCAATACCTTTGCATATTCTCTAACAATTTGCGGTAGCCATTTTTCTCCCCATAGGGATACAGCTCGTTCTTTTATTGCCTCAATTTGCCTTTGGGTGAGTGATTCTGGGGTATCGCTACTGCTGAACATTGATAAATACCTGATAATTTGCAGTTACAATGTTATCTCAAATAGCGGTGAAGTTATTTTTGTACATTGTGCAGATTTTTCAGTACTCGCTGGCGTGCATGATGGAAATCTTGCGAATTATGAGGCCAGGATTATAGCACTGCTGGTTGCGTCCGTAAACAGCTCACAGAATAAAAATTCGTGCAGATTTACGGATCTTATTCTTAAAAGTTGCTTAAAATATTTTCGTGCGAAGAAGTTTATTATAAAATCATATAGTATTCATTATAATACCTAGTGCGGTCTATAACAGTCATTTTGTTCCTGCTGCTTGCTCCGCTCATCGGCTGGCTCGCTAGGCGAAAAGGATATAGCTTTTGGCGGTGGGCACTTTCAGGCGACTACGGATTTATCTATCTCGCTTTTCTTCCATCTGTTAAAAAGGGGGCGACAATAGATGAGATGGAAACAATCAGAGAAAACGGAAACAAAAGGGGTGGGTGGGTAACGGCATTTAATATATTTATGAGTATTATTTCATTAATCTTTGGCAAAAGCCATATGTAATACAATTACGCTACCTAAGAGCGTACATAACTGAATTTGGCGGGGATTATTTGATGCGGATAGAGTAGGTGGCTTCGCCAAGGTGGGCGAAGTCAAGGGTAATGCTGCTTTCCAGTGCTTTTCGGATGGCGGAACGGTCTGGCTCTTTGGTCAGATATTCTTCGGGTATGGGGGCAGTTTCAGCGAGGAGCAGCGGTCTTTTGGAGTTTTTGGCAAGGGTGAGGCGGTGGCGATCGGTCTCGATCGTTTTACAACTGTGAGCGATAAAGAAGTTTTGCAGGGTTTCCCTAAGCAGTTTGCTTTTGTTGTCGTCAATTTGTGCCCGTTTGCTGAGGCGTTGCGCTTCTTCCCGTCTGGCTTTTGCCCTTGCCTCCAATTCGGCGATCAGTCGGGCGTAGCTGTCTAACTTATCGTTGCGTCTGCCGTATGCGGTTAGCCATTCTGACAATAGTTGTTCGGCTTGGTCGGAGGGTAAATCTTCGATCTGGGATTCGATTTCCAGTAGTTCGGCTTGGATGTCAAATAGGGTGGTCATGGTTTCTGCTCCTATAAAGATTGGTGGGGGGGATTCCCCCCCGATTGGTTAGGCGACGCGGACGCTGGAGTATTCCGTGAAGGGAATCATTTCTCTCGTGCCGTTAAGGTCTTGCAGGGCGGGTTTTCCAGATAGGAAGTGGGCGATCTGTTCTAGCTGGGCGGTTTCCTGCTTGCCCTGACGGGTTCTCCATTCAAACCTGACCGATTTGTATGGTTGCCCGTTGCTGTTGGTGTGGGAGAGAAAGCTAACTTTGAAGATACCTTCGGCGGGTTCGCCTTGTCCCATGAGGCGGGTGATCAACTGGCTGAATTGGGAGAGGCTACGGGTTTTGATGTAGCTGACGGTGCTGGCGGGTAGGATGTCGCAGGCGGGGGCGGGTACAAAGAAGATTTGCAACCATTCGGCATTTTGGGTTTTACCAAGATTTCCAAAGTATCGGTTACAAGCGATGATGGAGATTTCCATCTCTTTGCCCAAAAATTCATCCTCGGATACGGCAATTTGTCCAGCTTGGCAGTTCAAGCGCACGGGGTAAGGCTGGTCGGCAAGAAAGATGCTATCGGCTGGCTTTGTACCGAATACGGTTAGTGCTGTCATTGTTTTGATTCCTATTTTAATTGATTGGTAATGGCGAGCCTTTTTGCGACTTGCTCAGGTCGGGAGACTAGGCGACCATCTGGTAGTAGTACTGCTGTTGTTCGTACTCTTCCTGCTGTCGCTCGTCATAGTTTTCCTGATGGGTCTGGGCGAGTGCCATCAGTTTCCTAAAGGTTGGGTCGTCCCTGAGAATCCACTCCGCATCCTGTCTTAGGTCGTTGTCCCAGTAGCGATCGGTGAATCCTGCCTGTATCGCATTGCCGATTTGTTCATCGGTGAGGGTTTGCAGGCTGTCGCTGTAGTCGGAATTGGCGATCGCCTCTTTGATGATGTTGATGTCGATGTCGATTTGGATTAGCATAGGCCTAGAATTACTCCCCCCCTTTTTGGGGTTTTTTGTTTACAATAAAACTATATCATAGCGCCTGAGAATATGCAAGCACTGTTTGAGGTTTTATTTTGCTGTGGCTAGGTAATCTCTAAGGTTGGTGAAACCTAGCTGGGCTAAGACGGCGTAGCCATGCTTGCAACATCCCCGCCCCAGTAGTTTGATCTGGTTGCCGTAGTCTTCGCAGTTGCAAGATATTTCGGCGGGCAATGCCTCTACGCAGTAGCTGGTTTGTTTGGCGGGGTTATAAACTACCCAGTAGTCGCCCTGATTTCGGGCTATGAGCTTCTGGGATTCCTTCCTGCGCCGTTCTACGAAGTGCTGGCGGTAAACTGATTTGGAGATAAATGTCGGGCGATGCCCCGCTACATGAACCCACATTACCCGCTCGAACTCTCTCACTTTGAGGGCAATCTCGGCGGCGAGGGATAGGAGTCGGCGGGTAGCGGATACGGAGTATAGAAGCTGTTGGCGAGTGGTGATCATAGTGCCTCCTTTGGGCTTAACTGTAGAAAAATAATAACATAAATGCTTGTAAATAATCAAGCAAATATGCTAGAATAGATGAGAAAACTACGCACTACCAACCATGAAAATTCTGCTAATGCCTGAATGCCTACAGCGTGCGATCGTGTGGACTGATGAGACTGCTAAGGGTGTGCTGGTCGCCCTTGCGCCTGAATTGGCGGTAGGTGAGCCTGTGCGGTGGCTAAGGGCTAACGGAGTCCCCACTAAAGTGGGACGGTATAAAGGTCTGGTGGTGGTGGACTATCGGTGCGATCGTTGGCTTGCGGCTGAACTCAAAAGCTGGCAGTTGCCCAGTCAGGGCAGTAGGACTCCCAGTAATTATGTGGCATGGTAGTTGGTCGGGGCTGTCCGCCCCCCTACACACACTCCGCACCGCACATTCACACCAAAAAAAATTGGCGCGAAGCTCCTCTCAGACGCACGGAATGGAAGCACATCACAAGCCCCTGCAACTCGCAATCTTTAGATTCTAAAAATATTCAGTTTGCGAGTTGCTAAAATGGGCTGGTTGCTGGAATGGAGTGCCAATAAACACTGGCGTAGCATCACTCGTCTGGGTTCTTCTTATTTTCAGGCGGGGTCTCCCCGCCCTCCTCGATCGAGATAAACACTGGCGTAGCATCCTTATAGAAACGGGATGTCTGCAAGACTTCCCAAACATAAGTGAGCAATGGCGCTTGCGTCTTTGCTCTCCTTGTTCGCTCTATTCGGTAGCGGTTCGTTCGTTTTCCTGCGTCTTTGCTCTCCGCTTGTCCTCAAGGTAGATGATTTGGGGTCTGCTCTCTGATGCAAATAGCCAGTCCCTAATCGGATCGGGTTGTTTGGCTCGATCGTGCAGTCGCTTTAATTTTTCTTTGAGATACCAACTGGGGATTTTTTTCATGGAGTAACTTTATCATGGGTTGGGCGGCTATGGTCTGCTGACGGGTAGTCGCTCTCGACAGTCATGCAGACCCTTTAGACAAGTGGCTTGCGGGTAATGCTGATCAGCATAGCAAGCCTCCCTATCGGCGGGGGAGTCCTGTGCGCGCTGGTGGGTGGGGCAAGCACTATCGGGGGGTAGATTATGGTGATGATTATTTGTTACTTATGATGATCGTGGTATTGATGTAACAGTGTTGGATTAGGTTGATCGTGTATATTGTTATAAAAACATTATCACTATGGTAACGACTCTAAATTTTAATGCATTTTCATTCAGCGATAAAATGTTATCTATGTATGTACTAATAGATGAATATATTTCGGAGAAAAAATCTTAAATGCCAAAGCATTTCTTTGAAATTCCTATCCTCAATTCGCCATACGCGGTTCCATCTCAACATTGGGAACTTGATTCATCAGGACAGCCTACCAATAGAATAATCAATACTAGAAGACCTGCGGAATTTATTAGTCCTATTCCAAAACCCAAGAAAAGTAAGGCTAAGCAACAGGAGCTTTTTGATGAGCAGGGAATTTCTGATGATCGACAAAGGTATCAGATTTCATTGTTTATCAATAGTATCAGGGATAAAGTTAGGGAATGGCGATCGCTTCCTCAGCCAGAAAACTGGAGAGTAACGCCTGAAACGGCAAGACTGTTACAACACTGGAGACATTACCAATTTCATGGTGTCAGACCATTCTTTTGTCAAATTGAAGCGGTAGAGACTGCCATTTGGTTGGCAGAAGTTGCCCCTAGCATGGGTAAACAGGGAAAAGACTTTTTGGACTCGATCGCTAAATCTAATCAGGAAGCTAATCCTGAAATACTGAGAATTTGCCTGAAACTGGCGACTGGGGCAGGGAAAACAACTGTAATGGCTATGCTAATTGCTTGGCAGACGATCAATGCTGTAAGGCATCCCCAAAGTAAAAATTTCACTCGTGGATTTCTCATAGTTACCCCTGGCATCACAATTCGCGATCGATTACAAATATTGCAACCTAATCATCCAGACAATTACTATAGCAACCGAGAGCTAGTTCCCCAAGATATGTTAGGGGAAATTGCCAAAGCCAAAATTGTAATTACTAATTACCATGCGTTCAAACTGCGGGAAAGATTACAGATTGCGACAGGTACTCGTAAGCTCATAGAAGGGCATGGCGAACCACTGCAAACCTTAGAAACAGAAGGGCAAATGCTACAGCGTGTTATGCCTGAATTGATGGGAATGAAAAATATCTTGGTAATCAATGATGAAGCTCATCATTGCTATCGTGAAAAACCTGATAACAGTGATCTTGATGATCTTAGAGGCGATGATAAAGAGGAAGCGAAGAAAAATAATGAAGCCGCAAGACTGTGGATTTCTGGTATAGAAATAGTTAAGCGTAAACTCGGTGTTTCCACTGTCTATGACCTCTCAGCTACGCCGTTCTTTTTAAGAGGTTCAGGCTATGCCGAAGGTACTTTATTCCCTTGGACGGTCAGTGCTTTTCCTTGATGGATGCGATCGAGTGTGGCATTGTGAAACTGCCCCGTGTTCCTGTGGCTGATAATGTACCCGATGCCGAAATGCCAAAACTGCGCAATTTGTGGGAGCATATCCGCAATAAAATGCCTAAAAAGGGTAGGGGAAAAGGTGGCAATTTAGACCCCCTTAGTCTGCCCACAGATTTGCTTACAGCATTAGATGCCCTTTATGGTCATTATCAGAAAACTTATGAAGAGTGGCAAAAGAATGGCATCAGTGTTCCTCCTGTTTTTATTGTAGTTTGCAACAATACATCAACATCAAAGTTGGTCTATGATTACATTGCTGGCTTTGTCAGTGAAGGGGAAAATGGTCAAACTACCTTTCATCAGGGAGGATTTGAACTGTTTCGTAACTATGACGAGTATGGTAATCGGTTAGCTCGCCCTGTAACATTACTAATTGACAGTGAGCAGTTAGAATCTGGCGATGCTTTGGATGAAAATTTTAGGAAGATAGCGGCAGTGGAGATTGAACAACTCAAACGGGAGGTGGCACTACGCAAAGGCTCAGCCGAGTTAGAAAAAATGACTGACCAAGATTTACTGCGGGAGGTAATGAATACGGTCGGGAAAGTTGGCAAGTTGGGAGAATCTGTCCGTTGTGTGGTCTCAGTTTCCATGCTAACGGAAGGATGGGATGTGAACACAGTAACTCATGTTTTGGGAGTGCGTGCTTTTGGCACACAGTTGCTATGTGAGCAGGTGATTGGTAGGGCTTTGCGGCGATATTCCTATGAATTAAATGAAGAGGGTTTGTTTGATGTGGAATATGCTGATGTGCTTGGCATTCCTTTTGATTTTACGGCTAAACCAGTAATTGCCGCAGTAAAACCACCTAAGCAGACTGTTCAGATTAAGGCAGTTAATCCCGATCGCTCTCACTTAGAAATTAAATTTCCACGCGTGGAAGGTTATCGTGTGGAATTGCCAGAGGAAAGATTGACTGCTTCCTTTAATGCTAATTCAGTGTTAGAGCTAAATCCCCAGCTAGTTGGTGCGACCATTACGCAAAATCAGGGCATCATCGGTGAAGCGATCGAGCTAAATGTTAAACATTTGGAAGGGATGCGTCAATCTACTGTTATTTTTCATTTGACTAAGCATTTACTCTACAGGAAATATCGAGATGCTGGGGAAGAGCCTAAAATCTATTTGTTTGGGCAGTTGAAGCGAATTGTCAGACAATGGCTAGATGGCGGTTATTGTCGATGTACTGGAGGTACTTATATTGCCCAGCTAATGTATCAAGAAATTGCGGATATGGCGTGCGAACGGATTAAGTCGGCGATTACAGAGTCTATGGTTGGCGATCGCCCCATTAAAGCGGTTCTCGATCCCTACAACCCCATCGGATCAACAAATTATGTTAATTTTAACACTTCCAAAAAGACACTTTGGACAACAGCACCCCACAAAAGCCATATCAACTATGTAGTTTATGATAGTAATTGGGAAGCGGACTTTTGCCGTGTTGTTGAATTTCATCCCAGAGTGCGATCGTATGTCAAAAATCAAGGATTGGGATTTGAGATTCCTTACCTTTATGGCTCAACTCAGCGGCGGTACATACCTGACTTTATCGTTCAAGTAGATGATGGACGGGATGATTTTCTTAATTTGATTGTGGAGATCAAGGGTTTTAGGGGAGAAGATGCTAAAGACAAAGCTAACACGATGCGAAATTATTGGATACCGGGCGTGAATAATTTAGGTAAGTTTGGTCGCTGGCAATTTGCCGAATTTAGTGCAGTATTTGAAATTCAATCAGAGTTTCATAGGCTAATTGATTCATTAGTATCCAGTTAAATAATCAAGGAGGAAAACCAATGCTCAAAACTTACGAAGTTGCGATCGAGAACGGACAAGTGGTGTGGTTAGATGAGAAACCAGAAGTTACTTCTGGTCGTGCTTTGCTGACGATTTTAGATGATAAGCTACTTTTGGATAGAAATACTCATAAGGCTATCCTATTGCAGTTAGCTGGCTCTGAACCAGAAGCGCAAGATATTACTAGAAGGAAGATAGAAAGCTGATGATTCTTGCTGATACATCAATTTGGATCGATTACTTGCGGGGAAAAAATAACGGTCTTGCACGATATATCCAACAAGATGAACTGGTTATTCACTTAATGGTTATAGGAGAGTTGGCATTGGGCAGTTTCAAAGAACGCCAAAAACTGCTGAGAAGTTGCGCTAGTCTGCCACTAATTTCTACAGTTAGTTACGAAATGGTAATGGAATTTATTGATGAATTTAACTTAATGGGTAAAGGGATTGGATGGGTTGATGCCAACCTACTAACATCAGTCTATCAAAGTTCAGCCAAAATCTGGACTCGTGATAGTAGGCTAAATGCTGTTGCTCAAGAGTTAAACCTTGCCCACATTTGCTAGATAGAATTAGTATATATCAATCTTAAAGCTAGTCAAGGAAGGAAGACCAATGCTAAAAACCTACGAAGTTGCCATTGAGAACGGACAAGTGGTGTGGCTAGAGGAAAAACCAGAGGTTACTTCTGGTCGTGCTTTGCTGACAGTTTTGGAGAATGCTACTCCGATTAAGGAAGTTCCCAAGCCACGCCGTCGCTTTCCACCTGACTCTATGGCTGGCACAGTGAAAATCTTGGGGGATATAGTTAGCCCGATCGTAGATGAGGAAGATTGGGAATGTCTCAAGTGATTCTACTTGACACTCATATCTTGCTATGGTGGATCAATCGCAACTTTGATTACTTTCCTGCTAGTTGGCGTGATCGTATAGAATCTGCCACTCAAGTAGGCATTTCTCCAATATCTTGCTATGAGATTGCTTTGTCTCACCGCAAAGGTAGAATCCAGTTAACTTATCCAGTGAGAGAATGGCTCCAAAATGCTTTACATCTGGGAAAAATTGATTTATTCCCATTAACTGATACTGTTGCCGTAAGAGCTGTAGAACTAACACCAATCCACAAGGACCCCTTTGATCGCCTCATCATTGCCACTGCGCTGGAATATAACGCAAAACTAGCTAGTATTGATAATATGGTTTGGCAGTACCCTGAAATTAGAAATTGCTTACTAAAGCCGTAAATCCCCATACAAATTCACCAACTAACACAAAGGGAGTGATTGATAAATGTTGAATAGAGAGGTTTTTTGAGTTGTAAATCCATGAATTGCTGATAATTGTAGGATATTATTAGTCTTAGATTCTGATTTAGGAGAAAAGATAATGCTAAAAACCTACGAAGTTGCGATCGAGAACGGACAAGTGGTTTGGCTAGAGGAAAAACCAGAGGTTACTTCTGGTCGTGCTTTGCTGACGATCGTGGAGGAAAATAGTGTCCCAAATACTCGTCGTCGCCGCTTCCCGATCCCTTCATTGGCTGGGAAAGTAAAGATATTGGGTGATATTGTCAGCCCGATCATAGATGAAGAGGACTGGGAATGTCTCAAATAGTTCTACTCGATACTCATATTTGGCTGTGGTTGGTTAATGACAACTTAGATCGCTTTCCACGATCGTGGCTATATCAGTTTGAACAAGCCGAACGCTTAGCAGTTTCTCCTCTGTCCTGCTATGAAATAGCTTTGGCACAACAACGGGGAAGACTGGAATTAGGTTGTCCGATTGAGGAATGGTTTGATCAGGCTTTCTTGTTGGCAAATATCGATTTACTGCCTCTAACAAGTTCTATCGCTATCAGATCAGTTAGATTATCACCAATCCACAAAGACCCCTTTGATCGCCTCATCATTGCCACTGCGCTGGAATATAACGCAAAACTAGCTAGTATTGATAATATGGTTTGGCAGTACCCTGAAGTCGCCACCTGTTTGCTAAAGCCGTGAACCACTATGCCCCAACGCAAGACTGACCAGTCCAAAAAGGTTGAATCCATTACCCATCAGGACGCAAAGCGTAAAAATATCCCCACCGCTGAATATCAATCGGTGATGGCAGAAGAGGAAAAATCGCCTATCCGAGTTGCCTATGAACGGCGCAATCGAGATTTAGACCCCCAACTGGTGTGGCGGGGCAAGGATGAACAGAACTGGTCAGATTTAGTAGTGAGTGCGCCACCGCTCTACATCCAAGAGAAGATACACCCCAAAGTTATCATTGATGATCTTCTGCGTCAGAGCCAAAATAACCAAACCGTTGTGCAGGGAGAACTAGACCTCTTTGCTGACTTCAATGGTTTACCCCATGATGCCAGAGCGACGGAATTTTATCAGCATGATGCCAACTGGACAAACCGGATGATTTTGGGGGACTCGCTTCAGGTGATGGCGAGTTTGGCGGAGCGGGAAGGACTGCGGGGCAAGGTGCAGATGATCTACATTGATCCACCCTACGGCATTAAGTTCAATTCTAATTTCCAATGGTCAACCACCAGCCGAGATGTGAAAGATGGCAACAAAGACCATATCACCCGTGAACCAGAACAGGTGAAAGCCTTTCGGGATACTTGGAGAGATGGGATTCATTCTTATTTGACTTATCTGAGGGACAGGCTAACGGTAGCGAGGGATTTATTAACAGATAGCGGTTCTATTTTTGTCCAGATTGGCGATGAGAATGTCCATCGGGTTAGAGACTTAATGGATGAGGTGTTTGGCGATAGTAACCTGATTGGCACTGTAACATTTCAAAAAACTGGTTGGAAACAAAGTGATTTACTATCTTTCGTATCAGATAATATACTTTGGTATGCTAAATCTATTTCCGATGTTAAGTACCGTCAAATATGGTTTAGCAAGCTCGACAGTAAGACATTTCAAGGTCAAGCAGTGCATTTCGAACGTCCTAATGGAGTAAGGGAAAAAGTTAGTAAAGGCGCTGATCTAAATGAATTAGCTAGAGATTGTCGCCTGTTTAGGCATACTTCTATTAAATCAGCAGGAGTTAGCACAACTGGAACCTTTTCAATAAATATTAATGGTCGTTATTTTCATCCTGGGGTAAACCAACATTGGAAAACAACACAAACTGGACTTATAAGACTTGCCAAGTCTAATCGTCTGTTAACTTTTGATAACTCTATCGAATTTGTGAGCTACTTAGAAGACTTTCCATGCTCCCCCTTGACAAATATTTGGACAGATACAGTTACAAGTGGATTTGCAGATCCCAAGCTCTACGTTGTCCAAACAAATGTAAGAGTATTAGAACGCTGTATCTTAATGGCTACCGACCCTGGCGATCTAGTCCTTGACCCCACCTGTGGCAGTGGCACGACTGCCTATGTCGCTGAACAATGGGGCAGACGCTGGATCACCATTGATACTTCACGGGTAGCTTTAGCATTAGCCAGAGCCAGAATCATGGGCGCACGCTATCCCTACTACCTCTTGGCAGACTCTCCCGCAGGACGGCAAAAGGAAGCAGAAATCACCAAAACAACTCCCCCAGATACGCCTACCTACGGCAACATTCGCTTGGGTTTTGTCTATGAACGAGTGCCGCACATCACCCTCAAATCGATCGCCAATAACACCGAAATTGATGTCATCTACGAGAAATGGCAACCCCAAGTACTCCAAGCCCTAGCCGACCTCAACGCCGCTCTCAGAGGGCATACCAACCCCTACACCGTCACCACTGGCGGCAGGGAAGGCAAGCAAGTCAAATTCAATGCCCCTGATACAGCTACATTCACCATGCCCAGCGGGGAAGTGGTCAAAGCCTACGAACTGGTGGAATGGGAAGTACCCCGCCAAGCTCCCGATGACTGGTCACCAACTGCTAAACAACATCTCGAAACTTTCTGGCAGGCACGGATTGCTAGACAAAAGGAAATTGATGCCTCGATCGCCGCTAAAGCAGAATTTGAATATCTCTATGACAAACCCTATGAAGATAAAACGATCGTGCGGGTGGCTGGTCCTTTTACTGTTGAAAGTCTCTCACCCCATAGAGTCTTGGCAGTTGATGAAAATGATGAGATTGTCGGTCTTGATACCGCAAGCGATCGGGGTGATGAAGAAATTAACTTTGTGAACATTATTTTGGAAAACTTGAAAACCTCTGGAGTACAACAAGCTCACAAAGAAAATAAAATTAACTTTATCTCACTTGTGCCTTTTCCTGGTAGATATATTTGCGCCGAAGGGCAGTTTGAAGTGGATAGTGAGAAATCCGATCTGACTTCTGAAAACTCATCACCAAGCACAAAAAGAGCAGGTATTTTCATAGGACCTGAATTTGGTACAGTATCCCGTGCCGATCTAGCCGCCGCCGCAAGAGAAGCTGGTGATCTGGGGTTTGATGTCCTGATTGCCTGTGCCTTTAACTACGAAGCTCAATCCACTGAATTTAACAGACTTGGTCGCATTCCCATTCTCAAAGCTAGGATGAATGCTGATCTACACATGGCAAATGAATTGAAAAAAACTCCTTCAGCCAACCTGTTTGTCATCTTTGGTGAACCTGATATTCTAGTGGCTAGTGAAGAGTGGTTAGTGGATAGTTCAGGAGCAATGATAGCACCCTATGAAATCTTTAAGCTCGTATCGGGAGTTAGTAGTTTGGCAGAAATCAATCGATTTGGCAGTCAAGATTTATGCAGTTACGCAACAATTTCCTGCCGAAGAGAAATTTGGGATTACATCACAAATGCGGCGGGCAGTAACATCAATCCCTGCCAACATAGCGGAGGGACAAGCCCGACTGACAACTGGCGAATTTCTACACTTTCTTGGCATTGCGCAAGGTTCTCTAACGGAACTAGAAACATTGCTGATTTTATCCGACAGGCTAGAATATCTAGCCAATCAGGATTCCGAGAACTTGTTGAACGATTGCACAGAGATCAAAAAAAATGCTAAATGCACTTCTAAAATCTCTATCCAATCCCCGCTAACCACTACCCACTATTCACAAATCACTATCTATGGTGTAGATGTATTCCATCCCCAGTCTGGAGAAGTTAGGTCTAGCAATACTGATGCGATCGCCTGTTGGTTTATCGACACCGATTACAACGAAGAAAGTTTCTTTGTCCGTCATGCCTATTTTTTAGGTGCTGGCGATCCCTATACTCAAAGCCGATATTGATGAACAGGCATGGTCAACTCTCCATAGCGATACTTCCAGACCTTTTGCTAAGCCAAAGTCTGGACGCATTGCGGTTAAGGTGATCAATCACCTTGGGGATGAAGTGATGAAAGTGTTTAGTATTGGTTAAAGTTAGAGAAAACCCATCTATTTGATATAGGAGTACTGAAATTATGCGTAAACAAATCGTTGAATATACATCGCCTTTAGATGCTTTAGTAGCGATCGCAAAACAGTTAAACATTTATGAAATCAAGTATCAAATGGATTCAGAGGAATTTTTTGCTAAATATAATCAAGGCGAAACTCCAGATGATGAAGATTTTGTCGAATGGTCAGGCAATTATCAA
>Ga0308414_1002159_pt1 | contig 12831 bp, 15 predicted proteins | sample HotsprSampleOS50_FD_205667 | JGI IMG/M metagenome (GOLD analysis project Ga0308414, IMG submission 205667) | Hot spring phototrophic mat microbial communities from Octopus Spring, Yellowstone National Park, Wyoming, United States - 20090730_OS50 ... | reverse complement strand
AGGCGCTGCGGCGTGTTGTCGTGCAGGCGCTGGCGCAATTCTATGCAGACTTCGCCGCCGCACCGCTGCGCACGCTGCCGGCCGGCTGAGAATGCCCTTTCCACGTCTCGGATCGGTCGATACGATTGATGTCGCGCAGGGATTGATGACGGCAGACCCGATCACGCTTGTGGTGCACGGACCGCCCGGCAGCGCACCGCCCGTGATGGCCGAGGCCCTGCGCGCCGCCATCACCGCCGCGGGCCTCTCGCCCTGGTCGTTGCTGCCGCGTGGCGATGATCCGGGCATCGACGCCATTGCGGAACTCGAACGCCATCCAGGCGCGGGCGACATCCTTTCCACCTGCACGCCGGTCTTCCTACAGGTGCCGCTGCTGCGGGGATTGCCCAAGGCGCATGCGCGGCTGACGCCGATCACGCGCATGGTGGCGGACCGGTATCTGCTGGTCGTCTCCGCCGCCTGCCCCGCCACGGACTTGCCGAGCTTCATCGCGTGGGCACGGCGCCAGCCGACGCGCACCGGTGGGTATTTCCGCGGCGGCATCAACCACCTGCTCGGGCTCGACGTCGCGGCCGCCTGCGATGCACAGGCGGAGTTCGTGCTCGTGCCCTCCGAGCCCGCGGTCTGGTCCGCGCTGCTTTCGGGCGCGATCGACTGGGCGGTCGGCACGCCGGTCGAGGTCATCGCGCATCTCGAGGCCGGCAGCATGCGCGCCATTGCCGCGCTCGACACGGCAAGGCTGTCGCGCTTTCCCGATATCCCTACTTTCGGCGAGGCGACGGGCAAGCCGCTCTCCTTCCAGCTCTGGCGCGGCTTGATCGGCCCGCCCGGCATGTCGCCCGAGGGGCGCGCGGCGCTGCTCGCCGCCGTGCGGGCGGCGCGGCTGCAAGCGCCTTGGCGCGACTACCTCGCGGCGAACGAGCAACAGGACGATCCGCTCGAAGCCGATGAATTCAGCGCCTTTCTCGATGCGCAGTGGGATTGGTACCGCCGTCAGCTCGGCGCGGCCGGCCTGCTGCACCCGGCCCATGCATGAACACGAACCAGGAGAAGTAGAACCCATGGCGCGCGTTTTCGATGCTCTGTTCCGGCCCTGGCGGCTGGTTGCGGTGGCCCTTGTCGCTGCGGGTGTGGCGGCAGCGCCCGCGCATGCCCAGGCGCCTGCCCCGGATGCCGATCGCAGCGCCTTCCTCCGCCAGCTCGGCACGCCGCAGGCGCTGCGCGACGTGCCGCGCCAATGGCAGCTCCCGCGCCTAGTGACGCCGGGCAAGCTCACCATCGGCACCACCGGTGCCGCACCGCCGCGCACGCATGTGGATCCCGCCACCGGGCGGCTGACCGGCAGCTATGTGCGGCTGTTCGAGCAGATCGGCCGCGACCTCGGCCTGGAGGTGGAGTTCGTGCGCGTCGCCTGGCCGGCGATCCTGCCGGGGCTGGCAGCGAACCGCTTCGACATCGCCTGCGACGGCGCAAGCTGGAATCGCGAGCGGCTCTCCTCCGGCGACTTCCTGATGAGCAGCCCGACCTCGGTCGACGCCACGGTCGGCATCGCCCGGCGCGGCGTGGTGGATAGCTGGGCGCAGGCGCTGGGCAAGCGCCTGGGCGGCGTGCGCGGCGAGATCTACTTCGAGGGTGCGAAGCGCCTGGTTCCCGGCGTCGCATCCGCCATCGAGTTCCCGGGCCAGCCGGAGATGATGCTGGCCCTTGCGAACCGGCAGGTGGATGTCGTCACCGCCGCGCTGTCCTCCGCGCAGGACCTGATCGCGCGCTCGCCCATCGCGGGCGAGCTGGTGGTGGTGGGCCCGCCACTCGAGATTTTTGCGCAGTCGCTGTGCATCAACTCGCGCCAGCCGGAACTGCTGGTGGCGGTGAACACGCTGCTCGGCAATTATCGCGCCGATGGCACGCTGATGCGCCTGGTCGCCGAGGCCTCGCAGAGCACGGCCGAGATCGAGCTTCTGGGCACCATCGGCTATGCCGCGCATGGCACGGCGAAATCGGGCGGCCCGGCCTTCGACGCCTTCCTCAGCACGCTCGGCCAGCCGCGCGCCATCGCGGACATCCCGCGCCCCTGGCCGCTGCGCAACCTGGTCTCGCCCGGCAAGCTCACCATCGCCAACGCCGCCAACGTGCCGGGCCGCTTCTTCACCGATCCGGCGAGCGGACAGTTCCGCGGCAGCTACTACGAATTGTTCCGCAAGCTCGCCGAGGATCTCGGCCTCGAACTGGTGGTCGAGCGCGTGGCCTTCGCCGGCCAATTGCCCGGCCTCGCCGCCAACCGCTTCGACATGGCCTGCACCGGCACGAGCTGGACCGCGCCGCGCCTCGCCACCACCGATTTCCTGATGACCGGCCCGACGGGCGTGAACGCCACCGTCGGCCTCGTGCGCAATGACAGTCCGGTGCGCGCCTGGGCGGATGGCGCGGGGCGGCGGCTGGGCGGCGTGCGCGGCGAGATCTACCTCGAAAGTGCGCGGCGCAGCGTGACGGGTGCCTCGCAGGTGCTGGAATTCCCGGGCCATCCCGAAGGGCTGCTCGCACTGCTCAACGGCCAGGTGGATCTGCACGCGGCGAACCTGACCATCGCGCTGAACACCTTGCAGTCGCACCCGATGCGCGCGCAGTTCCGCATGATCATGCCGCCGCTGGACGTCTTCGCGCAGTCGCTCTGCGTCAACCCGCGCCAGGGCGACCTGCTGGTGGCGGTGAACACGCTGCTCGGCAATTACCGCGCGGATGGCACGCTGGCGCGGTTGGTCGGGCAGTTCGGCGACCCGGCGGAGGTCGAGCTGCTGCGCGCCGTGGGCTACTAGGCCAGCGCAAGACGGGGTTCGGGCGTGGAGCTCGACTTCTCGATCCTGTTCCTTGTCTGGCCGCGCCTGCTGGACGGGGCGTGGGTGACGGTGCAGCTCACCGCCGTAGTGCTGGCCCTGGCCACGCCGCTGGCGGTGCTGGTGGCGGTACTGCGCAACATCGGCTTTGCGCTGCTGGCCTGGCCGCTCGGCCTGGTCTCGGCCACCTTCCGCGGGGTTCCGCCGCTGCTGATCCTGTTCATCGCCTTCTTCGGCCTGCCGGCCTTCGGGCTGAAGCTCAGCCCCTTCGCCGCCGCGGTCATCGCCATGACCGCCTACATGGCCTTTTATTTCGGCGAGGTGTTCCGCGGCGCGCTGCTCGCCGTGCCGGCCGGCACGGTGCAGGCGGCGACGGCGCTGGGCCTTTCGCCCCTGCGCATCTTTTTCCGCATCCGCCTGCCTCAGGCGGTGCCCTCCGCCATCCCGCCCTATATCAGCCACGCGACGGAGGTGCTGAAGGGCACGGCACTCACGGCCGCGATCTCGGTGCCAGAGCTTTCGGGCACGGCGAACCAGCTTTTCGCCGTCACCTTCCGGCCCTTCGAGGTGCTGCTGGCGATCGCGCTGATCTATGGCGTGTTGGACGGCATGCTGCTGACCGTGCAGCACCTTGCAGAACGGCGCTTCGGTTCGAAGGTCTGGGGACGATGACGATTGACTGGGCGCTGCTGGCCGCGAACTGGCCGCGGCTGTGGAACGGCTTCCTGGTGACGATCCTGCTATCGGCCATCGTGCTGGCGATCTCGACGCCCATCGCGCTGCTGCTCGCCCTCGGGCGCGGGTCGAAGCGATGGTGGCTGGCCTGGCCCGCCGGCATCTATGTGAACGTTCTGCGGGCGCTGCCGGCGCTGGTGATCCTGTACTTCACCTTCTACGCCCTGCCGCAATTCAACCTGCCGATGGCGCCACTCTGGGCGGCGGTGCTCGGCCTCACCCTCGCCTCGGCGGCGTATCTGGCGGAGGATATCCGCTCGGGCCTGCTCGCGGTCGGCACGGGGCAATGGGCGGCGGCCAAGGCGCTCGGCCTGTCGGTGCCGCGGACGGTGCTGCGCGTGATCCTGCCGCAGGCGATCCCGGTGATCCTGCCGCCCTACGTCACGCGCGTGATCATCATCGTGAAGGGCACCTCCCTCGCCTCCATCGTGGCGGTGAGCGAGCTGACCGGCGAGGCCTTCGCCCTGACCTCCATCACCTACCGGCCCTTCGATTTCCTGCTCGCCGCCGCGGCGCTCTATCTGGTGCTGACCGGCTTCCTCGCGGCGTTGCAGGCGCTGGCGGAGGGCTGGCTCGCGCGGCGCACATCGCGCCCGCGCATCGTCGCCGGCGCGCTCGGCACATGAGGAACGCCCCTGCATGATCCCGCCTGGCGATGTGATGGTGCGGATCGAGAAGATCGCGAAATCCTATGGCGCGTTGCAGGTTCTGAAGGGCGTGAGCCTCGACGTGCCGCGCGGGGCGGCGGTGGCGATCATCGGGCCCTCGGGCTCGGGCAAGACCACGCTGCTGCGCACGGTGAATCACCTGGAGCCGCCCGATGGCGGCGTGGTCTGGGTGGATGGCGCGCCGCTCGGCCATGAGCTGGCGGATGGCAGGCTGCGGCGCGGCGGGGAGCGGCTGCTGCGCCGCCAGCGCGCCGACATCGGCATGGTGTTCCAGCAGTTCAACCTGTTTCCGCACTTCACCGCGCTGCAGAACATCATCGAGGCGCCGATGGCCGTGCGCGGGCTGACGCGCGCGGCGGCGACGGAACGGGCGATGGCGCTGCTCGACCAGGTCGGCCTTGCCGACAAGGCGCAGAGCTTCCCGGGCCAGCTTTCCGGCGGGCAGCAGCAGCGCGTGGCGATCGCCCGCGCGCTGGCCATGCAGCCCAAGGTGATGCTGTTCGACGAGGTGACCTCCGCCCTCGACCCCGAATTGGTGGACGAGGTGCTGGGCACCATGCGCGGCCTCGCGCAGTCGGGCATGACCATGCTGGTGGTGACGCATGAGATGGATTTCGCGCGCGACGTCGCGGATCTCGTGGTGTTCATGGACCAGGGCGAGATCGTGGAGCAGGGCCCGCCGGGCGAGGTGCTGCGCGCGCCGCGCCACCCGCGCCTGCAATCCTTCCTGCGCCGCGTGCTGCGCCGCCGCGATGACGAGGCGCCGGAATGAGCGGCCTCGACGCGGCGGAACGCGCCGCCCTCGCCGCGCTGTTCGACCTTCTGTTCCCGCCGGATCCACGTGGCCCCGGTGCGGCGGAGATCGGCGCGGCGGAATACGCGGCCATCGCGTGACGCTGGTGGAGGCAGGGGATGCGCTCGGCGGGCGGCTGCGCCTGGCGGCCACGGCGCCGACGCGTGGCGAGTGGGCGCGGCTGATCGCGCATAAGGCGGCGATGCTGGCTGAGGCCGGCGTCGCGGTGCAGCTTGGCCGCGTGGCGGATGCGGCGCTGCTCGCCTTGCTCGCGCCCGATGACGTGGTGCTGGCGACCGGCGCGGCGGCGGGGCGGGGCGATATCGCCGGCGCGGACCAGCCCTGGGTCTTCACGCCGGATCAGGTGATGCGCGGCGAGGGGCCGCGCGGCGGCCGCGCCGCGTTGATCGACCTCGAGGACCGCATGACCGCCGCCGCCACGGCGCTCGCGCTGCAGGAGGCGGGCTGCGCTGTGACGATCGTCACGCGCTCCCCGCTTGTCGGCCAGCGGCTCGAGATCCAGAATTTCATCTTCATGATGCGCGAGTTCTTCCGCCGCGGCATCGAGCAGCTGCCGCACCATGCCTGCATCGCGCTGGAAGCGCGTGGTGCTAGCGCGCTGGAAGCGCCCGGCACGCTGGTGCTGCGCAACGCCTATACCGGCGCGGTGCGGCGCGAGGCGGGGTTCGATGCGGCAGTGATCGCGGCGCCGGGGGTTGCGCGCCCGGCGCCGGCGGGCATCGTGCCGACCCATGTGGTCGGCGACGCCTTCACGCCGCACGACGTGGAAGCGGCGATCCTCGAAGGCCATCGCGTTGGCCTCCTGATCTAGGGAAGTTCGATGGCCCTCTCGTCCCATGCCGGTTTTGCGGCCTCGCTCTGGTCATCGCGCGGCACGCCGGTGCCTGATCTGCCGCCGCTGCGCGGCGAGGCGCGTGCCGATGTCGCGGTGGTCGGCGGCGGCATCCTCGGCCTTTCGCTCGCGCTGCATCTTGCCGAATCCGGCGCGCGCGTCGCGCTACTGGAGGCGGAGGAGGCGGGCTTCGGCGCCTCCGGCCGCAGCACCGGCTTCCTCGTGCCCGCCTTTCCCTTCGCCGTCGGACCGGAGGAGGCGCAGGCGGCGCTCGGCGCGGATCGCGGCGCGGCGCTGTCGCGCATGATCGCGGGGGGCGCGGAGATGGTGGTGGCGCTGGTCCGCCGGCTCGGCCTCGATTGCGAGCTGGAGCAGACCGGCTGGCTCACCACGGCCATCACGCCCGCGAAGGCGGAGGCGCTGGCGCGCCGGCAGCAGGCCTGGGCACGCATCGGCAAGCAGGTGGAACTGCTCGATACGGCGGAGACGCGGCGGCTCTCGGGATCCACGCGCTATCTCGCCGCGCTGCTCGACCGCACCGGCGGGCAGATCAATCCGCTGGCCTATGTGCGCGGCCTCGCCGCCGCGGCACAACGCGCGGGGGCGGCGGTGCATGCGGCGAGCCCGGCGACCGCGCTCGAGCGCGACGGTTCCGGATGGCGCGTGACGACGCCCGAGGGCGTGCTGCGGGCGGAGCGCGTGGTGCTGGCGACGAATGCGCTGGTCGGGCGGCTCTGCCCGCCGGTGGCGCGCAGCATGTTTCCCGTGACGGTCCACCAGGTGGCGACGGAGAAGCTGCCGCCGGAGCGTCTGCACGCGATCCTGCCCGAGCGCCACTGCGTGACGGACACGCAGCGCGACCAGGCGGCCTATCGCTGCACGGTGGATGGCAGGCTGATCACCGGCGGCCCCGCGGCACTGCCCTGGGGGGCCGATGCGCGGATGGCGCGTGGGCTGCTGCGCAAGCTCGTGGACATCGTCCCGGGCGCGGCGCCGCTGAAGCCCGCCTTCGTGTGGACGGGCGTGGTCGCCGTCACGCCGGACTTCATGCCGCGCGCCTTCGCGGTGGCGCCGGGCGTCACGGCGCTGGTCGGCTGCAACGGGCGCGGCATCGCGATGACGACGACGCTCGGCCGCGCCGCGGCGCGGTGGCTGGCGAGCGGCGACGAGGCGGAACTGCCGCTCCGCCCCGATGCGCCGGCGCCGCTGCCCTTCCATGCCATCGCGCGGCACGGGCCGCGCTTCTGGCTGCCACTCGCGCGGCTGCGCGACCGGCGCGACGCGCCGGCGGCGTGAAGCCGCCTACGCGCCGGGTGCCTTGCGCGCCTCGACCTCGATCTCGACCTTGATCTTGCCGTCCATCGCCGGTGCGATCACCGCCGTGGTCGCCGGCTTGTGCGGGCCGATCACGCGCGCGATCGCCGGGATGCAGGCCTGCCAGGTCGCGGCATCGAGCACATAGACGCGGTAGTTGAACACGTCCTCCCATGTGGCGCCGGCCTCGGCCATCGCCTTCTCGATGTTGCGCAGCGTCTGCTCGCACTGCTCCGCCGGATCGGGGGAGATGGTGCCGGCGGCGTAGTCGAAGCCGGTGGTGCCGGAGACGATAACCCAGTCGCCATGCGGATCGGGCAGCACGATGGCGCGGCAATAGCCGACGCTCTTCTCGCCGCCCGAGCCCGAATAGATGCGCTTGCGATCGTGCATGCGGATGCTCTGTGAGGGATGGATCAGGTGTTAGGCAGGACGCGGGCCGCGCCCATCTGGCGCGCGTACCAGTCCCATTCGCCGTCGAGGAAACGCGCGAAGGCTTCGGGCGGCGCGTGGTTCTCGGTCTGCCCGTTCGCGGTGAGATAGTCGCGCCAACTGCGCGTGCCGAGGGCGGCGCGGATGATGCGGTCCCATTCGGCGACCTGCGCCGCCGAAAGTCCCGCCGGGCCGCAGACGCCGCGCCACAGGCTGAAGTCGAGCGGCGCGCCGCATTCGGCCAGCGTCGGCGCATCCGGGAAGCGCGCCATGCGCTGCGGCGCGAGTGCTGCGAGCACGCGGACGGATCCTTCCGGCGCGCGCGTCGCGATCTCCACCGGCGTCGCCGTCGCCCAGTCGATGCGGCCGTCGAGCAGGGCGGGGAACAGATCGGCCTCAGAGGCGATCTTCACGAACACCGCCGCACCGGGCGCGCCGGCGGCCTCCGCCACGGCGAGCGTCAGCAGGTGATTGATGCCGCCGACGAAGTGTCCGCCGGAGCGCGTGCCGCCCGCCCGCAACGCAGCGAGGAAGGCGGCCAGGTCGGCCGGGCCGTCGGCGCGCACGACGAGCAGGTAGCGATCGCCCACCAGGCGGGCGAGCGGCGTCAGCCCGCGGTGGGTCAGCGCGGTCTTGCCCAGCAGCGGCGCCTGCACATAGACCGGCGTGCAGGTGGCGATGGCGTTCGGGTCCCCGCTTGCGGCCGCCAGCGCTTCCATCGCGCCGACGCCCGGGTTCGCGCCGGTGTCCACCAGTTCCCAGGCGCGACCGTCGGCGCCGCTCTCGGCCACGGCGGCCGCCAGCGCCGCCGCCATCGCCCAGGGCGCGGAGCCGGGCGGCGCGTGCACGAAGAAGCGGACCTGCGCCATGACTGCCTGATCTCCTGGCTGACGGCGGCCGTGCCCGGCGTGGCGGCGCGACTTCAACAGAATGTCGTGCGGCCGGCAAGGTGCGGCGCGGCGGCCGGCCGACCGTCGCGGCGCGCCTGATGCGCCTCAGCGCGCAAGCCGCCGCCCCCCGTCCAGCGGGATCACCGCGCCGGAGAGATAGGCAGGACCGGAAAACAGGAAGACCAGCGTGCGGACGAGGTCCGCCGGCTCTCCGAGCGGCGGCACGCCGCCCCGCGCCGGCGTCTCCACCGTCGCATGCTGCCCGCCGGCGTTCACGATCAGGGTGCCGGGCGCCACGCAGTTCACCTGCACGACCGGCGCCAGGGCGAGCGCCGCGCATTCGGTCAGCTTCACCAGCGCCGACTTCGCCACGGCGTGCGACACATAGTCGGGCCAAGCCTCGTAGATGCTGATGCCGGCGATGTTGGCGATCCGCCCGAAACCGCGCCGCAGCATCCCGCGTGCCGCCGCCTGGGTGCAGAGGAAGGCGCCCTTCAGGATCGCGCCCATGCTGGTGTCCCACTGCGCCGGCGTGAGTTCCAGGAACGGCGCGCGCACGAAGGTCGCCGCCGAGTTCACCAGCAGGTCCACCGGATGCGCGGCGAACATCCGGGCGACCGCCTCGGCGTCGGTCACGTCGGCCTCCGCCACCCAGGCGCGCCGGCCGAGTTCCGCGACGCGCGCGGCCGTCTCCTCGGCGGCGGCGGCCTGGGCGTGATGGTTCACCACCACGTCGGCGCCTTCGGCGGCGAGGCCAAGGCAGAGTTCCCGGCCCAGCCGCTCGGCCCCGCCGGTCACCAGGGCGATCCGTCCCGCCAGCGCCGTCACGGCATCACCTGCCCGCCATTCACGTAGAGCACCTGCCCTGTCAGGAAGCGCGCCGCCGGATCCAGGAAGGCCAGCACCGCCTGCGCCACCTCCTCCGGCAGCGCCGTGCCGGGCACGGCCTGGGCGGCGCGCTGCATCGCGTTCACCGCCGCAAAGTCGGCATCACCCGCCGCGTCCGCCTCGCGCACCTCGCCAGGCGCGACGACGTTGCACGTCACGCCTTCGGCGCCGTGTTCCAGCGCGGTGCTGCGCGCCAGCATGTTCAGCGCGGCTTTGGCGGCGGAGTAGGCGGCGCAGCCCGGCGCCGGCCGCGCCGAGAGCCCGCCCGAGACGTGGACGATCCGTCCGAACCGCGCATCGCGCATCGCCGGCAGCACGGCGCGCGTCAGCTCCACGGCCGGGCGCAACCCGTTCAGCAGGCCGGGCAGCCACTGCTCCTCCCACCCGCCTTCCAGCAACGGTCGCGGGGAGAAGGGCGGATGCACAAGATTCACCAGCAGGAGCGGCGGCCCGTGGCGCGCCGTCGTCGCCGCCACCAGCGCCGCCGCGGCGCCGGGCAGGGAGAGGTCGGCGGCGAGCGCGCCGGGCGCGCCGCGACGGCCGTGCGGCACCACCGCCGCGCCTTCGGCCCGCAGCGCGGCGACCACGGCAGCGCCGATCCGCCCGGTGGCGCCGGCGACCAGGGCGACCTGCCCCGCCATTCTCATGCGGCACCAAGCCCCAGATAGCCCTCGCGGATCTCCCTCGTCTCGAGCAGGCGCGCCGAGGGTCCCTCCAGCAGCACGCGTCCCTGTGCCAGCAGCAGCGCGCGGTCGGTCGCGCGCAGCGCCATGCGGACGTTCTGCTCGGCCAGCAGGATCGCGAGCCCGCCGCTGCGCAGGCCGCTCAGCATGGCGAAGACGTCGGCCACCAGGGTCGGTGCGAGGCCGAGGCTCGGCTCGTCCACCATCATCAGGCGCGGCCGCGCCATCAGCCCGCGCGCGATGGCCAGCGCCTGCTGCTCGCCGCCGGAGAGCAGCCCGGCCATGCGGTCCGCCTTGCCCTGCAGCACCGGGAAGCGGTCCAGCATCGCCTCGATGTCGTCGCGCACGCCGGCGGAGTCGCGCCGCGTGAAGGCGCCGGCTTCGAGGTTGTGGCGCACGGTCATGCCGGGGAAGACGCGCCGCCCGGCCGGCACATGCACCACGCCACGGCGCACCATCACCTCGGGCGGCAGGCCGGAGACGTCCTGGCCATCGAGCAGGATCCGTCCCGCCGCCGGCCGGATCATGCCGCAGATCGCCCTGATCAGCGTGGACTTGCCGGTGCCGTTGTGGCCGAGCAGCGCCAGACCCTCGCCGGGCGCGAGCCGGCAGGAGAGACGGTCCAGCACCATCCGCCGGCCGTACCCCGCGACGAGGCCCTGCACCTCCAGCATCAGGCGGCGTCCTGGCCGAGATAGGCGGCGACCACGCGGGCGTCGCGCACCACCTCCTCCGGCCGGCCCTCGGCGATCACGCGGCCCGCGTCGAGGGCGATCATCCGCGCCACGAAGCGCGCGAGTTCCGGCACGTTGTGCTCGATGACGACGAGGGCGAGGCCACGCCGCGCCTGCACGGCGCGCACGAGGTCCAGGATCTCCCGTGCCTGGCGGTCGTTCATGCCGGCGGTCGGCTCGTCCAGCAGCAGCACGCGAGGCTCGGCGTTCAGGGCGCGGGCGAGCTCAAGCCGCTTCGTCTGGCCGTAGGAGAGGTCCGAGGCGTAGGCGCCGAGGCGGTCCGCAAGCCCGACCTCCTCCACCAGCGCGGCGGCGCGCGCCGTCTCCTCCCGCTCCCACGCGCGGGTGCCGGGGGGGCGGAGCAGCTGGCGCCAAAGCGCGCGGGGCTGCCGCATGTGGCCGCCGACCAGCACGTTCTCCAGCACCGTCATGTTCGGGAACAGCCGCAGGTTCTGGAAGGTGCGCACGAGGCCGAGGCGGGCGATGCGGTGCGGCGCGGCGCCTGTGATGTCATGCCCGTCGAGCGTCACCCGCCCCGCCTCCGCCTGCTGCTCGCCGGCCAGCACGTTGAAGGTGGTCGTCTTGCCCGAGCCGTTCGGCCCGATGATGCCGAGACTGCCGTTGCGCCCGACATACAGCGAGACCCCGTCCACGGCGCGAACGCCGCCGAAGGAGACGCGGATGCCCTCCGCCCGCAGCATCAGCGCCGAACCAGCCCGCGCCGCAGCGTCGCCGCGATCCGCGCGAGCAGCGGCGGCGCGTCCCGCAGCCGCCCGAGCAGGCCCTGCGGCCGCCAGACCATCATCACCAGCAGCAGCGCGCCGCCGATGCCCGGCCGGAGCGTGATCAGCCATTCATTGGTGCTGCGCAGCGCCTCCGGGATGCCGACCATCAGCGCGGCGCCGAGCAGGCTGCCCGGCAGCGAGGCGAGCCCGCCCAGGATCGCCATCTGCATGACGATCAGGCTCTCCTCGAGCAGGAACATCTCGGGCGCCACGACGCGCAGGGTGTGGGCGTAGAGGCTTCCCGCGAAGCCGGCCAGCACGCAGCCCACGGCGAAGGCCTGGACCTTCGCGTGGGCCACGTTGACGCCGAGCGCGCGCGCCGCCACCTCGTCGTCGCGCACCGCTTCCCACGCCCTTCCGACGGGGCCCGAGACCAGGCGGTTGACCAGGAACATCGTCAGCGCCAGCGCGCCGCCCAGCACCCAGAACAGCTCCGCCTCGGTCCGCGCCGTCCAGCCGAGCAGTTCGATGCGGGGGACGCGCGGCAGGCCCATCGGGCCGCGCGTCAGCTCCGTCCAGTTGTTCACCACGACGTAGAACATCTGCGCGAAGGCGATGGTGATCAGCGACAGGAAGTCGGAGCGCACGCGGAGGCAGGGGAGGGCGAGCAGCCCACCCGCGAGTCCCGCCGCCAGCCCCGCCGCCGCGAAGCAGGCCAGGAACGGCCAGCCCTGATCCAGCGCCAGCAGGGCCGAGGTGTAGGCACCGACACCGAAGAAGGCGGCGTGGCCGAGGGTGAGCATCCCGCACCAGCCGGTGATGACGTTCTGCCCGATCGCGAGGATCGCGAAGATCATGCTGATGTTCAGCACGTGCAGCAGGTAGCGGTCGGTGACCAGGAAGGGGACGAGGACGAGCGCCGCGAGCCCCGCCGCCCCGGGCAGGGCGCGTGGCAGCACGCCCTCGCTCACGGCTCGGTCCCGGGCCGCGTCACGAACGTTCCACCGGCCGTCCGCCGAACAGCCCCTGCGGCCGCAGCAGCAGCACCGCGACGATGATGACCAGCGAGACGCCGTCCTTGTAGGCGCTGCCGACCGTCACGACGGCCAGCATCTCCGCCATGCCGAGCAGCAGCCCGCCGAGCGCCGCGCCGTAGAAGTTCCCGACGCCGCCGAGCATCGCGCCGGCCCAGGCCTTGGTGGTCGCCAGCAGTCCCATCTGGATGAAGGCGGCGTTGAAATACATCGCGAAGAGCACGCCGCCGGCGACGCCGAGGAAGCCCCCC
>Ga0308414_1002150_pt1 | contig 12842 bp, 12 predicted proteins | sample HotsprSampleOS50_FD_205667 | JGI IMG/M metagenome (GOLD analysis project Ga0308414, IMG submission 205667) | Hot spring phototrophic mat microbial communities from Octopus Spring, Yellowstone National Park, Wyoming, United States - 20090730_OS50 ... | reverse complement strand
GTGCCCTGATTTCCGCGCAGATGATGAACGGCGAGACGCGGCTGGGCACGGGCGAGGACGCCCGTACTGCGCATGGCCCCCCTTCGTCGCTCCGTCGCTTCGTCGCTTCGTCGCTTCGTCGCTCTTCTCACCTCCGTGCCTTCCTCCGCAGCGCTCCGCCGCTTCACGCAGTCCCGCCCTCGATGTACCCCCGCCGGCGGAAGTAGTCGATGGCCTCGGCGGCGCTGCGGAAGACGCGGGTGGCGGTGCTGGTGACGAAGGGCGAGGGAGTGGCCGCGCAGGCCCAGACCACGTACACCTCCTTGCCCCCCTCAAAGGCGTGGTGCAGCTCGCGCTCCACGCCGCTGGACAGCGCTGGCTTTCCGTCGGGCAACTCCGGCACCATGGCCACGATCATGTCCGACTGATCCACCATCTTGAAGTCGCGGGCGTAGATCTGGCCCGTGATGTCCGGCGCGATCTGGAGCACTTCCGCGGTCCTCAGGCGAACGGGCCCGTCGGCGGCCGGCACCTCAACGAAATCCTCGCCCCGCCGGCGGGCCTCTTCGGCGGCGGCGTACAGGTGGAACTCGTCGACATCCGCCGGATCGAAGCAGATGAAGTGCTCGGCGAGGGTGGCCTTGAAGCTTCCAATGCGCTCCTGGATGTCGGGCAGGTCGGCCACGTGGCTCATGGGGAACGAAAGATAAACCTTGCGGCGCTGCGGCTCGAACATGAGCCGCAGGATAGTGGTGGCGGTGGCCATGTCGCGGCCGCGGGCGATGAGAAAGAAATGCCCATAGCCGCGGGTGATGTTGGCGATGATCTCGGTGGCCAGCATCTCCTCCTCGCGCCAGACCATGATGTCCTTGAGGGTGTGCTCCAGGTCGTGGTCGCGCAGCAGCCGCTGATGGACGTTCTCGGCGTTGTCGACGAGGGTGATGTACAGGTCGGCGTTGAAGGCCTTCATCTGGTCGAAGTCGAAGGCCGCAAACAGCCCGTGGCGCCAGCGGAAGGTGGCGTGGGTGTTGACGATGACGTGCTCGTGGCGGTCGGCCTCGCGGAGGATTTCCTTGAAGACGGCGCGGCGCAAGGTCCCCAGCCGGCTCATGGGAAGGTTGAGGATGCGCCCGGCCGGTACGTCGGGGGCCTCATCGTACATCATCCGGCCGACGTGAAAGACCTTCAGTTGTCGGCCGGCGGCGCGTGCGCAGCGCTCGATGTGCTGGAGATAAGGGCCCTTGTCGACCCCGACTTGCCCCGTGATGATGACTCGCATGCTGCTCCCGCAGGGGTTGAGCCGCGTCAGCCGGCATGGGGCGGGCGCAGCTTCAGCAGTTCATCGCGAAGCCGCGCCGCCTCCTCATAGCGCTCGTCGCGCACCGCGCGTTGCAGTTCCTTCTGAAGCTTGCGGACTGGGTCGACCGGGATGCGCTTGAGCAGTTGCCGACCAAGCTGCCGCAGCACCTTGACCTCATTGGCCTGGGAATAGGCTTCCTCGTGGCCGAAGCGCTCGAAAAAGGCCCTGATGTCGCGCAGGCCGCGGCGGACGATGCGCAGAGCGCGGCGGTCGCGGCCGGCCTCCATTTCGAGGGTGGCCATGGCCCGTGTGTGCATCATGATGACGTAGGGGCGGTACTGCTCGAGGATGAGGCGGTCCTCCTCGTCGGCGGCGAACCTGCCGCAGAAGTCCAGGACCCGCAGGTTGCGTTTGGTGTCGCGGGCGACGCCGGCGAACTCGCCCAGAACGAAAAGGCTGAGGTAGCGATGATAGTACATCAGGGCCTCTTCGCGGAGGGACTGGCACTGGGCTCGAGTCAGACGGAAGCCCTCCTCGGTTCCGTGGTGACGAAGGTGTCGGCGCAGGCGCCGCTCGTGGTATTCAAGCAGCGACTCGCAGCCGTGGGGGCGAACGCCGTCCGGCCGCCCGTCCAGCTCCATCTGAAGCAGTCCCAGGTCCAGGCGCATCTGCACTTTGGGCGTGCCGTCGGCCCCGATGATCCTGCGGACGTTGATGGCGCCGGGCTCATATTCCCAGCCCTTGAGTATGGGCGTAATATCTTTGGATTTCTGCCTGCGGTGGGTCCTGTCCGTCGGAAACTCATCTCTCATACGGCACTCCATCTCAGCTTCGCGGGCTGACGCCGCCGTCGCGTAGCCGCCCAGCGGCCCGCATCTACTGCGTATTCTACCCGCGCCGCGGCCCGGTGTGAAACGCGGCCGCGGGGTCGCGGTGTCAGAGGGCGCGTTGCACTTTATGCGGTCTGCGGCCCGGAATCACGCCGGCGCACAACGTAGCACGGGCGTCCCCGCGCCTCCCGCCCGTGCCGAACGTGCCAGGTATTGGCATGGGCGTCCCGCGCGTCCCGCCCATGCGGCACGGGCAAGATGCGCAAGATGCCCGTGCTACGCGTGCTACGCGTGCTACGCGTAGCACGGGCGTCCCGAGCGTTTCGCCCGTGCCTGACAGCCTCCCGCCCATGGGCGCACACACGGGCAAGATGGGCGTCCCGCCCGCGAAGTCGTTGGGCACGGGCGAGGACGCCCGTGCTACATCACGACGTGCACCCTGCGCGGGGTACGGCGTTGACAAGCGCGGCGAGCGCATCTACCGTGCCGGACAACGATCACGGCAGCCATTGGCAGGATGAAGGGCGACAGTGCCAGAGCCGACCTCGCGGCTCTGCTCCATCCGCCCGCTTTTCTGGCGTCATCATGAAACTGCTCGCAGATGCAGACGGCTGGTGGGCCATGGCGGGCAAGCAGACGTTCTTCCTTGACGGATTCGACCTGGACCGCTGGCTGGGCCAACCCGATCCGGTGGGTCGGCTCGGTCAGATGATGCACCCGGAGCGGCAGCGGCCGCGTGGCGACGGGCCCGTCGCACTACCCCTGGGCTCGCAGGAGGTGTGGGGCGCTGGTGTCACCTACCAGCGTAGCCGCCTGGCCCGCATGGCCGAAAGCCAGCGCAGCGCCAGCCTGTATGACCGGGTGTATGAGGCGCCGCGGCCGGAGTTGTTCTTCAAGGCCACGCCTCGGCGGTGCGTCGGACCGGGCGGGGTGCTGCGGTTGCGGTCCGACTCGAAGTGGATCGTTCCCGAACCCGAGCTGGCGCTGGTGGTGGCGGCCGACGGCGCCATCGCCGGGTTCACGCTCGGCAACGACCTTTCGTGCCGCGACATCGAGGGCGAAAATGCGCTGTATCTGCCGCAGGCCAAGATCTGGGATGGCTGCTGCGCCCTGGGGCCGGCGATTCTTGTGAACGACGGCACGTTCGACGTCCTCGCCGGTACGATAAGCCTGCGCATCGAGCGCGACGGGCAGATCATCTTCGAGGATTCAACGCCGCTGTCGCGCATGCGCCGGCCGCTGGAGGAGCTGGTCGGCTATCTGTTCCGGGACCAGAGTTTCCCGGCGGGCGTGGTGCTGCTGACGGGCACGGGAATCGTTCCGCCGGACGAGCTGAGCCTGCGTCGGGGCGACCGGGTGGCGATCGGCGTCGCCGAGATCGGCGAACTGGTGAACGACGTGGTGTGATGCGACTGCCGCCGGCTGGCCGGCGCCCCTTCGGGGCTCCGCGGAATCCGGGCACACTCGGGCGCGTGGCACTTTATGCGGCCTGCGGCCCGGAATCATGCCGGCGCACAACGTAGCACGGGCGTCTCGCCCGTGCCCAACGACGTAGCGCTTTCAACCGTGACACAGGCGTCCTCGCCCATGCCCCCAACTTTTGCGGGCAGCTGGCTTTCGTCCGCGCTTCAGCGTGTGCCACGGCCATTCTGGCTCCATCCGACGCAGAAACTGTCACACGCCTGGCACACTCTCGGCGGGACACTGCGCGTTGACAAACTGATATCGGACTGCTTTAGTATGCAATCTCGCCCGCCGCCTTGATTGCAGGCGCGGCACATGACGCGCGAGACAGGCCCAGCATGCAGAAGGTCACCCCATTCCTGTGGTTCAACGGCCAGGCCGAAGAAGCGGCCAACTTCTACACGTCGATCTTCAAGAACTCGCGGATCGTGAGCATCGCCCGCTACGGGCAGGAGAATGCCCGGATTGCCGGCAAACCCGCCGGGGCGATCATGACCGTATCGTTTCAGCTTGAGGGCATCGACTTCATCGCACTCAACGGTGGAGCGGAGTTCTCCTTCTCGCCGGCCATCTCGTTCCTGATCGACTGTGCGAGCCAGGCGGAGGTGGATGAACTGTGGGAGAAGCTCTGCGACGGCGGGCAGGCCATGCAGTGCGGCTGGCTCACCGACCGATTCGGCATCACGTGGCAGATCGTTCCCAGCGGCCTGCGGGAAATGCTCAGCGATCCCGACCCCGCGCGGTCGCAGCGCGTCATGAAAGCGATGCTGCCGATGAAGAAGCTCGATATCGACGAGCTGCGCGGGGCGTATGAGGGCTGAGGTGGAACCTATGAGTACGAATGACACCCCTTCACCCAGAAAACGTCGCAGGTGGCCCATCGTCCTTGCGGTGCTGGCCGCGATCGTCGGAGGATTCGTGGTGGTGATTGCGTTGCAGCCGTCGGAGTATCGGGTGGTCCGTTCGACGACCATGGCCGCTCCGGCGGCCGCCGCCTTCGCGCAGGTCAACAGCTTTCACAACTGGGAGGCCTGGAACCCGTCGGGCAAGATCGATCCGGCCATGAGACACACGCCTGGCCGACATGAAGGCGATCGTGGAGGGGGGATCGCATGGCTCGGAGGCGGCCGCGGATTCGCGCGGTGCGCCGCGGTAAGCATGGCATACAGGACATCTAACACGGAGAGAGCGTATGAGCAGCGTACGTGTTCTGGTCGGCACGCGCAAGGGCGCGTTCATTCTCACCTCCGACGGCACGCGGCAGAAGTGGGCCGTGAATGGCCCGTTGTTCGCCGGATGGGAGGTTTACCACATCAAGGGCTCGCCCGCGGACCCCAACCGCCTGTTCGCCTCGCAGACCAGCAGTTGGTTCGGGCAGATCATCCAGCGCAGCGATGATGGGGGAAAGACCTGGAGCACGCCGGGCGGCGAGAAGCTGCCCGATCCCGCTGGCCCGCCGCCGGCCGGCGCCAGCAACAAGTTCGTCTATGAGGGCAACCCCGGCACGCACCAGTGGTATGACGGCACACCCCACCCCTGGGAGTTCAAACGCGTCTGGCACCTGGAGCCTTCGCTCAGCGACCCGGACACCTGCTACGCGGGGGTCGAGGATGCGGCCATCTTCCGCACCACCGACGGCGCCAGGACCTGGCGGGAACTGCCCGCGCTGCGCTCGCAGCAGGGATCCAGGTGGGCTCCGGGCGCCGGCGGCATGGGCCTGCACACGATCCTGATCGATCCGGCCAACCCCAGGCGCATGTACATCGCCATCTCCGCGGCGGGCGCGTTCCGCACCGATGACGGGGGCGAGTCGTGGAAGCCGATCAACCGCGGCCTCAAGTCCAACTACATCCCCGACCCCGATGCGGAGGTGGGGCATTGCGTCCATCGCATCGCCATGCACGGCTCGCGGCCGGACGTGCTGTTCATGCAGAAGCACTGGGACGTGATGCGCAGCGACGATGCGGGTGAGAACTGGCATGAGGTGAGCGGGAACCTGCCGACGGATTTTGGATTCCCCATTGACGTCCACGCGCATGAGCCGCGGACGATCTACGTGGTGCCGATCAAGAGCGACTCGGAGCACTATCCGCCCGAGGGGAAGCTGCGGGTGTACCGCAGCCGCGGCGGCGGCGATGAGTGGGAGCCGCTGACGAAGGGGCTGCCCCAGGAGCACTGTTACGTGAACGTGTTGCGCGAGGCGATGGCCGTCGACTCGCTCGACGAGTGCGGCATCTATTTCGGGACGACCGGCGGCCAGGTCTACTGCTCCAGCGACAGCGGCGACACATGGTCGCCGATCGTCCGAGACCTGCCGGCGGTGCTGTCGGTGGAGGTGCAGACGCTGAAGTGAGCCGGGTGAACCGCTTGCACGCGCCGGCCGTCCGCCTAAGATGACTTGCGATCAACGGCCAGAGGCAGCTCTGGCGTTGTCGATCGCCTGGTCTGTGGCGGTGGGCGGATGACGCGCAAGACCATTGTTTGCCTGGCCAATTCCCGCCGGCCGCCAGCCGGCCGATGCATCGCGGGGCGCGCATTCGCCTCCGGCGGCTTCGGGCCGTGGATCAGGCCGGTGAGCGATCGGCCGACGCGGGAAGTGTCGCCCGAGGAGCAGCGGTATGCCGACGGCTCCGATGTGCAGGTGCTGGACATTCTGACGATCGGCCTGGCGCGCCCCGAGCCCGAAGGCCATCAGCGGGAGAATCACGTCTTCGCACCCGATCGGCGATGGCAGCGTGCCGGCCGGCTCTCCTGGAGCCAGCTCCAGGGCGCCGTGGAGGCCCCGCGGGGCCCGCTGTGGCTCAACGGCGACTCCAGCGCCCATGGCGAGAACGACCGGGTGGCTCAGGCCGCCCTGGGCGACGTCACGCGGTCGCTGTTCCTCATCCGGCCACGCGGTCTGTGGCTCGTTGTGGCAGCCGAGAGCGATGGACAGCACCCCGGCAGACGCCGCGTGCGGGCCAGGTTCGAGTTAGACGGCTGTCGGTACTGCATTGTTGTCACCGACCCGCCGGTCGAAGCCGAGTACCTCGCCAGGAAGGACGGCGAGTATCATCTGGCGCAGGCCCTGATTTGCGTAAGCCTCGGCGAGGTGTTTCACGGTCACGCCTACAAACTGGCGGCCGCGGTGATCGTCCCCGGCCGCGGTGCGGCATCATGAGCGACATCGTCTACACCATCGGGCATTCCTCGCACTCGGCGGAGCGGTTCCTCGCGCTGCTCGCCCGCCACGAGGTGACGGCGGTCGCCGATGTCCGCTCCAGCCCCTACAGCCGCTTCGCCCCCCAGTTCAACCGCGAGGTCATCAGCGTCGTCCTGAGTCGCGGCGGGATTGAGTACGTGTTTCTGGGCGAGGAGCTGGGCGCCCGCTCGGCCGATCGGACCTGTTATGTCGATGGCCGGGTCCGCTATGACCTGCTGGCGCGGACGGCGGTCTTTCAGCGCGGCCTGGACCGGGTACAGCAGATGGGGCGGTCGCAGCGCATCGCGCTCATGTGCGCCGAGAAGGATCCGCTGACGTGCCACCGGGCGATTCTCGTAGCACGCCACCTGGTGGCGCGTGGGATGATCGTCCGGCACATTCTTGAGGATGGGACTCTGGAGGAGCACGACCGCGCCATGGACCGCCTCCTGCGCGAGATGGGCCTGCCTGATCACGACCTGTTCCGGACGCGCGAAGAAATGGCGGAGGAGGCCTGCCGCCGCCGCGAGGCGGAAATCGCCTATCGCGAAAGCTCGCACGCCGACCAATCAGTGCCCGCCGGAGCCACGCCATGACGATCTACACGATCGGGTTTACACGGAGCTCGGCCGAATCATTCTTCACGCGGCTTCAGCGAGCCGGCGTGCGCAGGCTCATCGACGTCCGGCTCAACAACATCTCCCAACTGGCCGGCTTCGCCAAGAAGGACGACCTGGCGTTTTTCCTTCGCACGATCTGCGGGATTCCGTATGAGCACCATCCCGAGCTTGCGCCGACGCAGGAACTGCTAGACTTCTACAGGAAGGACGGCGGCGCGTGGAGCGACTACGAAAGGCGATTCACAGACCTGATCGCCGGGCGTAGCATCGAAACCGCCCTGTCGCGCGAGGCGCTCGACGGCGCATGCCTGCTGTGCAGCGAAGACAAGCCGACTCACTGCCATCGCCGCCTGGTTGCCGAGTATCTGAGAGAGCGCTGGGGTGGTGTGGAGATAGTGCATCTATGATCCGAGTCATGCTCCCACGACATCTTCAGGTCCTGGCCGGCGCGCCGCGGGAGGTGCGGCTGGAGGTGGCCGGCGCGGTGACGCAGCAGTCGATTCTCGACGCGCTGGAAGCGCGATATCCGATGCTGCGCGGCACCATCCGCCAGCACGTGACCAACAAACGCCGGCCGCTGGTGCGCTTCTTCGCCTGCGAGGAGGATGTGTCCGCCCAGGCGCCCGATGCGCTGCTGCCGGAAGCGGTGGCGACCGGCAGGGAGCCCTTCTACATCATCGGCGCCATCGCGGGGGGATAGGCGGCGACGATTGCTCACCACTGCTCGTCGGTCTTCTGGAGGTAGGCGAAGAAGCACATCTGCTCGATCCCATCCTTCACGCCGCGCAGGGCGAAGAGCTTGAAGAACCACGCCAGGTCGCCCTCGGCCGGCTCAACCGGCGGTGCGGAGGCGCTGCCCACGATGTCCTCCACCGCCACCCCCATCACGTAGTCGGCCAGGTATGTGATGTTGATCTCGTCGGCCGCCTGTGTCGAGAGCACGTAGATGCCGTGTTTGCGGATGGCGTCGCGCAGATACCAGTCGGCCATTTTCACCTGAATGGCATCCAGCGCCTTGAGGTAGGCCGCGGCCGCGGGGTCCTGTTTCCATCCCAGCGCCGCACGTTCATCGTCGCGAATGCCCTCGATAGCGGCGTCGAAGTGGGCCTGAAGCCGCTCGTAGAATACCTCCACCTCATCGGCCTCCAGCCAGCGCACGATCATCGCCTCGCCCGGCCGGCGATACACGTAATAATCGTTGCGCGCCAGGTCACGCGCGTGGGGCATGTCCAGAAGCGCCGCGGCATCGGCCGACACCGCCGGAGGCAGAATGGGACTGTCGGGGGTTCGGGATTTCTCAAGCCGGCCCATGGTACGCTGGATTTCGCGCGCCAACGTGGCATCGAGCGGGCGGAGTTGGGCATCGAGCTTGCGGGGGCCCTCGAAGACGGCCGCCAGTTGGGCATGAATGCGCGACTCTTCCGCGCGCTCACGGGCGCGGCTGGCGGGGTCGAGCAGGCGATCGGCGGGCGATTCAGCGGGCTCGTCGAACATGGCGCCTCAGATCGCTGTGGTCATTTGGTTTCCGTCGAGAAGCGAAGCCCTTCCAGCGGCGCCCCGCCGGGCGTGACGAACTTCGCCGAAAACACCCAGCCGCCCCCGGCCTGATCGAGCTTGAGCAGGACCGTGTTCCAGCCCTCCTCCAGCGTCACCGGCGCGCGGTCCTCGCCGGGCATCCAGCCCAGGCCCTCGCGGTTGCGAAGCACCTCGCGCCCGTTGACCCACGCCGCCAGGGGATCGTCGTTGCGCAGGAGCAGGTGCCCCGTCACGCGCCGCGGCGAGTAAACCCGCGTCCAGGCGTACGCCAGCACGCCGCTCGCATCGCCGTCGATCACCTGACGCAGGTCGGCCGAATGGTCCGACATGCGCAGGTCGCGCCAGCCAAGAGCATCGCCGGCGGCCGTGCCGGGCACCGCGCCGGTCTCCGGATCGAGCGGGCGGTCAAAGCTCTCGTTCTTCGGATTGGGAAACGGGCGGCTGATCTTCCACGGCGCCGTGGCGATGGAGGCCAGATACTGTCGCAGGTCCTCGATCCGCTTCTCGTCGGCCGGTCCGAAGGCGACGGCGCGCCGGGGCGGCTGGTAGGCGCTGTAGGCGCGGCTGCCGGCCCGTTCGATCAGGGCGGTAAGGGTCTGGATGTAGAACAGGTCCCCCACCGGCAGCGCAGGGATGTCCAGGTCGCGCATAAGCTCTTCCAGCGGATCCTCCAGCACCATCGCCCGGGAGAGCAGGATATTCGGCCGGATGTCCGGCGCCATCGAGCAACCCTCACCGAAGAGCGGGTCGCCATGCGGCGGCAGCGGCACATACCACAGCGGCCAGCGGCGCATCATCTGCTCGGTCTCGCGGCGGATGTCATCCTTGTGGCGCTCTGCGAGAAACCGGGCGCTTTCGGGCGTGATATTGACGACGGGATACAGGAGGGGGCGGAACATGGCCCGCCCGCCCTGCGTCTTGGTGTTGGCATCGTAGCGGATGCGCGCCCGGCGGTTCATCTCCTCAACGCTGCTCTGCTGGGCGAGCAATTCGACAGCGCCGGCCAGGGCGCGCTCGGCCCGCGCGCTGTCGCCCATGTAGGTGGCCAGTCGCGCGAAGGCCGCCAGCCCCACCGCCTCCTCCAGCAGATTGGTCCGCGTGCCGTACTGCTGCTCGAAGAGCAGGACGAGTTGCGGATACTGCTGCTCGATGGTCGCCCACTGGTTGAAGACATCGGCGTAGGCCCACATGGCGTAGAACGCCATCATGCGCGGGCGCGTGTTGAGGCTGCGCCACATCCAGCGGCGATAGCGGAACGTGCGCTGCGCAGGCGGCAGGTCGTAGACTTCGCGGAAGCGGCCCTGATCGTGCGGCAGAAGCGCAACCAGTCCGACGGGATAGTCGGCGATGTGTCTGGCCAGGTATTCCGCCGCCTGCGCCGCCACGGCGGGGCTGAGGCAGGGCCTGGCCCGCGAGAGGATGAGAACCAGCTCGTAGGGGTCGGTGAAGTAGAAATACGACTCGGTCTCGCCGGGCTGCACGCGCCACGGGGCCATGTGTCCGGCCGCGACGAGCCTGCTGACCTGATCGTCCAGGCGCGTGCAGAGTTCAACCACCGCCGGAACGCTGCGATCGAGCTGGACCCGCTGCACCTCGGTCAGATACTGGCGCAGCTCGACCGGCTGAGCCGACACGGCGGCAGCCGCGACCAGAACGATGATGGCTGTGAATGGGGATTTCATTGTCCGCCCTCCTTCCTGGAAGCCTGTCCGGTGAATGCGGCGATGCAGCTCGCCGACGTGTGATTGATGTAGACGGTGTCGCCAACCGGCACCAGCCCTGCTTCGCCGTTGATGCCCGAGCCGGGCGTCGGCGGCTGCTGGCCGCGCACGGGGAAGAAGGAATACGTGCCGGGGGGCACGCCATATCCCCCGTCGCGCTCGTCGAGGAAGGCCTTGGTGATGCCGTAGAACTGCCCGTCGCGCAGGTCCATCATCAGATGGACGCGGAACTGGTTCGAACCGTAGAGCACGTCGCCCCCGATGGTGAGCAGGAAGTTGTTGTCCAGCTCCACGGCGACGTAATTTGTCCGCGTGTTGATGCGCGGAAACGGCAGCATGACGCGGTCGCCGGTGGCCGGGTCCATGTAGCTGATGTCGGGCACGTACTTGGTGCCGTAGGTCCCGGCGCCCTGCAGCCGGCTGCTGCGCGTTCGCCAGTAGATGTAAATCCGCCCCTGGTCGTCATACACCGCGGGCATCGGCGGATACATGTTACCCGCCACGTAGCCGATGGGCGGGATGTACTTCGTCCGCCCGGTCTTCAGGTCCAGCACGAAGACCGTCTGACGCTCCGGATTCTCCGTCAGATACTTGAGGATCGCCTCGCGCTCGGCCGGCCAGTTGTTCGGCGGACACGCATCAAGCAGCGCCTCCATCTGCGGATCCCACAGCAGTTGCATCTCGCTGCCGCTGATCGAGGGGATCGAGTGCAGGATCACCATGTCTTTGTAGGCGACCGGCCAGCTCGAACGAAAACTCTGCCCGCGCAGGCGCGTGTGCCACAGGCGCCGGCCGGTGGCGATGTCCACGCCGTGGGCGTGCATGTCCTCGGCGCCGAACACCAGCACGCCGTCGTGGACGGCCGGCGAGTTGACGATCGGCCAGCCGGCATCGTAAGCCCACTGCAGATTGCCGCTCTTGAGGTCCAAAGCCAGCGCCCGGCCGTCGCGCGTGGTCACATAGACCACGCCATCGGCGATGGCCGGGGCAGTCATGATGCCGTAGGGAGTCGAGTGGCGCCAAATTTCGGTGCCCTTTTGGGCATCCACGCCGTAGACGTTGCCGTCCATCGAGTTGACCACGACGATGCCATCGGCGACGGCCGCCGTGTGGACGATGGACCGGCCGGTCTTGAAGCTCCAGCGCGTGGTGCCCTTTTCGGCGTCGATGGCGTAGAGCGTGCCGTCCATGGCGCCGACGAACACCTGTCCGCCGACGACGATGGGTTGCACCATGTTGGCGATCTTCACGGTGGCCCGCTGCGGCGGCTTGGTGTCAGGGTACTGGGTGGCCTCGCCATACCAGGCCCATTTGAGCCTGAACGGTGGACGAATGGCGTCGGGGCTGTAGCCCGAGCGGCGGGCATCGGCCTGAAGCTGCGGCCAGTCAGCCCGCGCCACCCCGCATGAACAGATCAGCACGAGCACCGGCAATGCCCATCTTGTCATGGCGTCGCTCTCCTTTCCGTCTGACTCGCGGCATTTAACCGGAGACGGGCGGCGGCGGCAATACCCGCCGCCGGGAGCAAGGCTTCGTCACAGGACCGCTCCACGATCACCAGCGGCAACGCAGCAACGCCGGCGGCTGCGCAGATTCCGACCGCGTGGCATATAATGTTCAGGAGAAGCCGGCGCGCGCGTGCGCGGCGGCGGAGTGCCAGTGCTTTGCGAGGTGCAGGGTTTGGCTGAGCTGAAGCGAACCGAATTGTCTGTCCGACAGGAGAGGGCGATCCTCGTGGGGGTAATACTCCCCGATTCCAAGGCCGATCCGCACGACCCCCTGGGCGAGCTGCGATCGCTGGCGCGCACGGCCGGCGCCAAGGTGGTGGGCACAGTGCTGCAGCGCCGCCACAAGGTGGATGCCAGCCTCTACGTCGGCTCGGGCAAGGCCAGAGAGATCGCCGCCCTGGCGAAAAAGCACAAGGCCGACGTCATCATTTTCGACAACGACCTGTCGCCCGGTCAGATCGGCGGGCTGGAGAAGATGATCAACGAGGAGATCGGCTCGCGCATCGGCGAAGGGGTGAAGGTGCTGGACCGTTCGGAGCTGATCCTCGACATCTTCGCCACCCGCGCCCGCACCCACGAGGCCAAGCTTCAGGTGGAGCTGGCCCAGATGCAGTACACCTATCCGCGCCTGGCCCGGATGTGGGGCCACCTGGAGCGGATCGTCGGCGGCGGGCAGGCGCTGGGCATCGGCACGCGCGGACCT
>Ga0308414_1002146_pt1 | contig 12853 bp, 8 predicted proteins | sample HotsprSampleOS50_FD_205667 | JGI IMG/M metagenome (GOLD analysis project Ga0308414, IMG submission 205667) | Hot spring phototrophic mat microbial communities from Octopus Spring, Yellowstone National Park, Wyoming, United States - 20090730_OS50 ... | reverse complement strand
AACCGCGCACAGACAGGATTCGGGGGTGGCGGGGTGATTTACGGTAGCGCGCCGCTGGAAGTAAGCAATGCATATGTGCAGGGCAACATAGCCATCTATGCGGGGGGGTTGTATTTCACTCCGAATTATGCAGCGACGATGGTGGATGTGCAGATACTCAGCAACCAGGCGCTGCTGGCAGGAGGCTTGTTAGCACAGTTTTCCCGCAGCAACCGGATTGAGCGGTGCGTGATTCGTGACAATGCGGGTGTGGTAGTTGGAGGCGCGTATGTAGTGTTTTCACAAACGGGAGAAGTAGTGGGCGCGCAGATTTATGGCAATGTTGCCAGCAATGATGCAGGCGGTGCGTACATTTACGGCAAGCCAGTAACGCTACGCAACTGTGTGGTGTATGGTAATGTTGCTGATGCGGATGGGGACGGCGACGGTGACGGAGGCGGGATGTATGTGGTTGGGGAGGATGTGCGGCTGGTGGCGCAGACGGCGGGGATAATCATCACCAACAACCGCGCGGCACGAGGAGGCGGCATTTATGCGGTGGATCCGCAAGTGCTGCGGCTGGAGGGGCATGCGGCGGACGCACCGATCGTGGTGGCAGCGAATACCGCGAGCAATCAGGGCGGCGGGCTGGCGCTGTTCGATAGCGCCACGGCCAGCGTGTACGGGGCGGTGCTGATCGTCAGCAATACGGCGCTGATGGGCGGCGGGGTTCTGGTGTCGAACATGGCGGCGTTTATCGCGCGGCCGACAAACAATGTGGCGCCTGAGCTGCAGCGGAATATCGCGACGTGGCTGGGGGGTGGCGCGGCCGTGTATGGCGGTGCAGCGCTGGTAGACGTGCTGAACGTGAGCATAGCAGCCAACCGGGCAGATTCAGGTGGCGGAGTGTTTGCGGGCGATGCCGGGCGGGCGGTGTTGATCAATGCCGCCGTGGAAGATAACGAAGCAAGCGACTCAGGCGGGGGAGTGTTAGCCGCGGACGGCGGGGAGGTAGTGATAGACAGCGATTTCAGTGCGGCGGCGCCGTCGCTGCTGCCGCCCTCGCGCGTCATCAGGAATCATGCCGGGTTTGAAGTGGGCGGTATCTACGCACGATTTGGATCGCGCGCGCTGGTGAAGAACACACTGGTGATGAGCAACACCGCTGTCGGCGCGGTCGGTGGTTTCGGCGCGTTGTTTGCATCCGGCCAAGTGGTCAATACCATCTTTGCACACAACACCGGGGGCACGCTGGTTGATGCCGTGGGCTTCCAAACCGCGCCACAGGCCGTGTTGCAGCATTGCACGATTGTGGATAATGGCTCACTCGGTGTGTGGAGTCAGAACACCACACCCGCCCTGCTCGAGAACACGATTGTCTGGGGACATACCAACAGCCAAATCATTGATGTTGGCGTGACCTCAACGCTCCACTTCTGCGCCATCGAGGGCGGCTATCCCGGGTTGTTCAATATCACGAACTATCCTGAGTTTGTGAACCGCGCCGGGCGGGATTTTCAGCTGCAGCCCGCCTCACCGTGCATAGACAAAGGCGCGACGCTGTTCACGGTAATGAACGACTGCATCGGCGAGACGCGGCCGTATGGCCTGGGCTGGGACATCGGCGCCTACGAGTTCGTGCCCGAGCCGGCCGGCATGGGCATAGCGGCGCTGGCGCTGCTGCTGGCACGCCGCGCGCGCCGCTCAGAGGAGCAGAAAGCGTAAGCAGACGGGCAGCGCCGTTGCTCCTCCAATTTTAGGGCAACGAGGCCGTTGCCCCTCCATTTTTTTGGAGGGCCGCCGGCCCCGGCGGCCTCGTGCGTGCGGGCACGAGGGCAACGAGGCCGTTGCCCCTCCATTTTTTGTGGAGGGCCGCCGGCCCCGGCGGCCTTATGTGCGTGCGGGCACGAGGGCAACGAGGCCGTTGCCCCTTCACGCCTATGGTGCTAGTCGCCGGATCTGGGTTCCATGCCAGTTGCCGGCGTCAGAAATACTTCGCGCTTTGCATTTTTGCGAAGTATACTTTCCTAGCCTGACACCGTTAAGTGGTTGTAATCCGCACGGTGATTTGCTACAATACCTGCGTAAATACCCAAGAGGACAGGATTATGACCATTGACGAGGCGGCCCAGCAGCAGGTGAGCATTATTGTGGCGTGTTTGCATGAGGAAGACACGATCCGCCCGTGCCTGGAGCGCATTACGCGTGCCATGCCGCAGGCAGAAGTGCTGGTGATTCATGGCGGCACGGACCGCACCTACGACATTGCGGCGGAGATGGCGCGCGAGAACCCGCACATTGTGCCGGTAAAAAATGAAAACGACCGGGGCAAGGGCCATGCAATTCAAGTGGGCATTGCGCGCGCGCGGCACGATGTGATGTGCCAGTTTGACGCTGATTTGCAATTTGCGCCGGAAGATTTGCCGGCGTTGTTTCTGCCAATACTGAACAATGAAGCCGATCTGGTGATTGGCTCGCGCTTTATGCCGGAGTCGGACGATTCGCACTACAAGTTCAGTTTTTTCCGTGTGGTGGGGAACTGGATCGTGAATGCGTGGGTGAGCCTGATGTGCGGGCGGCGGATCACGGACGTCACGACGGGCTCGAAGGCATGGACGCGCGCGGCGATAGAGACGATCGCCTTTAAGGATGTGCGGTTTGTGTATGAGATCGAGATCGTGATGTACGCGGTGCGGCGCGGGCTGCGCGTCGTACAAGTGCCGGTAAGCTATCACAACCGGCAGGGCGGCGTAAGCGGGCATGGCAAGGGCTGGAAAGAATTCAAGAGCATTGTGCGCACGGGGCTGATGCTGTTGTGGACGGCCACGCGCATCCGGTTTGAGCGGGTGTGACGAGGGAAAAGATGGCAGGGCGCGAAGAGGAGATCGTGGAAGAAATCCGCGCGCGGGTGCGCGGAATGGGCGAGGCATTGCGCGGGCACACGGTGGTGCTGTTTGGCTCGCGCGCGGCGGGCACGGCGCGGCCGCGCTCAGATTTCGACGTAGGCGTGCTCGGCGCGCAGCCACTGCCGGTGCAGACCTTTTTTGCCTTGCAGGATGAACTGGAGGCGATTGACACGTTGTACCGGATAGAGCTCGTGGATTTACAAGCGGCCAGTGAGCGCTTCCGCACGGAGGCGTTGCGGCATGCGGTGATGTTGTATGACGGGAAGGTATGATTGCGCGTGAATTGATCAACGAGTATGGGCGGGCGCTGCAGCGGCTGAAAGAAGCGTTGCGGGCGCCTGCGCGTGACGATGTGCAGCGGGCCGGGTGCATTCAGTATTTTGAGTTTTGTTTTGAGCTGGCGTGGAAGAGCATCAACGCGGTATTGCAGGACGCTGGAATAGACGACTGTGCCTCACCGCGCGCAAGTGTGAAGGCGGCATTTGCGCAGGGTATGATTGACGATGAGGGCATGTGGCTGGCGATGCTTAAGGCGCGCAACAGGATGGCGCACACGTATGATGTTGAAGAAGCGCTGGCAATCTATGCTGCGCTGCGCGAATTCTTCCCAGTAATGAAAGCCCTGTTGGCGCGGCTGCGCGAGGAGGCGGGTGAAGAATAAACTGAAAAAGCCGGAACACACGGTGCAGCGCGCGGCACGGATGCCGGCCTGGGCGGGCGCGGGGATTGTGTGTGGGGTGGTGGTGGCGTTCTTGTGGCCTGTGCTGGCGGGGAAATGGTTTATTTGGTTTGATTTTATTAACCAGCACATTCCGCGCAATGCCTATATCGCGCAGGCATTTGCGCGCGGCTATCTGCCGCAGTGGGACATCACGTCGTATGGCGGCGCGCCGTTCCTGGCCGATCCGGAAAACGCGGTGTTTTTTCCGTTCAACTGGCTGTTGGTGCTGGGGGTTTCAAACGGGGCGCTGCATGTGCTGGCGCTGCAGCGGCTGGTAGTGGTGGAAGTAATTATTGCGGCGCTGTGCATGTTCATGACGCTCCGGGAATTGGGCGCGAGAAGTGAGGGGGCGGCGTTTGGCGCGCTGGCGTGGGTGTTGTCCGCGCCGTTTGTATGCCGTTTTATGAACTACGCGCATTTCACGGTGATCATGTGCATACCGGGCGTGCTGTGGATGTTGTTCCGGTGGGGGCGTCTGCAGACACTGGCGGCAGCGGCGGCGGCGGGCGTGGCACTAGGCATCGCGTTTCTGGGAGGCAATCCGCAGTACATGTACTTCTTGGCATTAGTTGTTGGCTTGCACGCTGGGTGCACGCTCGGCGAGCGTATTGTGCGCGGGACAAGCTGGCAGACGCTAGCGTGGCTGTCGGGCGGGTATGTGCTGATGGCCGCCTTGGCGCTGGGCATAGCTGCTGTCAATCTCTTGCCCATTGCGCAGTTTTTTGCCATTTCGCAGCGCGAGGCAGGCAACATTGCGGCGGGCACGGGCACGCCATTGAAGTATGTCATCTGTTACGTGCTGCCACAGTTGTTCGGCAGAGTGAGTGGAGGGCCCGCGCCGTATTCCGGGCATGAAGGCTTCTGGAATTACTGGGAGTACTCGCTGTATGTGGGACTAGTGCCGCTGGCACTAGGGATATGGGGGGCGGTGCGGTTGCGCGGGCAGCGTGAACGCATTTTCTTGATTGTGCTGGTCGCATTTGCGTGGCTGTATGCCTTTGGGCAGAACAATCCGTTGCCGCAGGTGTTGCCGTTTGGGCGGAGCATGCGCATACCGGGGAAGTTTTTGATTTTCGCAGCATTCGGGCTGTGTACGCTGGCGGGGCTGGCGTTTGACCGCGTGGTGGCGGCGCTGCAGCGGCGCGGCTTTGGCGTGGCAGCAGTGGTGGTGGCGCTGGTGATGATTGGCGATGCGTGGGTGAACAACCGCGCCTTTAATGCGGGGAAAGACGACCCGCGGCAGATGTATCCTGACATCCCGCAGCTGGCGGCGTTGCGCGCGGAAATGCGGCGCGAGCATGTGCGCATGGATGGGCGGCCGTTTACAGCGGGGAATTTACGTGCGCTGTATTACGGGCTGGAAAACATGGATGGATTTGCGGCGCTTGTAGCGCAGAATGTTACTGAGGTGCGCGGCGTGCGCGGGGTGAGTGAAGCGCGCTTCAATGACTTGTGGAATGTGAAGTATGTGTTTTCGCCGCAGCGGGGATTTATAGCGCGCACGGGCTATGTGCCGCGGGCATTTGTGGTACGAAAGTTGCGGCGTGTCGAACGTGCGAATCTGGTGCAGGCGTTAAGCGCGCCGGAGTTTGATCCGCGCGCAGAAGCGCTGGTGACAGCGGGCGCGTCGCGGGAAGTGGGCGGAGGCACGGCAGTCACCGGCGATACCGTGATGATAACATCGTACGCGCCGGAGCGCATCGAAGTGAAGGCCGCGCTGCAGAGTGACGGTGTGTTGGTAATGAGCGAAAATGCGCTGCCGGGCTGGCGTGTGAGGATGGACGGGAAGCCGGCGAAGTGGATGGAAGTGAATGGCTGTTTCCGCGCGGTGGAAGTGCCGGCCGGGGCACATGAGGTGGTGTGGGAGTATTGTACACCCGGGCTGCACGCGGGCGCGGCGATCAGTGCAGCCAGTCTGGGCACGGTGGCTGGTGCGGGGTTAGTGGCGTGGCGGCGCAGGCGCGCGGCGGCGTAAGAGTTCCTCGCCCACGCACAGCACGATCAACACCAGCAGTGTCGCGCCCGATACTGCCGCGCCGATGTACATGAGCCGGGGCGTGTAGACAAAGCGGATTTCGTGTGTGCCTTCCGTGACGCTGCAGCCGCGGAAGGCGTAATTCACGCGCAGCGCTGGCACACGGCGGCCATCAATGTAACAACGCCAGTCGGGATGATACGATGAATTGACTACGGCGAGGCCGGCGCGGGCGACTGAGACAGTGGCGACGAGGTAGTTATAATCTTCGTGAAAATGCAGTGTGGCTGCCTGCGCGCCGCCGGAAGGAGGCAGCGCCGCAAGCGTATTCGTGTGTACAACGGCATCGCGCCCGAAGACAAACGCGGCGTTGGTTAAGACGGCGGAAGCCTCGGCGTCGGAGGCAACGGGGATGACGTTGGCGGGGAAGGTGATGCGCGGGAGCCAGTTGGTGTCTATGCGCACGGCAAGGCCGCCGAAGGGGTTTTCGGCGTGGTATTCAGGCATGTCATAGCTGGTGGCATACCAGTACTCTTTGGTGCCGAGAAAGCGCTGAAAGGCAACGGCGTTCGTGCTGATGCGGAGCTGATTATAAATCTGCTCGAACCACGGCTGGTAAATCGGCCGGTCGCACAAGAGGGAGCTGTAAACTTCGACGGCGGCCGGGATGTTGCCGCAAATGGAGGCATTTTTGTACCACATAAATTTGCGCCAGTTGCGTTCGCCGTAAAGGAACAAATTCATGATGGTCAGGTTATTGCCTTCCGTGATGCGGAACTGCGGGAAGTCCGGATCGGAGCGCACACGCAGTGCGGCGGCGGGCGGCTCGGTCATCACACGTTTATCAACTACTGCGATGAGCGGCTGGGCGAAATAGATCAACTCAACCGCGGCCACGGCCGCCAGCGCCCACGGCGCAATGCGCGCCGCAAGGGACGCGCGTATCCAGCAGGCGGCACAGACGCATGCACTGGCGGCGAGCAACGCGAGCATAGCGGCTTTGGCTTGCTGGCCAAGATGCGTGGAAATCCACGTGGCGGCTTGAGGAGCGAGCGGCGCACCCAAGCCGAAATACTCCGCAATGAATGTGCGGTCGGCAGAGCGGCCCCAGTAGACGAGGAGAACGAACAGACACACGGCCGCCCAGCCCAGCCAGAGCCGGAAATGGCGCATGTCGCGCGCGCGCGCCCACGCAAACACATCGCGCAGGCCGAAGCCTGCTAGCAGCAGCAGCGCTACATTGGCGGTGTGGCTCATCAGCCCAGGCCAGCGCGCGCCGCGCATGAAGGGGAACCAATCGAAAATTAGTTTGGCAAGGAATGCATGGCGGCCCAGCGCATACACGACGGCGAAGATGAAAAAACACCATAGTGTAACCACGTGCAGCCATGCGGCTGAGGTGCGGCGCCACGCGGTGACAAGTGTCAGCGGGGCACACAGCCAGACAAATATACCGCAGTACAAGGGCTGAATCCAGTATTCGGGATAAGTGTGCGCATTCCACCACATGCCCCGGATTGGCAAGCCATTCCAATAAGGCATGAGATACGCAATAAAGGCGGACGGCGGAATCGAGCCTTCAGCAAAAAATTTGAAGTCAACGCCTTCGCGGAAGACGGCGGATTTCAGCCCTGCGCGGAATGGCAAGGCCCACGGCGCGGCCAGCAGCAGCATGAAGAGGCCTGTCAAGGGAAGACTGACGAGCGACAAGAACTGCTGGCGCAGGGGCGCGCGGTCTATCCAGCGCACCCGCACCAGTTCGCCCAGCCACAGGAAGCCTAGGAGCATGTAGCCGTGCATGAAGACGCGCTGCTCGGGTGTGACAATTTGCATGGCGCTTGTCAAGCCCAGCAAGGCTAGGTAGCGCAGGCGGCGCTCCTGGCAAAAGAGGATGAAGAGCAGCGCGTTGACCGGCGTCCACACAAACGTCACATCCATGGTGAACTCGAGCGGCGCAAGTGTCATGTGGCCGAAGGCGAAGCCGAGCGCCACAACCAGGGCGATGACAGGGTCGAGTGCGAAGCGGCGGGCGATGGCGTACAGGCTGAGCGCGCCCAAGAGAATGTGCGCGATGGCCATCCACGAATTGACGTGCCAGCCGGCGAAGAGCACAAAGAGCCACTGCACGGGGTAGAAGAGTGCGGCGCGCAAATTGGTAATCATGTCGGAGCCGCAACTGACATAGGGATTCCACATGGGGAAGATGCCCGCGCGCGCAGCGCGCATGACCAACAGACGCATGCCGGTGAAGATGGTGTTCATGTCGCGATAGTGAATCACGGCGCCCCAGAGGGCGGCGCGAAAGGCCCAGAGCACCGCGGCGATCAGCAGAACAGGCGGCAGCCAGCGGAGCGCGGCGGGGACACGCAGATTCCGCGGTACGGACGCAGATGGTTTGGCGCGTTTGGGCATGAGCACTCCCGGGCGGGTGATCGCAGCTAGGCCGCGCTGCTGCCCGGCTTCTTGCGCAGGATCACCAGCATATTGTTGCGGAACGGATAGGTGAAGACGATCCGGTCGAACACATCGAGATACAGATGATCAAGCCAATGCATGCCGGACCACACAGAGAAGAAATGCAGAAAGTAGACCAGCGAGAATTTTTTCTACAACAGGCGGCACGTGAGCACGTCCCAGCCCTGTGTGCTGGCGAGAAGACGGATGGTGGAGGCGTTGAAATAGTGGAGGTGCTGCGGCAAGGTGAAAAGATACCAATGTGAGCGCAGCAAGCGGCGCAGGAACGCATTGGAGGTCGGTGTAATAATAAGAGCATAGCCGCCATCGCGCACAAGGCCGCGCAATGCGGCGAAGGTTGTCACCGGATCGCTGAAATGCTCGGGCACGTCGAGCAAGGTGAGCAGATCGTTGCGGGGCCGCCACGCTGCGGGCAAACTCCTCCGCCGTGCTCTGATGCACATTGACGCCACGCGAGCGTGCGACTTTGCCGGCATGGTCCGACAACTCCACGCCTTCCGCATGACAGCCTTCGCGTGTGAGATGGGCGACGAAATCACCATACGCTGAACCGACATCCAGCACGTCGCGCACGTTGTTCAAGGTTTTGATGACAGCGGTAATCGTGGCCAACAGCGGGCGTTTGAAGATCATCGCCTTGTCGTAATCCGTGTAGGACAGTGTGTCTGTTTTGTGCGCTTTGAAACACGTGGTGTGATAGTAGCGGCGCAAGCGTTCGTTGCCGACGGGCGGATGGACTTGAATGAGGCGGCAATCACGGCACGTAAAGAGGTTAAAGCCGCGCATGTTGAATGAGAACTCCGCCACGCCGCCGCACAAGCGGCACATGACGGGCGGGATGTAACCCCGCACGCCCCGGCAGAGCAGCACCCACGGCATCAGCAAGCCTGCGCGAATAATGGACTGTGAGATTTTGGAGTCGCCGTTGACGCGGTCAGTGAAGGTGATGGGCACCTCACCCATGCGCAGGTTGAGCCGCGAAAAAAGATACTTGATCTCGCTCAAGAACGCATAGCCGGTGGCGGTGACGCGTTCAAGATCAACTGTCTGCAGAATCTCAGCGCGGAACGCTGTGAAGCCGGAGCTCATGTCGCGGATGCCCGTGCGCAGCAGTGTACGGACATAAAAATTGCCTAAATAGGACAGGACACGGCGGTGCAACGACCAGTTTTCAATTGCCCCGCCGCGGATGTAGCGCGAACCGTTGACAAAATTATAGTCCTGCAGTGTGTCAAGCATCGCTGGCAGATACTCAGGCGGGTGCGACAAATCCGCGTCCATAGTGACAATGGCCTCATACCCGCGCGCGGCCAGGGCGCCGCGTTGCACATCAATGAAATTACTGATGGAGGCGGAAGCTAGGCCGAGTTTGCCCGGGCGGACGCGCAAGGAGACGTTGGTATGCGCCTGTTGCAGGCCGCGCACACACTCCGCCGTGCCATCGGGCGAATTGTCATCCACCACGAGAATATCAAGCGCATGCCCGCGCACCGCGGCGTTGATGCGCCCGATCAGCACCGGAATGTTCCGGCATTCGTTGTACGTCGGTATGATGGCGAGTACCTTCATGGGCGATAGTGTAGCATAAATGGCGTTATGTGTGCAACTGTATGGGAATGGGGGCGATGGCGGCAAGGATGCTGGCGCTGGCAGGTTCGAGGCAAGGGGCTTGACAAAACATGTTATATCGTGTATACTATGGGTATACCTGAAGTAAATAGCCGTTCATGCGTTATAAAGTAACTTAACCAAGGAGCTCCCGATGAAGACTACTCGGCGAAGTGCCGTCGTTTGCGCCGCACTGTGCGGATTTGTCAGTGTTGTGTACGCAGTGATATGGGACACGTCGCTGCCGCCGGATCCGTCGTTCTGGCCGTATGGCGACACGAATGAATGGGCAGGGAACATACCATCACCGGAAACCACACCGGAGTATTGCTATGTGTACCGGCCATCGGCGGTGCAGGCGAATGGGAGAGTGTACGTGGTAGGCGGCCGTGTAGGCACGCCCCCCAGCGGGTATGTTGCAGCACACAGCCATGTGAGTATTTTTAATCCATTTGAGACCAACCCAAGCAACATGTGGCAGGGAGCGAAGTGGGACGGCAGCGGCCCGCGTGGCATCAACATGGGGCGCGGCGCGGCGATGCCGGTGAAAGGTGATGGGGTTTCGCCCGCCGGTGTGGCGCTTGGGGCGTTTGACGTGGATTTTGACGGCACGGAAGAGCTCTTTTTGTTTTCGGGCGAGAATCATCCGGGGAACGTGGTGTTGATGTATGATCCTGATGACAAGACGTGGACCAACCGGACCGGCGTGGCGGGGATTGTGAACGTGGTAAGTTGCGCGGGCGGACAAGTGGGAGGGAAGTATTATCTGCATGGGGCGGCCGACAGTGTGTTTGTCTATGATTTTTTAAATGACGCTTGGGAGACGCGCGCGGTGCCAGGCTTTCCGATGAAGACGACCCAAGGCGGCAGTGATTCGGATGGCAAAAAGATTTACATGCCGTGGGGGGCGTATGACAATTTAAGCCGGACGAGCAGCAATATGTTTGGCTTGGCCATGTACATATACGACCCGCTGGTGCCGAATGCGGTGGTGGCAGGCGCGCTCCCGCCGTTCGGCGCGAATCAGGCGGCCGTAGTAGCCTACCGCGACCGCGTGTACTTGTTTGGCGGACGGATCGCGGGCGGCGCCGATTCCAGTACCAACCTGATTCAAGTGTATTTCGTGGAATCGAATGTGTGGTATGTGTCCCAGGACAAGATGCCGCTGAACATCAACGCGCCAGCCGTGTGGTTTGCCAACCGGCGTGTGTACATCGCGAATGGGTATTTATTCAACAATCCTCCGCTGCCCAACAAGCTGTCAAACGTATTTTGGTCGTGTGACATCCGCGAGCTTGATCCGCCATTCCCGCCGGGCTTGGATGTGTTTCCCACGGAACTCAGCATGGGCATGACGGGGCAGACGGGGATGTTTTTCGCCGGCAACACCGGCGCGGGCGTGATTGATTACACCAATACCAGCAGCGCGGCATGGCTGTCGGTGCAGCCCACGGCGGCGACGATCGTTGGTTTGAACTTTGTAACCAATCTAGTAACCGTGAATCGAGCCTTGATTAACGGGCCGGTGACTGGCTACGTGTACGTGACATCATCGGCGGGCACGAATGCAATCGCGGTATATGCAGACAAGCCGCGGGCAAATGCGGTCACCGTGCCCAATACGATCAAGACATTTCCGAATGTGCCGGCGGTGAGTTTTCGCATTTATAACACTGGCACTGAAGTACTGTATTTCACCAATAGTGCAAATGTGAGCTGGATCACGGGTTTGGCGCCGCTGACGGGTGTCATTTCCACTGGCGGGGCGTATGTGACGGTGAATTTTGCGATAGATGCCAGCGCGCCGCAGAACTCGACCGGAGTGATCCATGTGGCGGGAAATGGGACGGAGGCGCAGTGCACCGTGATGGTCAATCCGCATCAGTTTTATGTGAGCCCGGGCGGCAGCGACGCCAACAACGGCCAATCGCCGTCCACGGCGTGGCGCACGCTGGCGCATGCCGTGGCGGCGGCCCCGGACGGGAATCAGTATCAGACGGTGCGGATTAATGTTGCAGCAGGGACCTACGCCAACGAATGCTCGATCCCCGGCACGAATCTGTGGTATTTACGCATTCACGACCGGAAATATACCGACATCATCGGCGCGGGGCCGGAACAGTCGTTTATCACCAAAGGCACCAATCTCTGGCCGGTGGTGGTGGGCGAAGGCCAGCGCATTCCGTCGCGCTGCCCGATTGATATCCGCAACTGCGAAAACGTGCGCTTCAGCGGGTTTACCATAGACGGCACGGAGCCACCTGCCGTGGTGCGTACGAACAGCAACGGCGAGCTGGCGTGGGATAGCTTCTGCACGGCCGTCGGGGTTGAAAATCCCGACGGCGTGCGGCTGGATCATCTGTATGTGAACTGCGCCTACACCGGCCCGGTGTATCACGCGGATTTTAACCAGTACATGAGTGAATGGGACGGGTGGCTGTTTTTTGCAGTCACACTGCATGGCCTGGTAGGGCCGAAGAACGTCCAGTTCGATCATCTGCTGGTGCGCGGGGCGCAGCGCTCACTATCATTTGATGGGTTTACCGTAGGGAGTAATCCGGCCAATACGAACGCGGTGATTATTGATCATTGCACGTTGATTGAAGCCGTCAATACCGGCACCAACAGCGGCAACGGAGTAGTGCGAGGAGTGACGTGCCATTTTCCTGGCGACTATCTGCCGCAGTTCCGCGTGACGAGCTGCATTATAGGCGACATGCCCGCCGCGCTGTATCCGTATGCGCAGAGTGCGAGAGGACTGCATGTGGACAAACAGTACTCGAGCACGGGGATGGATGCGCTCATACCATACTCGAATCAATTCTGGTCGGTGGGAGTACCGGCGCCGGGAACGGAGTATTGGAACGACCTCATCCAACTGATCATTGATGACTACGGGTTGCCGAATTTCACGGACGAACAGCCGGTGTTCATCACGCACGCCGGGCTGCCGTATTCGACGGATGTGGAGACGGCGTATGGCATCCGGGATGTGGGGTGGAATGCGGTGCCGGAGCCGGCCGGGCTGGTGCTGCTGGTGCTGGCGGGGCTGTGGTACAACCGGTGCCGCGGCTGAGTTGAATCCGGCGCTGGGGAGGGCCGCCGGCCTCGGCGGCCTTGGGTGCACGAGGCACAAGGGCAGCGAGGCCGTTGCCGCTCCATTTTTGTGGAGGGCCGCCGGCCTCGGCG
>Ga0308414_1002144_pt1 | contig 12859 bp, 3 predicted proteins | sample HotsprSampleOS50_FD_205667 | JGI IMG/M metagenome (GOLD analysis project Ga0308414, IMG submission 205667) | Hot spring phototrophic mat microbial communities from Octopus Spring, Yellowstone National Park, Wyoming, United States - 20090730_OS50 ... | reverse complement strand
CTCGAGGTGGCGTTCCAATAAGTGGGGCCCAACGACTTCCAACTGCCGTTGAAACCGCCCCGTTCTTGCTGCTCCTTCTCGGCTGCCGCCCGAAACGCGCGCGCCTGACGGGCCAAATCGAAATTGGGTATTTTTACACCTCTCTCATCTAACTCCATGGAAGCCACGTACTCCCAGCGCTTGTACTGCTTGTAGCCGCTGCCTTGCTCCCGGCCGACCCGGTCGAAATAAGCCTCCGCCTCGCGCTGAATATCGCTCAGCGCATACGTACCCGCTTCGATCATCTCCAGGTAGCGCTGCGCCAATACTGGCGCAGTTACGACGAAAAAAAACAACAAAAATAGGGTACGCATCTGCGTGTTATTTTGAAAAGTGAAATCATGAAAATATTTTACACTGAAAACACCCATATGACAGGGCTAAACAAATGCAAAAGTTCGTCTACAAAACGGCCGAGGCATCGCGGCAAACACTTTACGTTGCAGCTACGGCGACCACCGCGACAAACGTTTATTGTCAATACCGCGAAAGGTAAAATCCGTTACGAATATCCGATAGATAAAACGGGCAATTTACCTCGTCGGCCCGAGAATGAACACTTCCGTTTCCACTTCGGGTATGCGCGTCTTTAGCCTGAAGAGAGAGCGCCCATGCCGATGGCCTATCCTGCGACTTGGCCGCCGGCGTGGCGCATGCTGTTCGGCCCCTCGAATACTCGTGCTCAGCCGTGGTGAAAAAAAAGCCGCTCCGGCGGCGCATTGCCGTGGAGCGGCGTAAGTGAGGTAGATGTGCTTAGTGCTTCGCAGCAGCACAGAAGTGGCCCGAAATTGTACGCAAGTGATTATTTACAGGGTACAATCGTAACCTGAGTAGTATCCGAGCATCCCAGGTTATCGGTTACGGTGAGGGTATAAGTAGTCCCTGTGGAAGAAGGAATGCTTGTAATGGTAGGGGTTGTCGCCGTTTGTGGGCCGTTGACATCTGTCCATGACCAACTGTAAGTCAGCGGGCCACAGTTGCCAAAGGAGCAATTACTTTCCTGTCCGCTTAAGGTAATCGGCTGGCCGTCGCACGGACATGTCGGAGTGGGGCAACATATAACAGCTACCGGTTCACATACTGCCAAACAGACTTTGTTGGAAATGACGGTAAAGCAGCCATCGCTGCAACTTACCCAATAGCACCCTCCCTGGTTGGCGATCCAGGTGGAGCCACTACCCACCGGCAGACCGTTGTGATACCACTGATACGTGCAATTGGGGTCAGGGTTCTGGACGAAGAGGATGGATTGTCCTCCTTTGCATATGTTTTGGGGGACAGCCGCGATCACCGGAGGTGTCGGAGGAGTCTTCAAGCAAACTTGCACCACATTGCTGGTACACGGAGAGCAGCCCGATGGACTCGTCAAAGGGTTGCATACCACCCGGTAGCGGATGCACGTCTCGCCCGGTGGCCAAGCATAAGGGTTAATAATCGGCCCTGACCAAGGTAGCGTGCCGGTGTTTTGCGTGGAGTTGCTGCTACCCATGTTGTGCCAAACGCCAGGGTTTGTATTGGGATACTCAAACTGCCACACCGGGATGCAATTGGTAAAAGGTGTAGCAAACTGCAACGCAGCGTGATTTCCCGGACAGATAAAATAGTGGTTAGGATTCAGAGGGTCGGCTACCAGAGTAGGAGGAGAGGGCGCACCGGTGATAGTCCCACATACAGGCTTAGCGTCCACTGCAACGCATTGTTGAACGGTCACAGACGGACAAGTAGCGTTACTTATGGTAGCCTTAAAACAAATATTAGGTGGCTGAAGTGGCCCAGGAGGAGTATACGAGATATTGGTTTGATTGCTGTAGCCCGGCCCTGTGAGCGGTATCCAAGGCCCCCCTCCAAGACTCACTTCCCAGTTAATGGTTACGCTGTTAGAAGGACCGGGCGGAGGCATATTCGAGCTGAGGGTAGCGGAAAAAGTAGGCAAATCTCCTTGGCAGAGCGGTCCCGATGGGCTTACGGCGAGTTGCACATTTTGAATAGGGTGGCATATCTGAAGCGAGTTATGTACGACGGTATACGTACAAGTGGTCACCCCGTCCGTAACGTTAATAGTGGCTCTATAGCAACGATTAAGACAAGCATTGGCGGGAACAGAAGTCAGTGTAGTAGCAGGGTGCCCGGGCGGCGACACAAAAGAAAAACTACTAAATAACGGGGGATTTGCAGAGATAGGAAGGTAGCTGAGGCAATCATCGCTGTATTCCCACGTCACCGTAGTCCCCGCACCGGCCTGGGCAGGCACATTATTCACACTGAAAATGGAGAAATGTACCGGCTCGCCACTACAAATACCGGCCAGCATCGATGTTTGCGGAGGGTTAGGGGGAGAGACCACTATATAGGAATTCATATAATGCGGATATAAAAGGGGGGAATTCGACAGCACATAGTTGCTCGTAGAGCCATTGAGCGCAAAAGTGGGAGGGATTAAGGTGGTATTTATGAAAAACTTGCCGTCGTTACCCTTCCCCGTACAGTCTAAGACGTGGGTGATCGATGTGTTGTTGCCACCCGGAATCCCTTCATCAAAGCGCCAATAGGCGATTAAATTCGGGTCATTGCAATCCAATGCACACCTGCTACAAGAGGGAGTGCTCGATGGAGGTACGGTGTTCCATATCTTCACATCATCTATTATGCCATGCCAGTCCTCTCCCAGCGTAGGAAACCCTGGCCAATGACCCAAGCGAAAATAAGTCACCAATAGGCCATTATCACTTGTATTAAGCACCAGTGCTCCATCATAATATACACTGATCGTTCCGCTTTGGCGCTCTACCGAGATGCAATGCCAATTGTTGTCGCGAACATTAATACTATCGAGTTGAAGAACCCCGCTACTGCCACTAGGGCCCATAATAAGTAGCGATAATATACCGTTACATTCTCCTATCTGAAAATTATTTCCGAGCGGCCCTCCAAAGGAGAATAGTCTCCTAAAATTTCCTGGACAGGGGGGGTTTGCTAAGCTAGTAGCCTCCGAAAAGCACCACATCTCTACCTTAAAATTGCCATTAGGACTGAGCTGGTTAATAGGCGCCAACTCGATATAATCGTTGTCCCCATCAAAATGGAGCGCAACATTCTGTTGCCCGTTGAGCCGTATTGAGCAGAAAAATAGCCAAAATAAAATCCGGGCGGCGACTATTCCTATTTTATTTGTGCACATAGGTTGTGATGTTTTTAATGGTTAAGAGAAAAATTGGGACAATGCATTGCTCTTGTCCTCTTTGAAAAGCCCTTCCCTTCTTATTCGCTTCGCACGACCTTGCCCGTCCAGAGCAAAACCTCGCTCTCGAACACCCGTACGACATATAGACCTGCAGAAAGTGAGGCTAACGAGAAGGTAACGGACGATTGCGCCTCCGGAACCCTACTCGATACGAGAACTCGGCCATTCAGGTCTATCACCTCCACTCTGCCTTTTTGTAAAGGTATTGGAGCAATCTGAACGGTCACCTCATCCGCGGTCGGATTGGGCTGCAGGGTCACCTGCCATTCCTGAGGCAGCGGCACTTCTTCGTCGTCCACGAACGTGCAGCCTATACACTGGGCTACCGTGTGATAGGCTTCCTGAGTACATATGCCGTAACCGTAATCGCACTTAGTCTCGAGCTTGTACTGTCCACCAGTAGTGATGGTTAAAGTAGGGTTAGTTTGGCCCGGCAACGGTACCCACACATCCGGGTGAGGCACTACATCCAACTTGTACCACTGATAAGTGCACACTACATTCGACGGACAGGCATCTTTAGGCGGAATTACCATACTTCCACTCAAGACGACAGGCGTAGTCATGTCGCATTTGTAACAGGGCCCTTGAATAACGGGTTTGCACGCTGGGGGGATTACCACCGGTGAGGTTTGTACCGCACCAGGGCAACACTTATCCTGAACCACGGCATAGTAAACGCCCGACACGTTCGGCCCCTGGTAAAGATAAGACGCCGGTGAAGTCGAAACGACGTTGGTGTGAACCAGATTGCCGTTGTGATACCAGTCTATAATATATTGGCAACCGGCTCCTGCGATAGGCGATGGAGTGAAGGCTACCATGAGTTGTGCTTGTGTCTCGATGCAGGGGTCTGGTGTAACGGTAAAACCGGTGATGTTAATGGAGGGTTTAACGTTGATCTGCAGCACGTCTTTTTGCGATGGGCATACGCCGTTTTGCGACTCCACCATGAACCAGGTGGTCTGGTACAGTTGATTGGTATAGAAGACGGGGTTCATCGTTCCCGACCCGGGTATAAGGTTAAAACCGGAGCTGGCGGAAACGGTGCTGGCATACCATTGCCACTTCGGCGGTGGGCCACTGCAATAGTTGTTATACACGAGGATGGCGTCTTCTCCGGGGCAGAAGGGCTGGGGCTCCAGAGGCTGCATTATCAAATCACCGTTGTTCGCGTTGTTGTTGAATACCCGAATGGCGGTCGTACAGGTACTCGGCCCACAGACGCCCGTAATTTTCAGGGTAAAAAGAAAGTCCTTGTAACAAGCCGTCGAGTTGGTCGGGAAGGTCAGCGGAGGCGGGGTGTACGTCAGCGAGGTGGACACCAATTGATTGTTTTCGTTGTACCATTCCACGTTGTAGTTGCAATTGGCGTTGAGCGGCACTCCGGTCAGAGGCAACAACGGGCCTGTTGTCTGACAGAACTCTGGGTTGGGGTTGTTGATTTGGCAACCAACAGGTTTGCAAAGGGTTATCGTCGCCACATTGGTGGTCAAAGAAGACACGCAACATCCCGGCGCTAACTCCACTACGGCATACACCTGAACGCAACTGTCGTTAGGATACTGATACGGCAAAAACACCAAGCCATCACAGTTTGGCGGATTACCCGCACTGCTGACCTGGTAAGGCCACGACGGCCATGCACTCGCCGAACAGGGTTTTATAAACCACTTTACCTCGGAAATATTGCAGCTTGTTGGACAGTTTTGCAAAGGAATAATTGCAGACTGTTGGGTCTGGCAAAGGAACGTATCCTTGACAAAGGGCGCCGGTGGCAGCACACAGAAGTACACCGTACAGGGTGAGCAGGTATCCCAGCCACAAATCCCCACCATCTGCAAGGTGTAAGTACCGGGAGTAGTAAAGTTGATAGGAGACAGAGGCGGAATAACAAAAGTGCCGGGAAGGTTCTGAGCACTCCCGCTCTGGGAATATGAATTCGGCCCGGTTAAAGTCCAGTTCACTACTCCACAGTTGGGCGCACCTCCTGTACAGGTAAAGGTGGGGTGGAAAGTTGCTCCAGGAGCAACATTCACGGTATTGCCGCACTGGATAATATAAGACGAATTACCGGAGGTGAGCCCCAAGCTCCACGGAGTGGTGGGGTCGCATCTACAGTCACAGCCGGGCGTGTTGATGCGAACAAAACAATAGCAAGTGTCGTTACCGCATACACCTCCTAAATCAAGCGTGTAGGTACCCCCTTGACTAAACGTAGAACTGGGTATCGAAACAGAAAATTGAGGCCCAGTCATCCCCCCCTGAGCGACAACAGTTTCCGAATTTAGGTGGGTCAATGTCCAAAACATATTGGGATTTGGGGGACAGATGTTCCCCTGGCATACAAAAGCACCGACCAAATCGAACGTAGGGAGTTGACAAGACCATTCAACCGAATCTCCACACGAAAGCGGCCATATCGCCCCGCTGGTCGCTATGTAACCTACGTGGCCAAAGGCGTTGGGCGGACAGGAGCATACCGATTGGGTAGCCCTGCATTTCCCGAGTTTACCTGCAGCCCAGATGTGGTTAATCTCACTTGGGGTAAGCGGGCGATTGAAGAGTTCTAGCTCGTCTATGGCAAGCTCACAAATACCACCCCCTATACGGGTCTTTCCCATCCACATCGATAGGTTATTTATTATGCTCACGTTCGCCGGCGGAGGCGTAAAGGTTCCGGCCGGCACTCCGTTAATGTAAAAGGTGCCCACCGGAAGAGAGGCAGTACGGTCGACGGTTACGGCTACATGGACCCATGGACCCGTCCAGGGATCAACCGTAGCAAAGCTCGCACTACTGGTAAAGGTAGAATTGTTGATTCGCAGTCTCAAATGCGCCGCCAAAGGATTTCCGATTTGTTCAACGTAAAACACAAAACCGCTATTAGTAACCGGATCCCACTTATCCACGATCGGAGAGAGGAATCCCAGCCCACAAGGGACCACCTTTACCCACGCATCTATGGAAAAATCGGTAAAATTGAGCCCCGGCTGATGGGCAACATCTGCATAAGTACCCGGGAAATACAAGGCTCCCGCTCCCACAAGGCCGGTAATCGGCATAGGCCCACCCATCCCTACCGGCGCAGGCTGAGACACACCAACGTTGGAAGCGACTAAGTCCTGGACGAGATTGGCACCGCTCTGCTCGTCAAAGGGATACCACGCCACCATACCCGACGGCGGTGGGACACACTTGCATTTGCCCTGCGGGCCGGCACTGTAGATGGATTGGATTTCCCCGGCACTAAGCTCGCGATGAAAGAACTCCAGCTCATCAATGGTAATCTCTCCCAAGTTGGACCCCCCTCTGAGGCTGCCGATCCACAACGAAACCCCGCTGTTAAGACTGGTAGTGATGGGTACACTTGGCCCGGTCGCAAAAGGACCGTTCTGAGCGCCATCGAGATAGAACGTCACAAATGTCTGAGACGCAGTGCGCTTTACCGTTATCGCCACGTGGTGCCAAGTGCCAAGGGTTATCGGCGTAGAAAAGGTGCTGACCACCCCTACCAAGACATTGGGCAGATTCGGACCTTGCGGATGAGAAAGCCTGAACAAGAACTGTCCACCTTGAATCACCCAGAAGTAGCCGGCACCATTGCGACTGCCGTCGAGCTTGTCCACAATAGGGTAGATATTGCCGGGCTTAGGACCCAATTTGATCCAGGCATCTATGGTGAAATCATTCGTACCGAAGTTCACCTCTGGATGATTCGGTACATCTACGTATGTGGTGGCATTACCGGCGGGAAAGCGGAGCGCACCGCCCACCACACCCGCAACAGGAGTGGGGTTGTTTATCCATACCCCCGCGTTATTGATGCCCATAAAATCGTTGGATGGGCCCGACGTTTCATTCAGCGACCACCAAGCAGTCATGCCCGATGGCAACGAGGCACACGGTGCCGCCCTGCAGGCTTTAAAGCTCACATCGTCGATTGCCAAGTCATTGCCGATCGCGTGAGAGGAAAGCACCCGAATGGAAAGCACAACAGGACCGGTAGAGGTGGCCAAAAACGTATCGCACAAATATACCCACTGGTTGGGCGTTTCCGGCAGGGTTAGCGTTCCACTAATTTGGGTGTTGCCTACAAAGAGCGCTACCTGAGGGTCGCCGTAGTCAAAGGGAGGCCGCACCAGGTTGTTGAACCAAGCCGAAAAAGAATACTTTACGCCTGCCGTCACGTTTACCGTTTGTTGCCAAGCAATAGAAGGAGCGTTGGGGCTGCCGTCTATGACGAGCATCATTCCCGTGGGCAAAGAAGTAGTGTGGTCTAGGCAAGCCCACTGATTGTTGGCAGCATAAACCTGGGCGGCGTTCATGACCGAGTACTTTCCCGGTCCCACCACCCCGGGCGGAAAATAAGTGTAGCCACTCGTAAAACCGGTATTGCCTTGCTCGAAATTCCCATTCTGAACCAGGTTGGTAGTGTCTGGAACGCTACCCGCCGGACAACAAGATGTGGGCCGAACCGGTAGTGGGAAAGGTAGCGGAAATGCTCTCTCGCACGGGTTGCCATACTCAGAGGAATACACCCATACGCTTAGCAGTGCGTTCAGCACGGACTTTCTTTTAGGCTTAACGCGGTGAAACACTAAAGGGGGCCACGAGTCTCTGTCGGCTACGTGCAGGCGCACATGATGCGAATCCACCACAGCAACAGTCCACCCCGGCGCCGGAATGACGGACTCGAACGCCCCTTGATTCAGCGTAATATCTATTGCATCAAAGCAGTAAGCATACACGCCTTCGCCAATAACCATCAGGACAAACTCATCGCTCGAAGTGTCCTGTACCGGTACCACATCCACGTATACCTTATCGCATGAACACTCCGGGCACAAGTAGAAATCGCGCACCACCTGCGTGTTCTTGACTTCTACCACATACTCCCCACTCGACGGAAAATGATGACGCCACTCAGACGGGAGCTCTACGCGACAGCGATAGAAACCGGAAGGCAAACTGGAAAAAGCATAACCACCGGTCGAGTCAGCGTATTGTTCTGCAATAAGACTGCCCGTAAGGGACAATAGCTTTACGCGGATTAGGTTTTTGGGCCACTTTGTTGGCTTGGGTTTGGGTTTGAGGGTGCCGCCACAGTAGTGATAAACCTTTCCGACGATGCTCCCATTCTGTGGACATGCGTCCTCCTCCCTCCAGTTCACTTTGCTGTGCATGGTCACGTTCACTCCCACCGGCATATCTACCGGCTCCGGCTCCGGTACCAGCACTCCATGGAATAATAGGTCACCCCCTAACGTATGGGCAAAACCCTCTACCGTCATACAGGTATTTAACTCCAGATCGCTCACCGATAAAAAGGCATCTTCGCCGCCGAAACCATCGGGGCGTACCCGCCCATCGGCAAAGGCCATGCTTGCTGGCGGCACATACCAAGCATTACCGCCGGTGTAGGCAACCTCGTTGTTTTCCAAGTATTTCATCCAAAGGAATGCGGCAGGGTCGTCACCGAAGTCTTGAAACTTCAATACCACACCTCGCTCGATACCGTTCACGACGGCCCGCCCCACCACATATATGCCGTCGGCGCCGTCTCGCCACACTTGGCTGACATCTTTCAAATCGGGCAACTTGATCTGCCATCGCACGTGTAAGTCGGGAGTAAATTTCATCAGGTAGGCCGACACCAACGGAAAAAAAGTGTTGCCTACTGCCAGGAAGCCGTCGCCGGTGCGGGTCACATCTCCAAAGGTGAAAGCCTCCGACCCGACGGCATTGTAAATCACACCGGTATCGCGTAACTGTATCACCACACCGAAATCTCCAACGTGGCCGGCGAGCACCAAATCGCCGTTGGGCAGTGCCTCGAGGTCGCGGACTCTTGTCACGGGGTAGTGGTTCAACGGGTTCGAGTAGTAGCGTCTTCTCCATCCGACCCCCCCCGATTCGTTCAGGGTGAACAATACCAACTCCTCCGAGGTGAAGCCGCCGCCGGACCTCCTCTCGGTGCCGGCAACATAGTACGGATGAGGGCTTGACTTTACGTGGCGAACTATACGATGGAAACCCTCTGCGCCGGGCACATCGTACGAACGCACCCAGGAGAACGAACCGGCAGAGGTCACCAAAGCGGCGAGGCTCCGGTTGTTAGCACCGAAAGGCAAAGTATGACCCACCACCAGCAGATTGCCGTTAGGGGTTACCACCGCATCGTTCCACTGCGAGGCAATGTCGAGGCGCAGCGTCCACTGGTGCTGCCCTTGGGCATCGAGACGCATCACCGTGGCGCGGGGCTGGGCACCGGCACTCGGCTCATCGCTACCCAGCACATAATAGCCGGTGCCACTGCGAAGCACCTTAGTAAACGTGTTATTCAGCGAGGTGCCATAGGCACGCTGGAAATGTTGGGCAAGCAGGTTCTCCTGCGCCGGCAACCAACAAAAGAACAACAAGACCGGGATGCAAAAAGAAGATCTCATAGGAAAAAGGGTTTTAGACGTGTTATCTACTTCTCCCAGAGCGATCCATCGCCCTCTTATAAAATGTTGCCTTACCCTGCTGAAGGTTACCGCCTTTGAGGAACTTTTTTTTTCAAAACAGTATTGCTATTTTTCAGAAGCCTCCTCACGGCTAAATCTTCCTCGCTTGTTTCACGTGAAGAACGCAAAGCAAGCTTTGCTCGAAAATGACGTAAAGAGGAGGCAAAGTATGCCGCACCTTCGCCGTACCGAAGGGGACCACTTTGCCTTATTTACAGGACAAGGCCTCTGCGCTCTTTGCACGATAAAATTCCTCTGCCTTTGTCTGGAAAGAAAAACTTGAGCAGGGCTACACGGCAGAAGATGGTTCCAATAGTTCGCAGAGGAATAGCCATCAAAGCCCTGCTCGATTGTTGACGCACCAGTGGGTGTCGGTGTTTGGCATCAATCGGCTGAGTTCCAATGGCTGGAAAACGACACTACCCTATTTGGACTCTCGAAGCCTTCGCTCGGCGGCGGTATAAAAGAAAGCCGCTCCGGCGGCACATTGCCGTGGAGCGGCCATAAGGACGCTATGCGTTTAATGCTTAACGAAGCGCTCGGTACCCACTACCCTACCCGCTTGCAGCAGGTGTACAAAGTACATCCCCGCTGGCAACGAGCCGACCTGCACCTGCTGTTGCTCGTTGCCCACCTCGGCTGCTACTTCGAGGGCGATTCGCCCACCGGCCTCGGTGATTCGGATGGTAGTACCGGGCGCGGCAGGTGCGGGCAGTTTGAGAGTGAGCCGCCCGGTGGTCGGGTTGGGATAGAGGTAAAAGCCGCTTGGCGAGGTCAACTCCCCGGCGTTTACCGTCGTGCCCCTGAAGCAAATGTTGTCTATCAGAATAGCATCGCGGGTAGGGCCGACGGACTGCTGCTCTTCGCCCAAATAATTACCGACATACACCGCCATACGCGCAGGGATGCCACCGGCAGAGGTTCCGCAAAAGTCGAGCGCCTGCCAGTCGCCTAAATTGTAGGGTATGCTCAGCTCGTACCAGTCGTCGTCGTCGAAAGGCAGCAGGTCCTCCAATACCGCCAGCGCATAGCAGCTCGCATCCTGACAGTTGGGCCACGGAGCCGTATTGCCGGTGTACAGCATGATTTTATTGCCACCGCCCGGCGGTTTTCGGCCTACTTTTACATTTACTCCCGGGATGGGGTCGCCCAGCGTGCGCAGGGTCATGGTCAGGATACCGGTATCGGTTCTGGACACGCAAAGCGGCGCTTCGGTGCTCAGCACTCCCGCTCCGGTGTAGGAGCCAGTGAGGCCCATGACCCAGCCGTCTTGGCTGTCGCCGTATTCGAGCAGATGTACATCATGAGGCTCACCGGTGCCCTCTGCCTGCTTCCATCCGGGCGCCGAGCCGCCGCTGCGGAGGGGGCCGGCTACAGGGTTGATATTGAAGCTATAGTTGGGGAGTTTGGGATCTACGCAGTCCACAATATTTGGACAACTAATCGTAATAGTTTGTGAATGGGTGAACACTTCGCACAGGCTGCCATCGGGTCGTTTCCGGGACACCACCATGATGACGGTGTACGTTCCCGGTGCCGGGAAGGTGTAGCAAAGGGTTTGTTTACCCACGGTAGTGCCTATGGGTGTCCCTGTGGTGGAGTTGATGTACCATTCCACCGTTTCACAATCGCTCAGGGCCAACGGCGAGAAGCAGGCCTTGCAGGAGACGATGGATACGGCTGTGGCAAAACCCTTGGCCGTATTGGCCTGAAGTGCTTGGATAGTTGAAGGGTCACAAGGGCAAAGACTGGGGCAGTCCACCACAAAACGCACGGTACAGGAGCAGACTGGTGTACCGCAATTGCCATTCATGGTCAGGGTGTAGAGACCGGGCTGATGGAAGTAGGTGGGCAGTAGGTGTATGCCGAAGAAAGGGTCGTTATCGGTGAAACCACCGCTGTGGCTGCCACCTGGGCCGCTGAGCGTCCAGTTGATCTGGTGTTTGTCGGGGCAATCCGTTCCGTCGCATTGGAAGACGCCGGTGAGGTGGTAGCCATAGCCGGGATAGCAGGGCAGGACTACCGGCGATCCCTCACAGGTTATAGGCTGATTGAGGCTGCCGAGGGCGTTGCGAACGTAGAGGTGAGAGAAACCGCCGCAGGTGCAGGTTGGTGGGCACGATACTTTCTTGAGACAGACATCATCAATGGCCAAGAAAACACCGCCATTGGTCAAGTCATCACGTGTAAAGAAAATATGGGTTATGCCCGTTGGCGGTAGCAGGGTGGAATTGAAGCTGAACACAATCTGCTGTGCCGGGTTTGCAAAGTTGTTGTTGCAGGTCGAGGGGATGATATGGGAGCCTAATTGCACGGTAGCCCCTGGCGGGAACAGGCCGAGATTCGGCGGCAGGTTGCCGTCGATAGGCGACGTGCCGCTGGCCAGACCTCCGGGCGCATACACACCGTAGGCGTTTAAGATAGGCGTTCCAAAATAAAATCCGGTGCAAGCCATTTTGAACTCCAGCCGTTAACATCCGGAGTTGGGCAAAATGGTCTGTTGCAGCTCGTTCATCATTCCTTCCCGCCATACTCGCTGGTTACCTTGTTTCCGGCACCACATCGCTCCGAACTTCCCTTGTCCGACGGGTACAGGCGTTGTCCCAGGAGGCGTTGTCGGCGGCAGAGTACTGTAATAGTCGGCCGTACTTCCGAGAGGCCATATCCCACACCAACGCACGGCTCTACAGATATCCTGGTCGCTCGGGGTGGGCGCGCCGAGCTCGAAGTCGCCGTTTTGCGCATAGTTGTACGGGCACCAAGAGTCCGCACAGGATAGAAATACGGTATCACAAGCCACTTTTTCAAAGCAGATTAAACCGGTTGCCGGCTCTTTTTCTATTGCTAAGTAACAGATAGCGTACGTTCCGCTTTTGGCATAGGTATGCATGGCCATGTCGCCTGCCTTGAACGGCCCGTACTGCTTAGGGCTACCGTCACCCCAATCGATCCACTCCAGATAATCGCAGACCGGCAGATTACCGATGCTAAGGGTGGTCTTGCAGTTGGCGTTATCCGGCGTCACGGAGACGAAACTTTGCACATTAGCCGAGAAAAACGAGTAGTCTTT
>Ga0308414_1002143_pt1 | contig 12861 bp, 13 predicted proteins | sample HotsprSampleOS50_FD_205667 | JGI IMG/M metagenome (GOLD analysis project Ga0308414, IMG submission 205667) | Hot spring phototrophic mat microbial communities from Octopus Spring, Yellowstone National Park, Wyoming, United States - 20090730_OS50 ... | reverse complement strand
ACATCCTGGGGGTCGCAACGGCGTGAAACTGGTGCTTGCCATCATCAAGCCCTTCAAGCTCGAGGAGGTGCAGCAGGCGCTCGGCGCGATCGGGGTCGAGGGCATGACGGTGACCGAGGTCAAGGGCTACGGCCGGCAGAAGGGGCAGACCGAAATCTACCGCGGCGCCGAGTACCAGACCAACATGGTCCCCAAGCTCAAGCTGGAGATCGCCGTGGCCGATGGGCTAGCCGGCCGGGCGGTCGAGGCGATCCAGCAGGCCGCCCACACCGGCGCGATCGGAGACGGCAAGATCTTCGTGCTCGACCTCGTCTCGGCCGTCCGGATCCGGACCGGCGAGGCGGACGAGATGGCGCTGTGACCGGTCACTCGCCCGACGGTCGGATGAGGCGCCCCGGCCCCAGCGCCATCGTCTCCGGCACAATCAATTCAATCGGCATCATCTCAAGCGGAAGCATCTGAGGGGACGGATCGATGCGGGGAGTTGCGACAGGCTCGTTCGGGATCGCGCGGCTGCCGGCCGCGCTTGCGGGGCTCCTGTTCATCTGCGCGGCCTGGCTTGCGTTGCTTGCGCCTGCAGCGGCGCAGGAGGCGATGCCGGCGGTCGGGACGGCGCCGGTGGTGGCAACCGAGGTGCCCCCCTCGGCCGCGGCCGCCCCGGCGGAAGGCGCGGCCGCCGAGCCGGAGGAGGTAGTCCACAAGGGCGACGTCGCTTGGATGCTGACTGCGACCGTCCTCGTCTTCCTCATGATCGTGCCAGGCATCGCCCTCTTCTACGGGGGGCTCGTCCGGGCAAAGAACATGGCCTCGGTCCTCACCCAGGTGATCGCGGTCGCAAGCCTTGCCATGATCCTCTGGGCCATCTGCGGTTATGCGCTCGCCTTCGGCGGCGATTTCAACCAGTTCATCTCGACCGGACCGTTCTTCCTGGCCGGCATGACCTCGGACTCAACAGCGGCGACCTTCACCGAGGGCGTCGTCATCCCCGAGTTCGCCTTCGTCGCCTTCCAGATGACCTTCTCCGCCATCACGGTCGCACTTATCGTCGGGGGTCTCGTCGAGCGGATGAAGTTCGCCGGCCTCATGGTCTTCGCCACCGTCTGGCTCATCCTCGTCTATTATCCCATCGCCCACATGGTCTGGTACGCGGGCTCGGACGAGGCGACGACCGGCCTCATCTACAGCTGGGGTGCGCTCGACTTCGCCGGTGGCACGGTTGTCCACATCAACGCTGGCGTGTCGGCGCTGGTCGGCGCACTGATCCTCGGCAAGCGCATGGGCTACCAGAAGGAGGTCATGGCGCCCCATTCGCTCACCATGACCTTCATCGGCACCGGCCTCCTGTGGGGCGGCTGGTTCGGCTTCAACGCCGGCTCGGCACTCGAGGCGGACGGCATCGCCAGCCTCGCCCTCATCAACACCTTCACGGCGACGGCAGCGGGCGTCCTCTTCTGGATGCTGACCGAGCGCGCGCTCGGCCATGCCGGCTCGCTGCTCGGTGCCTGCTCGGGCGCCATCGCCGGCCTGGTGGCCGTGACGCCGGCCGCCGGCAACAGCGGACCCATGGGCGCGATCCTCCTCGGCGCGCTCGCCGGCATCGCCTGCTGCTGGTTCGTCATGAAGCTGAAGCCGCGGCTCGGCTTCGACGACTCGCTCGACGTCTTCGGGATCCACGGCGTCGCCGGCATTATCGGCTCGATCCTGACTGCGGCCACCATGCTGCCCGCGCTCGGCGGCCCGGGGGATGCCGACTATTCCTTCGGCTCCCAGCTCTGGATCCAGGTCAAGTCGGTGGCGGTCGCCATCGTCTGGGCCGGTGTCGGCTCTGCGATCGCCTTCGCAATCGCCCGCGCCGTCACCGGTCTTCGCGTCTCGCCCGATGTGGAGCGCGAGGGGCTCGACCTCGGCGAGCATGGCGAACGGGCCTACAACTATTGACGTCCCCTTCCGGTCTTCCTCCCCAAGGAACCAACTCCCCCCGGCGGCAACGCCGGGGGGTTCTTTTTGCCCGGGAGGCGGCCGGTGCAGCCGTTCCCGGGCCGCCTGCGGCTCCCTGACACGGCGATTCGGCGCCCTGGGGCCATGCCGCGCCCCGAGGTCCGGGCGCGTCCGGTGGGGACCGGGCGCCGGCACGCCGCCCGCCCGCGGTCGCGTGGCCTTGTGTGGCCCTCTAGCGCGGCCGCGGCAGGTTCGGGCGGAAGGGCGGCGGCGGGCCGGCCGGCCGGTCCCGCCGGGGCTGCTGGGCCTGATAGGCGAGCGCGCAGTGCTCCGCGCAATAGGGGAAGGGCGGCTGGACGGGCCTGCCGCAGAAGTGGAAGTCGGGCTCGTCCGGGTGGCCGATCGGCCACTTGCAGATCCGGTCGTTGAGATCGAGAAGGGTGATGCGGGGCGGCTTCTGGGGCCCCCGCGCCCGCGGGCGCACCGCCTGGGGTTTCGCAGGCTCGCTCTGTCCCGCCTCCCCCGTCGCGGCCCCGCCGGCAGCGCGTTCCCCTTCGGCCGGGGCGGCCTCGGCGGGTGCCGCATCGCCCGCCCCGCCCGCCTGGGCCGGGCGCGCAGCCTGGCCCGCCTCGCCGGTCCGCACCGGCGAGGGGCGGGCGGCAAGACCCAGCCGATGGGCCTTCCCGATGACGGCGTTGCGCGTCAGGCCGTGGCCGAGGATCTCGGCGATCTGGCTTGCCGAGCGTCCCTCGGCCCAGAGGCTTTTCAGAAGTTCGATCCGCTCTTCAGTCCACGCCATTCCGTTCTGTCCCGTCGGTCGCGCCACCCGCCGTCTCCGGCCCGCCCGTGTGCCCGGGGCCGCGGACGTGTCCGGCCGTCCTGTACCCGACCGTGCCGATAGGAGGGCACAGCCGCATCGTCCATGGGCCGCGCGCGATCGCCTCCGGGCGGGCGCAGGCGGCCCGTCTCGGCGGGTCGCCCGCCTTCCCGGGGGCGGCACCCGCGCGGACCGAGCGGCGCCCGGCTCCTGGCCCCGGGGATCTGTGCCCGTGCGCCAGCCCACGACTCTGCCGAACCCGCGCCCGTCGGCGCGCGGCCGAGGCGCCCGATCGGCCGGAGCCGCGCCGCGGCGGGAGGGGCCGTCCCGCGCCGTCCTCGCCCCGGCGCCCCCGCCTTCGCTTCTACTTCGCGTCCCCCGGCGCTGCCCACCTTGCCGCCTGCCGCCGCGCCCTCCGCCCGCAGGCGCCCGCCGAAACCGCGCGGGGCGAACGCCGCAGGGCCGCCGCCAGTCGCGGCTCGGTCCCCGCCGCCTGCGTCCGCACGAGGCCAGCGCCCGGTCAGTCGCACCGCTTGCCGACCCCGCCCCGCCTTCATAGACAGCGGCGATCTCCAACGGCAGCGCATGAACGCACCTGAGACAGGACGCCCGAAAGCCGAGACGGCCGCGCACCAGCCCGCCGGACGCACCGCCGACCGCGCGCCGGCCGCGCGGATGATCCCGTTCGGCGCCCCGCGCCTGTCCGGCCCGAACTGGACGGGGCTCTGGACCCTCTATCTGAAGGAGGTGCAGCGGTTCTTCAAGGTGCAGACGCAGACCGTCTGGGCACCTGCGGTCACCACCCTTCTCTTCCTTGCCATCTTCATGGTTGCCATCGGCGGGGTCAGGCGCGAGGTGCTCGGCGTCCCGTTTTCGGCCTTCCTCGCCCCGGGGCTCATCATGATGGGGATGGCGCAGAACAGCTTCGCCAACTCCATGTCCTCGCTCATCATCGCGAAGGTCCAGGGCACGATCGTCGATATTCTGACGCCGCCGCTTTCGACGACCGAGGTGCTGGTCGCCCTCGTTGCGGGCGCCCTCACGCGGGCGGCAGCCGTCGGCGGGGCGATCTGGCTTGCGATGTGGGCGCTTCCGGGCATCCCCGTCGCAGTCGAACGGCCGCTTCTCGTTCTGCTCTTCGGGTGCCTCGGGGCGATGCTCTTGGCCCTCCTCGGGGTGCTCACTGGCATCTGGGCGGACAAGTTCGACCACGGGGCCGCCGTCACCAACTTCCTGGTCCAGCCGCTCACCCTCCTCTCCGGCACCTTCTACGCGGTCGAGCGCCTGCCCGGCGCGCTCCAGGCCGTCTCGTTCTGGAACCCCTTCTTCTACATGATCGACGGGTTCCGGGCCGGCTTCATTGGCGCGTCCGAGGCGCCGATCCTGCGCGGGGCGGCCGTGCTGTTCGCCCTCAACCTCGTTTTGTGGGCCGCGGCGTACGCCCTCATACGCGCGGGGTGGAAATTGCGCGCCTGAGGGTCTAGCCTGCGCGGGCCAGGCGGCGGTCGGGCCGCCTTTTTTCGTTGCCAGCCGCGCCACGGAATGAGTCCATGACGATTTCGCCCCTCATGCCCGTCTATGCCCGCTCGGAAGTCGCACCCGTCCGCGGCGAGGGCTGCTATCTGATCGACGCCGACGGCCAGCGCTATCTCGACTTCGCCAGCGGAATCGCAGTCAACTGCCTCGGCCACGGCCATCCGCACCTCGTCGCGGCGATCTGCCGGCAGGCGGCCGAACTCATGCATGTCTCGAACCTCTACACCTCGCCGCACCAGCTGGCGGTGGCGGAGCGGCTGACGGCCTTGAGCTTTGCCGACACGGTCTTTTTCACCAATTCCGGGGCCGAGGCGATCGAGTGCGCGGTCAAGACCGCCCGCCGCTACCAGTGGGCGAAGGGCCGGCCGGAACGCTTCCGGATCCTCACCTTCTCCTCGGCCTTCCACGGCCGCACGCTCGCCACCATCGCTGCAACCGACCAGGAGAAGCTCCGCCTCGGCTTCGAACCCCTGCCGGACTGGTTCCGCGTGTGCCCGTTCGACGACCTCGCCGCCGCCGAGGCAGCGATCGATGGCTCGGTCGGCGCCATCCTGGTCGAGCCGATCCAGGGCGAGGGCGGGATCCGGCCGGCCTCGCCGGCCTTCCTCAAGGGCCTGCGCCGGCTGGCAGACACGCACGGGCTTCTCCTCATCCTCGACGAGGTGCAGTGCGGCGTTGCCCGCACGGGCACGCTCTTTGCCCATGAGCAATATGGAATCGTCCCCGACATCATGGCGATCGCCAAGGGCATCGGCGGCGGCTTCCCGGTCGGGGCCTGCCTTGCGACCGAGGAGGCGGCCTGCGGGATGACCGTCGGGACCCACGGCTCGACCTATGGCGGCAATCCGCTGGCCATGGCCGCCTGCAACGCCGTCCTCGACGTCGTGACCGAGCCGGAGTTCCTGTCCGCCGTGCGGGCCAAGGGGGCGCGGCTGCGCGCTGCGCTCGAACAGATGGTGCCGAACCACGAGCTTTTCGACCATGTGCGCGGGCTCGGGCTGATGCTCGGGCTGAAGCTGCGCACCGACGCCCGCGCCTTCGTGAACCATGCCCGGAGCTTCGGCCTCCTGACGGTGGCCTCGGGCGACAATGTCGTCCGCCTGCTTCCGCCGCTCGTGATCGGGGAGGAGGAGATCCGCGCCTGCGTCGAGACGCTCTCGGCGGCGGCCAGCGCCTTCCGCCTGCCCGAGGCGGCCTGAGGAGGCGACGGGGCGTGCCGAACCTGCTGTCGCTCTCGGATGCCGGCGCCGCGGGCCTGCGCGCCATCCTCGACGCTGCGCATGCCCGCAAGGCCGCCCGCGGGGCAAGGCCCCACGGCGCGGTCGACGACGATGCGCCGCTTTCCGGCCGGCTTCTTGCCAGCATCTTCGAGAAGCCCTCGACCCGCACCCGGATCAGCTTCGAGGTCGCCATGCGCCAGCTCGGCGGCGCTGCGCTCACCCTGTCGGCCGGCGACCTCCAGCTCGGCCGCGGCGAGACGCTCGAGGACACTGCGCGCGTCCTGTCCGGCATGGTGGACTGCATCATGGTGCGCGCCCGGGCGCACAGCGAGCTCGAGCGCTTCGCGCGGGCGGCGAGCGTCCCGGTCATCAACGGGCTCACTGACCGCTGCCATCCGTGCCAGGCGGTGGCCGACCTGATGACGGTCGAGGAGCGGCTCGGCCGGCCGGTCGAGGGCACCCGCTGGGCGTGGCTCGGCGACGGGAACAATGTGGCCCACTCCCTGGTCGAGGCCGCGGGCCTGCTGCGCTTTTCCATCCGCCTCGGCACGCCCCCGGGCTACGAGCCCGATGCCGCCTTCGTGGCAGCCGCCCGTGCCCGCGGCGCCGAGGTCGAGGTGGTGCACGATGCCTTCGCCGCTGCTGCCGGTGCGGACGTGATTGCAACCGACGCCTGGATCTCCATGGGCCAGGAGGGCAGCACGGCCAAGATTGCTGCCATGCGGCCGTTCCAGGTCGGGCCGATGCTGATGGCTTGCGCGGCGCCGCATGCCATCTTCCTGCACTGTCTTCCCGCCCACCGGGGCGAGGAGGTGACGGACTCGGTCCTCGACGGTCCGCAGTCGGCCGCCTGGGAGGAGGCGGCGAACCGCGTCCATGCGCAGAAGGCGATCCTGCTGTGGGCCTGCCGCACGCCGTGACCGACGCGGGCGACAGCGACCGGGTGCTCGGCTTCCTGCTGCCGCACCGCTCCGCGCGCGGGCGGCTTTTGCGCATCGGTGCGGTGCTCGACGAGATCCTGGCCGCGCATGCCTATCCCGAGCCGCTCGCCCGGCTGCTCGCCGAGGCCCTGGCGCTCACCGCCTTGCTCGGCTCGGTGCACCGGCCAGACGAGGGCACGGTGACGCTCCAGGCCCAGGGGGAGGGGGGACCGGTCCGCCTGCTGGTGGCGGACTGGCGGGAAGGCCGGCTGCGCGGCTACCTCGAGCAGGACAAGTCGATCGACCTGCCGCGCACGACCGCCCTTCCGGCGCTCATGGGCGAGGGCTATCTCGCCATCACCCTTGACCAGCTGGCCACCGCCGACCGCTGGCAGGGGATCGTCGCCCTTGAGGGCCGGACGCTGGCCGAGACCGCCGAGGGCTGGTTCAACCAGTCCGACCAGCTGGCAACCCTCGTGCGGCTGGCCGCAGCCCCCGGGCCGGACGGCCGCTGGCACGCCGGTGGCCTTCTCCTCCAGCAGATCGCCCGCAAGGAGGTCGAGGCCCCGCGCCTCCACGTCGAGGCCGAGACCGACGACCGCCGCGCGCAGGACTGGGCGCATGTCGCCACGCTGTCGGCAAGCGTGTCGGCCTCCGAGCTGACCGACCCCCGGCTTTCCCACGAGATGCTGCTGTGGCGGCTGTTCCACGAGGAAGAGGTGCGCGTGCTGCCGGGACAGGCGCTGGCGCGCGGATGCCGCTGCTCGATTGCGCACATCGAGGCCGTGCTCGGCCGCTTTCCCCCCGACGAGCTGGCCGCCATGCGGCGGGAGGAGGACGGACGGATCGCCGTCGACTGCCAGTTCTGCTCCCGCCAGTTCCTCCTCGACATCTGAATGGGCGCACCCGGATGAAGCCGCGCGTGCCTGGCGGCAGGCCCGCCCGCTGCGCCTTCGGCCCGCTCGTCCGGTCCGTCTTCCTCTCGGCTGCCCTCCTTCTGGACACCGCGCCGGGCTGGGCGCTTGCGCTTCGCAGTCTTGCCGATTTCCAGCCCGGCCTCTGGAGTTCGCGGCCGCCGGGGGCAAGCCCGCGCTGCCTTCAATCCGGCGCCGAGCTTGCCATGGCCGGCCGCGGTGCCGGGCCGGGCTGCCGGGTCGTGGTCCTGCGCGACCTCCCTGGCTCTGCCACCATTTCGTGGACCTGCCCGGACGGGCGCAGCGGCCACAGCGACATCCGCCGCGATGCCGCCGGTATCTACACCATCGCCGCCCAGGGAATCGAGGCCGGCCTGCCCTGGGCCAGCCGCGGCGAGTGGCGCCGCGTGGGTCCCTGCCCCGACCCCTGACCGCAGCGGGGCGGCCTTGGGGCTTGCCCTTCCTGCGAAAGCGCACAGTCTCCGCTGCGCCCGGGTGCGGCTAGGCGGCGGCCAAGGAGGACCCATGCGAACCCGCCAGTGGCTTCTTGCCGACCATCCCCGCGGCCGACCGCTCAAGGACAGCGATTTCACCCTGGTCGAGCGCGAGATCCCGGACCGGCCTGGCCCCGGCAAGGCGCTCGCGCAGGTGCTGTGGCTCGGCTTCGACCCGGCGCAGAAAGGCTGGATGGAGAATGTCGCGGACTATGTGGCCCCGATGAAGATCGGCGACGTCATGCGGGGCTCCGGCATCATCCGCGTCGTCCGCTCGGAGACGCCCCGCCTCAAGGAGGGCAGCCTCTATGTCGGGCTCACCGGCTGGACGGAATGGCTCGAGACCGACGGGGCCGGCTTCGAGCCGGTCCACCCCGACCTGCCGCCGACGGCCATGCTTTCGGTGCTCGGGACGACGGGGCTGACCGCCTGGTGCGGGCTGTTCAAGCTCGGCGAGCCGAAACCCGGCGATACGGTCGTCGTCTCGGGGGCGGCCGGGGCGACGGGCTCGGTCGTCGGCCAGCTGGCGAAGGTGGCCGGCGCGCGGGCGATCGGCATTGCCGGCGGGCCGGAGAAGTGCCGCTGGCTGGTCGAGGAGGCGGGCTTCGATGCGGCCATTGACTACAAGGCCGAGCCCGTCCGCGCGCGGCTCAAGGAGCTCTGCCCAGCCGGCATCGACGTCGTCTTCGACAATGTGGGCGGCGCAATCCTGAACGACATGCTGGGCGAGATCGCAACCGGCGCGCGCATCGTCATCTGCGGCGGCATCTCCCGCTACGAGACCGGCGTGATGCCGGCCGGGCCCGAGAACTATTTCAACCTCGTCTTCCGCCGCGCCACCATGCGCGGCTTCATCGTGCTCGACTGGGCATCGGAATTCCCCGCCATCCGCCGGCGCCTTGCGGTTCTGGTGCGGGAGGGGCGGCTTGCCTTCCGGATCGACGAGCAGCAGGGCTTCGAGCACGCCCCCCAGACGCTGATGCGGCTGTTCACGGGCGCCAATCTCGGCAAGCAGGTGCTGAAGGTGGCAGACTAGCGCCGCGTGCGTGCCGGCCCCGGGAGCGACGGCGCCGGGCGGCGTGCCGGGGGCGCTCGGCAGGACGCGCCGTCTCCGCCTGACGGTCGGGCACGCGTGCACGGCGCCGGTTGGGTCGCCTCGGCGACCCGGAACGGCCGAGGGCGACGGTTGGCCCTGCCCAAGCCGGCCAGCAGCCGCCGGGCGGCCCGCCCCGTGCGGGCCCGGGGGTCGCGTGGCCTCTGGCCGGGCCGCGTGGCCGACCCTTCCGCTCGCCTTGCGCCGGGTTGCTTGCCGATGCGGCGGATGCGCGGGGCCGCCCCGGCCGCCTAGGCGCCTGGTGCGGCGGCCCCGGCCGTGCGGGGGCGGCGCGACCGCTGGCCTGGCCCGGGGCCGCGCCCTCTTTCCCGGCTGGTTGCTCGTGCCTGGCCGGCGTCCCCTGCGCCCGCGATGCTCGGCCCCGCCCTTTCGGGGCGCGCCCTCGGCTGCGCCCGTTCGGCCTTCCCCCAGGCGGCGCTCCCGGATCCTGCCCCGCCTGACGAACGCGGGGGCTGCGCCGGCCCGTCCTGCGGGTCGTGCCTCCCGCTTTGGCGTCCGGCCGGGCCTCGGCGGCAGCCGGCCGTGGGGGAAGCCCCGCGGCGAGGCGCTCAGGCGGCCGAGCCGAGATAGCCGAGCTGGCTTGCCTTGAAGATCGTCTGCGAGCGGTTCACCGCGTCCAGCTTCTCGCCGGCGTTCTGGATGTGGAAGCGCACGGTTGCGTGCGAGCGGCCGAGGATCAGGCTGATTTCCTTGTCGGTCTTGCCGATCGAGGCCCAGCGCAGGCATTCGACCTCGCGCTTGGTCAGCTGGCAGTCGGCCGGAAGCCAGTGGCGCGTGCGGTTGGCCTTCACATAGCCGGCCACGAACCGGTGGGAGAGAAGGGCGAGCTCGTCGGCATGTTCCTCGAATTCCGCCGAAAGATCGGTCCGCTCCGGGTCGGAGGAGGTGAAGGAGGCCGCCCCGATCTGCCCGAAGGGCAGGTGGATGGGGATGACGATTGCCGCCTTGCACAGCGCCCGCTTCTCGAAATTGGTCAAATCGATGGCCTCGAGATAGCGGTTGCGCTGGTGGGTCCTGAACCCCTCGGCATTGGCCCAGAAGGGCTCGCTTTCGTATCGGCAGGCCCGGGGCAGCGGCGAGGAGAGCGCAAGCCGCGTATCCGCCCACCATCGCTCGTGCGGCGCGGTCCAGCCGTGGACCTCGGCTGCGATCACTGCCCCGTCCTCGTCCATCATGGGCGTCTTCGACGCGATGTTGTCGGCAACCGCCGTGCGCAGCCTCGCCCGGTTCCAGGCGATGTCGCGAAGCGCCTCGGCCGCCCGACGCACGTCGGCCATGGAGTGGATCTCCACACTCCGGATCTCGTCCCTGAGTGCCATCCTGCGCCTCCCCGGTCCAGCAGGACCGCCCTCCGCCGGAGGCCGCCCGCGGGTTCCCGGGGCCCGGCGGGAAGACCTAGTGCGAGTGAGTGGTGCTCCCCTTGTCGTGGCGCACTAGTCTTCTGCCAGAGGGATAGGCCGGCCTCCTCAAAATGCAAGGGGCGGTGCGGGGTTCAGCGGGGCCTCGCCTGGGGGGCGGAGCGCAGCCGTGGCCCGGTTCAGCGGGCCGTGGTGCACAGCCAGGCGGTCCGGGCGCCGGGCGCCCATCCGAGGGCCGTTGCGCGCGGGTTCGCGGGCGACGGGCCGTTGGTGGGTGTGAGCTCGCTCGGCGCCCCTGCGCGACGGGCGGCCCCGGGCACCGCGCCCTGCGGGAATGCGCTTGGGGCGCTCGGCCGGGGGGCGGGAAGCAGGGGGTCGAAGGCGGAGATTTCCTGCGAGGGGGCCTCCGGGCCCGGGGGCGGGGAGGAGGATGAGCATGCCAGACCGGCTGTGCGCCACGTGCCGGCACTGGACCAAGGTGCGCGTCGAGGGCCCGGGTGTCCCCGGCATTCCGGGAACTCCAGCGATTGGCACCTGTCGCCGCTACGCGCCGCGGCCGACGGTTGGAACCGGCCATGCCCATGTCGTCTGGCCGCTGACGGCGGCGGGCGAGGTCTGCGGCGAATGGGAGGCGCCGGCGGCCGCGGCGGAGCCCGCCGGGGCGCTCTCCGGAATGGCGGAGGTCTGAGCGATGCGGACGCTTGACGATGCGGTGCTTCTTGAGCGCAAGGCCATGCCGCTCCAGCGCGTGGCGGACGGACAAAGCCCGACTGCGGCCAAGGCCCCGGATCCTGACCTCGGCACGGCGCTGATTCCCAAGACCCGCTACACCAGTCCGGCCTTCATGAAGCTGGAGTGGGAGCGGATGTGGACCAAGGTCTGGCTGCTTGCCGGCCGCGAGGAGGTGATCCCCGAGCCGGGCGACTGGATGACCCACGATCTCGGGCGCGAGTCCTTCATTTTTGCCCGCCAGCAGGACGGATCGGTGCGCGGCTTCTACAATGTCTGTCCGCATCGCGGAAACCGCGTGCTGCCGACGCAGGCGACCGGCGCGTCGGCATCTTTCCGCTGTTCCTACCATCACTGGGAGTGGGACATCTCCGGGCGCCAGATCCGCATCCCGGATATCGAGACCTTCCCCCAGCTTTCCGGCTGCACCCTCCACCTGCGCGAGGTGCGGGTCGACCTCTGGGGCGGGTTCGTCTGGTTCACCATGAACCCGGATGCGCCGGCGCTGCGCGACTATCTGGGCGTGATCCCGGCCCATCTCGATCCCTACCGCTTCCAGGACATGAAGATGATCGACTGGAAGACGATCGAGTGGGCCTGCAACTGGAAGACGAGCGTGGATGCCTTCAACGAGACCTACCATGTCCAGGGCATCCATCCGGAGCTCCTGTCCTGGCTCGACGACTGGCATGTCCAGATCGACTGTCTCGGCCTCCACAACCGGTTCATCGTGCCGTTCACCACGCCCTCGCCGCGCTGGCCGGATCACGAGGTGCTCTCGGACATGATGCGCAGCATGGCGGAACTCCACGGCCTCGACCCGGCCGAATTCGAGGGGCGGCCGCACGCGCTGCGGCTTGCTATCCAGAAGGCCAAGCGCGCCCGCCAGGACAGCACGGTCTATCCCTACCGGGACCTCTCCGATGACCAGCTCTCCGACGACTATCATTACATGATCTTCCCCAACGTCACCATGAACATCTACGGTGAGACCATGCTCCTGTTCGTCAGCCGTCCGCACCCGTCGGACCCGAACCGCATGTATTTCGATCTCATGAACTTCGCGCATCTTGAGCCCGGCCAGCCGTGGCAGCTTCCCGAGCACCGCACCTACACCCACGGCCAGATCTCGCTCGGCCTCGTCCTCGACCAGGACGCCTACAACCTCCCTCGGGTGCAGGAGGGGATGCAGTCGGCCGCCTTCGAGGGCCTGGTCCTCGGTGCCCAGGAGCTGCGCATCCGCCATTTCCACAAGACACTCATGGACTTCGTCGGCGAGGACGTGGCGGCGTGACGGACGGTGCCGGCGGGCCGGGGGCCCCGGCCTCCGCCCCCGCCTTCCACGATGCCGGGCCCGCCGACCTGAAGCCGGGCGAGACGGCATTGCGCGAGGCCGGCGGGCAGCAGGTCCTGCTCGCCTGCGCGGCCGACGGCACGCTCCATGCCCTCGGCCCCCTGTGCTCGCACGCGATGCTCGGCCTTGCCGGCGGGCGGGTGCGGGGGCAGAGCCTCGTCTGCCCGCACCACGGCGCGCGCTTCTGCCTCAGGACGGGGCGCGCGCTCGGGCCCCCGGCTTTCGCCCCCGTCCCGGCCTTTCCCGCCCGCATACGCCTGGGCCGGGTGGAGGTCTGGCTCGGATGAGGGGCCGCCCCTGACATGGCGCATGTGGATGCGCCGCTTGCCGGCAAGGTGGCGCTGGTGACCGGTGCCGCCTCGGGCATCGGCGCGGCGGCCGCCCGGCGTCTTGCGGCCGCAGGGGCGGCGGTGGTCGGCACGGACCTGGCGGAGGGCTGCGACATCCTCCGCCACGACGTCCGGTCC
>Ga0308414_1002142_pt1 | contig 12861 bp, 17 predicted proteins | sample HotsprSampleOS50_FD_205667 | JGI IMG/M metagenome (GOLD analysis project Ga0308414, IMG submission 205667) | Hot spring phototrophic mat microbial communities from Octopus Spring, Yellowstone National Park, Wyoming, United States - 20090730_OS50 ... | reverse complement strand
CCCCATTGGGGATTGAAACTTAGCGTCGCTACCCGTCGCTCATCCATTCCAGGTTTGAAATCATGCTTATCCCCATTGGGGATTGAAACCTTTTTGAACACCAACCCAGCCGTCATCGGTTGGGGGTTTGAAATCATGCTTATCCCCATTGGGGATTGAAACGACGAACAGACACAGGAGGCACTGAGTCGGCTTAGGTTTGAAATCATGCTTATCCCCATTGGGGATTGAAACTGCGTGGTATGATGTTGATGTAACAATTTTCTCTATGTTTGAAATCATGCTTATCCCCATTGGGGATTGAAACCGGTCGATGCAGCAACGTATGCGTCGGCGGAATGAGGTGTTTGAAATCATGCTTATCCCCATTGGGGATTGAAACAATCTCAATACCGCGGATAAGTGCCGCCAGCTGCTCTGTTTGAAATCATGCTTATCCCCATTGGGGATTGAAACTCCGATAACCAACGCCAGCGCCGACTGAACTTCGGTTTGAAATCATGCTTATCCCCATTGGGGATTGAAACTCTCATATCGTCTTGGCGGCCGCCTCTTCATCGTTTGAAATCATGCTTATCCCCATTGGGGATTGAAACTTCGAATGCCGCAAGTGCCTCCAACCAGGCGTCCGTTTGAAATCATGCTTATCCCCATTGGGGATTGAAACCGGTCAAATGCGCGCCTGAGGAAGTGGCGTGGCATGTTTGAAATCATGCTTATCCCCATTGGGGATTGAAACCTTTCGATACGCCGTCTTTGTTCGTTCCTTCGGGGTTTGAAATCATGCTTATCCCCATTGGGGATTGAAACTGATTACCTTTACGCGACCGACGCGCAACCTTCCGTGTTTGAAATCATGCTTATCCCCATTGGGGATTGAAACTCACAACACTCTATATAAATAAAAAAGAAGTATGGTTTGAAATCATGCTTATCCCCATTGGGGATTGAAACTTCGCGCTCAATCTCATACATTATCCATTGCTCCTGTTTGAAATCATGCTTATCCCCATTGGGGATTGAAACATGATAGCGCGGATGCCCAACGCCCGCGCCTTGCTGTTTGAAATCATGCTTATCCCCATTGGGGATTGAAACTACTCTTTACCTTTTCGCGTGCGGCTCGGCACGGAAGTTTGAAATCATGCTTATCCCCATTGGGGATTGAAACGGCGAGGTCTTTGGTGATCCAGACTTTGAGCAGTTTGAAATCATGCTTATCCCCATTGGGGATTGAAACAACGATCTTGCGCGCCTGTTGCGCGAGGTCGTCGCGGTTTGAAATCATGCTTATCCCCATTGGGGATTGAAACCCGCACGTGCTGCACATGCTGCCCCCTCACCTCGGTTTGAAATCATGCTTATCCCCATTGGGGATTGAAACTTCATTTGCTTGAATCTAGCATATCATAGCTCTAGGTTTGAAATCATGCTTATCCCCATTGGGGATTGAAACGGTGTCGGTCATTCACACTCCTTTCTTATTCATTCGTTTGAAATCATGCTTATCCCCATTGGGGATTGAAACTTTGTCTTGCAGCACGCATTATAACAATCTAGCGCGGTTTGAAATCATGCTTATCCCCATTGGGGATTGAAACCGGGAAGCCTGTAAAACTCTTCGGACGTAGGAGGTTTGAAATCATGCTTATCCCCATTGGGGATTGAAACAACGCAATTCAGCGCGCAGCAGGCGTTGGATGCGGTTTGAAATCATGCTTATCCCCATTGGGGATTGAAACGTCGATAGAAGAACTCCAGAAGATCGCTTCCATCTCGTTTGAAATCATGCTTATCCCCATTGGGGATTGAAACAATTACGGCTGCTGCGGAAGGCATCAACACCTTCAGTTTGAAATCATGCTTATCCCCATTGGGGATTGAAACCGGCTGCGTTGCGTGGGTCATCGTCAGATCGTCGAGGTTTGAAATCATGCTTATCCCCATTGGGGATTGAAACCTATTCCCATACGTCTCGGATCTCTCGATCCGGAGGTTTGAAATCATGCTTATCCCCATTGGGGATTGAAACGCGAAACCGACTAGGGTATCGTTCTTCCATACCCTGTTTGAAATCATGCTTATCCCCATTGGGGATTGAAACGGCCAGGTGGGAGTTGACCCATCCCTGCACACGCTGTTTGAAATCATGCTTATCCCCATTGGGGATTGAAACTGTGCGCGGCTACACCGCGCATAGGATCGCGGAGTTTGAAATCATGCTTATCCCCATTGGGGATTGAAACGGCTTCCTGCTGATTTTGTCGATATGCACCAGCAGTCGTTTGAAATCATGCTTATCCCCATTGGGGATTGAAACGGTCATCTGCCAGGATGGGAGCCATATCCGGCTGGTTTGAAATCATGCTTATCCCCATTGGGGATTGAAACCGCTCGGAAGCGCCGATTACGCTGACGCTGGAACTCCGTTTGAAATCATGCTTATCCCCATTGGGGATTGAAACATAGCGTTATAGTCGGAGCGCGCCGCGTCAGCCCGTTTGAAATCATGCTTATCCCCATTGGGGATTGAAACTACTGCGATCCGACCGTCTGACAGACGGTAGACACTAGTTTGAAATCATGCTTATCCCCATTGGGGATTGAAACAACGAACCGCTCACAGACGACGCCCGCGCTGCGGTGGTTTGAAATCATGCTTATCCCCATTGGGGATTGAAACACCGACATTTCCAAAGCGCCAAATCGCGTTTATGGTTTGAAATCATGCTTATCCCCATTGGGGATTGAAACTACAAACGTCCAAAAGACTGTTACAGGTTGGAAGGTTTGAAATCATGCTTATCCCCATTGGGGATTGAAACCCAGATCCCAAAGCACCGGTGTAGGTGCATCCTTCGTTTGAAATCATGCTTATCCCCATTGGGGATTGAAACGACTTGGAGAACAACAGGCCCGGGCCCTAGGGAAGGTTTGAAATCATGCTTATCCCCATTGGGGATTGAAACCATGCAGGAGATACGAGTTGGCTAGACTTCCTTGGTTTGAAATCATGCTTATCCCCATTGGGGATTGAAACCAAAAGACTGTTACAGGTTGGAAGTCCAGGCGTCTGGTTTGAAATCATGCTTATCCCCATTGGGGATTGAAACATGACGCAGATCGGCGATGAGTTAATCATCTATTGCACCGTTTGAAATCATGCTTATCCCCATTGGGGATTGAAACGTCGCCAAAAAAGCAGATCGCCCCGATTTCGGTATTGGTTTGAAATCATGCTTATCCCCATTGGGGATTGAAACCGTCGCTATGGCGACGGTACGGACGCCATCGCTGCGGTTTGAAATCATGCTTATCCCCATTGGGGATTGAAACATCTCTGCGCCCTCTTCAATCCGCAACTTTAGCGCGTTTGAAATCATGCTTATCCCCATTGGGGATTGAAACCTGTTTCCATACGTCTCTTCTCTTTCGACCCGCAGGTTTGAAATCATGCTTATCCCCATTGGGGATTGAAACCATAGACCAGCCGCCCGTCTCGCACCAACCAGCTAGTTTGAAATCATGCTTATCCCCATTGGGGATTGAAACCATCTCGAACAGCGTAGAAAGATGACGTAGAGCGGTTTGAAATCATGCTTATCCCCATTGGGGATTGAAACAAAGAAGCCAGGCGGATGTGAGGGGTGACGGTTATAGTTTGAAATCATGCTTATCCCCATTGGGGATTGAAACCATGAAGTAGGTATTGATTGGCCAGACTTCCGTTTTGGTTTGAAATCATGCTTATCCCCATTGGGGATTGAAACTTCGACATCTTCTTTATCCGCAACTTCTGCCGCGTTTGAAATCATGCTTATCCCCATTGGGGATTGAAACCGCCCGAACCTGACCGATGTCAATCGGCCCTCGCGGAGTTTGAAATCATGCTTATCCCCATTGGGGATTGAAACCTATACTAGGTTCAAGCAAGAAAGGAGTGCGAATGAGTTTGAAATCATGCTTATCCCCATTGGGGATTGAAACGACTGGGGACGGTACGAGGACGCGACGGTATTCGTCGGTTTGAAATCATGCTTATCCCCATTGGGGATTGAAACATTGTCAATAGTGCACTGAAACTGCCTCTTGACAAGTTTGAAATCATGCTTATCCCCATTGGGGATTGAAACGCCTGCATATTTTGCTGTCTCTCCCCAACACTCGAAGTTTGAAATCATGCTTATCCCCATTGGGGATTGAAACATAAGCCTTTCGCCACCGAAGGCGATCTCTCCATGTTTGAAATCATGCTTATCCCCATTGGGGATTGAAACCTCGTAATTCCAATAAGAAGGCTAAATCAAGCCGTGGTTTGAAATCATGCTTATCCCCATTGGGGATTGAAACCATCTTCCTCGCCTCCACTACGGCCCGCTACCTGGGTTTGAAATCATGCTTATCCCCATTGGGGATTGAAACAGAATCGTGATCGTCCACCGAACCCGTCGTCCTGCGAGTTTGAAATCATGCTTATCCCCATTGGGGATTGAAACTTAGAGGGCGGAACTACATACCAGGGATTAGGGGTTTGAAATCATGCTTATCCCCATTGGGGATTGAAACCCAGACGCTGGTATCCGTATGCGTGATCAGATAGCGTTTGAAATCATGCTTATCCCCATTGGGGATTGAAACTTCGTCGGCCATGCCAGCCAGCGGTGCGTATACGGTTTGAAATCATGCTTATCCCCATTGGGGATTGAAACCTCGACCTGGACTGGAACGTCTGGACGTTCCGAGTTTGAAATCATGCTTATCCCCATTGGGGATTGAAACTTGTCAACACCTGGACTGAACTGCCTCTTGACAATGTTTGAAATCATGCTTATCCCCATTGGGGATTGAAACCTCGCGTAACAGGTCCCACAGCACTGGTGTTGGCGGTTTGAAATCATGCTTATCCCCATTGGGGATTGAAACCTCGCTGGAGAACACTGTTCTCCAGCGGGCTTGGGTTTGAAATCATGCTTATCCCCATTGGGGATTGAAACAGTTATTGTAGCATATTCGTGACGTATTGTCAACGTTTGAAATCATGCTTATCCCCATTGGGGATTGAAACACAGCTGCTATTCACCAGCATCGAGTGCGGGAATGAGTTTGAAATCATGCTTATCCCCATTGGGGATTGAAACAGGTCATGGCCGGGGCCAACCAGCGTGATGCGTGGTTTGAAATCATGCTTATCCCCATTGGGGATTGAAACAGCGGCTCAGGATCGGGTGTCATTTCCAGGAGTAGTTTGAAATCATGCTTATCCCCATTGGGGATTGAAACGATTTGGCTTTGGCAAGCGTGGGGACGGGCATCGGTTTGAAATCATGCTTATCCCCATTGGGGATTGAAACCGATTCTTCGGTGAGTACCTCGCCGTTGTTGATGGTTTGAAATCATGCTTATCCCCATTGGGGATTGAAACTTAGAAAAAAGCGGTGTGGTGTGTCTGAGGATGAGGGTTTGAAATCATGCTTATCCCCATTGGGGATTGAAACGCTGTGGTGCGCACGGCGGTGACGCTGCGGGCGAACGCGTTTGAAATCATGCTTATCCCCATTGGGGATTGAAACGTCGAAATTGATAGAGACGTTAACCCTCATTGACGCGGTTTGAAATCATGCTTATCCCCATTGGGGATTGAAACTCCTATACCCTGATAGGTTTCGCGACAATTCGCGGTTTGAAATCATGCTTATCCCCATTGGGGATTGAAACTCGGTAAAAAGAACCAGCGGCGCAGGCCGGAATACGTTTGAAATCATGCTTATCCCCATTGGGGATTGAAACCACCACAACCGTCGCCAGCAAGCCGCTGCTGGTGGAGTTTGAAATCATGCTTATCCCCATTGGGGATTGAAACGAGATCGATTCGCTTGACAAGCAAAAGTTGGGCGAAGTTTGAAATCATGCTTATCCCCATTGGGGATTGAAACCAGGGCTTGCGGATACCAAAACACTCAAGGCAAAACGTTTGAAATCATGCTTATCCCCATTGGGGATTGAAACCGTGCTCTTCTTGATATAACGCCTCTTGGTCGTAGTTTGAAATCATGCTTATCCCCATTGGGGATTGAAACACATTAAAGGCAAATGAGGAGAAGATGAGAAACAGAGTTTGAAATCATGCTTATCCCCATTGGGGATTGAAACTCCGCAAGCCCTGAACGGCAATCGGCCTAACCTTCAGTTTGAAATCATGCTTATCCCCATTGGGGATTGAAACCTGGACGTGGAAGTGCCTCACCATAGCAGCTTGTTGTTTGAAATCATGCTTATCCCCATTGGGGATTGAAACCCGATATTAGATCGTATGAGGTGATACCCCAAGTGTTTGAAATCATGCTTATCCCCATTGGGGATTGAAACTTTCTTCTCGCCTTGAGCGAAACCCTTTGTCTTCGTTTGAAATCATGCTTATCCCCATTGGGGATTGAAACTAGGAAGCCCATACCCTGATTTTGTTGTTTCTTGGTTTGAAATCATGCTTATCCCCATTGGGGATTGAAACAGAGCAACTTCATAATACGGCGTGCTATTGCGCGGGTTTGAAATCATGCTTATCCCCATTGGGGATTGAAACTTTTTGCGCCGCGCCAGCGGGGGCTGACGCGGCGTTTGAAATCATGCTTATCCCCATTGGGGATTGAAACTCACTCACCGGGCCAGGGCGGGTCTACGGCGTGCACCGTTTGAAATCATGCTTATCCCCATTGGGGATTGAAACATCAATCTTGGCAAAAAATCTCTTTCCAGGCATCAGTTTGAAATCATGCTTATCCCCATTGGGGATTGAAACCTCCTTTTTAACCAGCCAATCACCAGTCCATCTTATGGTTTGAAATCATGCTTATCCCCATTGGGGATTGAAACCTAAGCTTGATTTTTTGTTCGAAAACCCGTTACGTGTTTGAAATCATGCTTATCCCCATTGGGGATTGAAACCGCTCCCAAGCCACCGAGGACCCTCCTCGTGGCGGGGTTTGAAATCATGCTTATCCCCATTGGGGATTGAAACGGTCAAGGGCTGGGCCAACTCCCACCTGGCCGAGTTTGAAATCATGCTTATCCCCATTGGGGATTGAAACTGGTCATCGGGGCTCCTGTGGGCGCTGTGGCGGGGTTTGAAATCATGCTTATCCCCATTGGGGATTGAAACTGAGGATGAGGATGATGATGATGATGAGGAGTAAGTTTGAAATCATGCTTATCCCCATTGGGGATTGAAACTTAAGGTGGACATGGCTTCTTCCTCCTGTCGCTAAGTTTGAAATCATGCTTATCCCCATTGGGGATTGAAACAGCGGTCGTTGCGGTTGGGGGGAGACTGATGGGTTTGAAATCATGCTTATCCCCATTGGGGATTGAAACTGGATAATCAACGTTGGCTCCGGCAAGCCACTCTCGTTTGAAATCATGCTTATCCCCATTGGGGATTGAAACTCGCCGTCAGGTGGTCGCCACGCGGGCTGGCTGGGTTTGAAATCATGCTTATCCCCATTGGGGATTGAAACTCGATCTCGACGTCCATTATTCTTGTTCCTTTCTAGTTTGAAATCATGCTTATCCCCATTGGGGATTGAAACTCGGCGGACGGGCAACTTGCGGCAGAAGTTGCGGTTTGAAATCATGCTTATCCCCATTGGGGATTGAAACCGTTGACCGTATAGAGCAACGTCTCTGCTAGCCGCGGTTTGAAATCATGCTTATCCCCATTGGGGATTGAAACGCCGACATTGTTGAGTTGCTGGCGGGGCTGGCGGTGTTTGAAATCATGCTTATCCCCATTGGGGATTGAAACGGTGCGCAACGAAATCGACAGTCTTACGCGGCTAGGTTTGAAATCATGCTTATCCCCATTGGGGATTGAAACCGCGCTGCTGGCGTAGAGACAGTCGCTGGAACGACAGTTTGAAATCATGCTTATCCCCATTGGGGATTGAAACAACGGTCTGAAGCAGTGCATCAAGCGTCTGCTTCGGTTTGAAATCATGCTTATCCCCATTGGGGATTGAAACCAACAACGCTGCGCCCGAACCGCTGCCGCTTCTCGTTGTTTGAAATCATGCTTATCCCCATTGGGGATTGAAACAGGTTCATCAACACAATTCAGCGCGCAGCAAGCGCTGTTTGAAATCATGCTTATCCCCATTGGGGATTGAAACTACCTCGGGGTAGTCCCCGAGGGCCAGTCGGGGTTTGAAATCATGCTTATCCCCATTGGGGATTGAAACGGAAGCGCTTGCGATGGTATCTAACGGAAGTCGTGAGTTTGAAATCATGCTTATCCCCATTGGGGATTGAAACCGCGATCCGAAAGCGCTGCTGTACCGCCCGTCAGTTTGAAATCATGCTTATCCCCATTGGGGATTGAAACAACTATTTGCGCGCGGTCAAGTGCGCGCCTGAGGTTTGAAATCATGCTTATCCCCATTGGGGATTGAAACCTTCTGACGATCCTCACCCGCGCGCGTGAGATTAGTTTGAAATCATGCTTATCCCCATTGGGGATTGAAACGACGAACTGAACCGGCGCTTCGGCGATATAGATGTTTGAAATCATGCTTATCCCCATTGGGGATTGAAACCCCACAGTGCGGACTGAACCAGATACACTCCTTATTGTTTGAAATCATGCTTATCCCCATTGGGGATTGAAACTTATTTTGCGCAATGCGGGCTAAACCAGACGCATTCGTTTGAAATCATGCTTATCCCCATTGGGGATTGAAACCGATGAGCAGCACATCCCGCTTCGGGTAGTGCAGTTTGAAATCATGCTTATCCCCATTGGGGATTGAAACCGGTGCTTTGGAAATATCGACAGCGCGCGTTGTTTCGGTTTGAAATCATGCTTATCCCCATTGGGGATTGAAACATCTCTTCCTTCTCCTTCACTTGATGACAAGCCGAGTTTGAAATCATGCTTATCCCCATTGGGGATTGAAACGTCGATAAGTTCCTTGAACATAACCGTTGCTTCGTTTGAAATCATGCTTATCCCCATTGGGGATTGAAACTTTTTCGATTTCGGAACCGGCATCACCCATGTCGGTTTGAAATCATGCTTATCCCCATTGGGGATTGAAACGCCGTAGATTCTCTTGTATACGGTTTTTCCATCTGTTTGAAATCATGCTTATCCCCATTGGGGATTGAAACCCAGCATCCGTGAGCGCACCCGCGGCTCGATGGCGGTTTGAAATCATGCTTATCCCCATTGGGGATTGAAACGGTCCACTCGTCCTTTGACTCCACCACAGCCCCCCTGAGTTTGAAATCATGCTTATCCCCATTGGGGATTGAAACGTTCGGGTTGGATGACGTCGGTGAGTTTGTCGCCGTTTGAAATCATGCTTATCCCCATTGGGGATTGAAACACCTCCCGGTACTCGCCCGTCACCTCACCTACGTTCGTTTGAAATCATGCTTATCCCCATTGGGGATTGAAACGACCTCCGTTCGGAAGGTTTCCCAAGGAAAGCCCGGTTTGAAATCATGCTTATCCCCATTGGGGATTGAAACCGCTGGTAGCGTTCGACGCAGAGCGGCTGGCTGCGGTTTGAAATCATGCTTATCCCCATTGGGGATTGAAACAATGCGGAATGTCAAGCCCCAACGTGATGACGCGAGTTTGAAATCATGCTTATCCCCATTGGGGATTGAAACTGATATGAGGATACGGCAGATCGGGACGCTTATTGTTTGAAATCATGCTTATCCCCATTGGGGATTGAAACCCCGAGTGCCAGCCGGGCGACTTCCCGGCCAGCCGTTTGAAATCATGCTTATCCCCATTGGGGATTGAAACGTCAGCAGTTCGTCAGTCATCAGTGCTTGCGATAGGTTTGAAATCATGCTTATCCCCATTGGGGATTGAAACTCCAACGCTGTTTAGAATAAAAACTCATCGTTGGTTTGAAATCATGCTTATCCCCATTGGGGATTGAAACGACGCGCACGCGCTTCCCTCCTTCTACGCGCTGTTGTGTTTGAAATCATGCTTATCCCCATTGGGGATTGAAACGCCGTCGGCCGATAGTTCCAAAACGATTCCGTCCACGTTTGAAATCATGCTTATCCCCATTGGGGATTGAAACCTATTTCCGTACGTCTCGGCCCGTTCGACCCGCAGCCTGGTTTGAAATCATGCTTATCCCCATTGGGGATTGAAACTGCGGCTACAACGACGCCGAGAGCGACGCGCTGTTGTTTGAAATCATGCTTATCCCCATTGGGGATTGAAACCTACGGATGTAACTTCGTCAGATCCCAACTTGCTGTTTGAAATCATGCTTATCCCCATTGGGGATTGAAACTGTTATCACCCCAAGACACGATTATGACCGGCACTGTTTGAAATCATGCTTATCCCCATTGGGGATTGAAACGCAATTATAGTACGACCAAAAGCGCGTTGCATTAAAAGTTTGAAATCATGCTTATCCCCATTGGGGATTGAAACATTGGTCCAGCCTTTAACACTCGCCAACTCAAGAGTTTGAAATCATGCTTATCCCCATTGGGGATTGAAACTTGTCGCATTGTCGAGTTTAAGCGATGTATATCTGTTTGAAATCATGCTTATCCCCATTGGGGATTGAAACTTCTGCAATTGCGACTGAGATGGACATCTGCTTCTGTTTGAAATCATGCTTATCCCCATTGGGGATTGAAACTCAGCATCAGCAGCAGCATCAGCATCTGCTGCTCAGGTTTGAAATCATGCTTATCCCCATTGGGGATTGAAACCGGTGTACGCGGCGGGCAACGGCGCGAGGTCGAACAGTTTGAAATCATGCTTATCCCCATTGGGGATTGAAACTGGTGTTGATGGTGATGCCGCCGACGTTGACCGTTGTTTGAAATCATGCTTATCCCCATTGGGGATTGAAACGCCGCTCTCGACCGCTTTCAGCGCCGCGCCAGGGTTTGAAATCATGCTTATCCCCATTGGGGATTGAAACTCATCCTTTCTCTGATGTCATACTCCCGATGCTTCGTTTGAAATCATGCTTATCCCCATTGGGGATTGAAACTAACACAGCTCTGGTTAGTTGTCAAGTAGCAGTGGGTTTGAAATCATGCTTATCCCCATTGGGGATTGAAACAATGCGTCGATACGCGTCGTGATCGCGCCGAATCTTGTTTGAAATCATGCTTATCCCCATTGGGGATTGAAACGTAGAGGAATGGATGACTCAGCGTTCCGGTCACCGTTTGAAATCATGCTTATCCCCATTGGGGATTGAAACCGTCGTTCGCTCGCGGGTAATCACGCGCGACGTAATGTTTGAAATCATGCTTATCCCCATTGGGGATTGAAACGAACTCAATGAGTTCGAGGGTCTCATATTCGTTGGTTTGAAATCATGCTTATCCCCATTGGGGATTGAAACAATGCCGGAAACGAAACAACGGTAGGCGCGACCTCGTTTGAAATCATGCTTATCCCCATTGGGGATTGAAACCTGCGACCGCCTGCGCGTCATTGCGCAGTTTGTGTTTGAAATCATGCTTATCCCCATTGGGGATTGAAACCTCGCCTTTGGTTTTGGTATAATTGTGGCATATCAATGTTTGAAATCATGCTTATCCCCATTGGGGATTGAAACGACTTGGTCTGCTTAACCAGTTCCGGCTTTCCGGCGTTTGAAATCATGCTTATCCCCATTGGGGATTGAAACCAGTGCAGAGGATCTGTAATAGATTGTCCATCCTGCTGTTTGAAATCATGCTTATCCCCATTGGGGATTGAAACCTCGCGGATAGCGATGAAGCCAGTCAACTTTGGGCGTTTGAAATCATGCTTATCCCCATTGGGGATTGAAACGCCGTCGGCCGCTAACTCAATACCAATACCGTCGTTTGAAATCATGCTTATCCCCATTGGGGATTGAAACACTCCGGCTTCAAGCCTGTAATCAACCGCTGCCAAGTTTGAAATCATGCTTATCCCCATTGGGGATTGAAACATACCCCTTTGCGTGCAATGGGACCCAACCGGCGTTTGAAATCATGCTTATCCCCATTGGGGATTGAAACAATTCTGGTGATAACGATATCGTCGTCGTGGATCAAGGGTTTGAAATCATGCTTATCCCCATTGGGGATTGAAACGTGAGAAGCTCATCACCTGGCGATCCACCACAACAGGTTTGAAATCATGCTTATCCCCATTGGGGATTGAAACCATCAGATTTTGCGCCGACGCCCGTATCCCGTTCCACAGTTTGAAATCATGCTTATCCCCATTGGGGATTGAAACTTCAACAAAGCGCTCTATTTCGCGATGCGACGCAACAGTTTGAAATCATGCTTATCCCCATTGGGGATTGAAACACAAGAATACCACCAAGAAAGCCAATCACCTGCAGGTTTGAAATCATGCTTATCCCCATTGGGGATTGAAACAAAGATGCCTGGGTAGAAGCAACCCGGGCCTTCGAGGTTTGAAATCATGCTTATCCCCATTGGGGATTGAAACCGCGGCGGTCACGCCGGTTTCGCCCCAGACGCCCAGTTTGAAATCATGCTTATCCCCATTGGGGATTGAAACTACGCGAATAGTTTCGATGTCGTAAATCTCTGCCGTTTGAAATCATGCTTATCCCCATTGGGGATTGAAACTGGTCAACATACGTTTCCTCGCCTTCACCTCAACTGGTTTGAAATCATGCTTATCCCCATTGGGGATTGAAACCTTACAATATATCACAATGCGACCAGTTTGTCAAGTTTGAAATCATGCTTATCCCCATTGGGGATTGAAACTCAGCTCTTTTGAAAGCAGCTTGGCGCCTTAGCGGTTTGAAATCATGCTTATCCCCATTGGGGATTGAAACGACTTCAAGAAATGCGCTT
>Ga0308414_1002141_pt1 | contig 12863 bp, 13 predicted proteins | sample HotsprSampleOS50_FD_205667 | JGI IMG/M metagenome (GOLD analysis project Ga0308414, IMG submission 205667) | Hot spring phototrophic mat microbial communities from Octopus Spring, Yellowstone National Park, Wyoming, United States - 20090730_OS50 ... | reverse complement strand
CGGTGGCGCGACCGCGCCGGATCATAGTCAGCAGCAGCGCCATCGCCGCCAGCGACAGCACGAGCACCGACCACAGCAGCGCGAACCAGAACTCGGCGCTGAAGTCGACCTGCCAGCGGCCGCTGAGTGCAATGAAGGGCAGCAGCGCCACGAAAGAAGCGCCGAACTGGATCGCGGCTGCGGTGCGCAGGTCGACGCCGGAGCCGATCCGCTTCTGATACAGCGTGCCGGCGGTGATGCCGGCCAGCGCCAGCAGATTGACGAGGACGGGCAGCGGGCCGGCACTGGGCGCCGCGACGCGATCCGACAGCACCAGCGCCACGCCGGCGAAGCCGAGCGCCAGTCCGATCCACTGCCGGCGGCTCGCCCGCTCGCCCACCCAGCCCGCGAAGGCGGCGGTCAGCAGCGGCTGCAGGCCGACGATCAGCGCCGACGCGCCGGCCGGCATGCCTTCGGCGATCGCCCACCAGACGCCGCCGAGATAAGTCGCCTGCAGCAGCACGCCGACCAGCGCCACGTCCAGCCAGGCGCGAAGCGAGCGCGGCCAGGGCGCGCGGGTGATCCAGATCAGCGGCAGCAGCACGATTACCACCGCGGCGAAACGCCACAGCAGAAAAGCGAGCGGCGGCGCATGCGGCGCAGCGTACTTGGCGACGATGAACCCGGTGCTCCAAAGCAGCACGAACACGGCCGGCATCGCCGCCAGCCACCATGGCTCGCGCGCCCGCACGTCGGCGTCAGCCCGCGCCGGCAGCGCAGCGGCGCCAATGGTCGAGCGCAGCGGCGACGGTGTTCAGGTGCACCTGCACCGTGTCTTCGATCTCGTATCCATAGCCCCCCGCCATCGTCACCGCGACCGGCGCCGACAGCCGCGCCGCCAGCGCGAACACCCTTTCGTCGCGCGCACGCAGGCCGTCGAAGGTCAGCCGCAGCCGCCCCAGCCGATCGCCCTCGTGCGGATCGGCGCCGGCAAGATAGATGACGAAGTTCGGCGCGAAGCGCGCGCGCAGTTGCGCCAGCGCGTCGTCGAGCGCGGCCAGGTACTCGGCATCGCCCGCGCCATCGGGCAGGCCGACGTCGAGATGGCCATCGACCTTGCGCGCCGGGTAGTTGCGGCTGCCGTGCAGCGACAGCGTGAAGACGCGCGCTTCGGCCCCGAGGATCGACGCCGTGCCGTCGCCCTGGTGCACGTCCAGATCGACGATCGCCACCCGCGCGCCGGCGTCTGCCCGGCACAGTGCCCGCGCCGCCACGGCAACGTCGTTGAAGACGCAGAAGCCATGACCGCTGTCGTGCCGCGCGTGGTGGGTGCCGCCGGCCAGATTCACGGCCACGCCCTCGGCCGCGGCCACCCGGCAGGCCGCCAGGGTGGCACCGACCGAGCGGCGCGACCGTTCGACCATCGCCGGCGACCAGGGAAAGCCTATCGCCCGCTGCTCGGCGGTCGACAAGCTGCCGCCAATCACCCGCTGCACGTAGCCGGCGTCGTGCGCCAGCAGCAGCTCGTCGTCGCTTGCGGCGGGCGCCTCGCGCAGGACGACCGCGGGCAACTCGTCGCCGACGCGCTGCCGCAGCCGGGCGTACTTGGCCATCGGAAAGCGGTGCCCGGGTGGCAGCGGCAGGACGTATCGGTCGGTGTAGAACGCCTTCAGCGGCGACCTCTTTTCGAGGTTTCATTCTAGCCGGCGCGGTTCGGGTCGCTCTCTGGCGCAATGCAGCACTACGGCCTGCGTGCCGCCTGCCAGCGGCAGCCAAATCACCATCTAAATCACTGTTTTATTGCATGTTGATGACGGATCACCGATTTATGCGGCATCGCAACATTGACGCTTGACAGCGACGCTCCGCTTGGGAACAATTCGTTTGTGCGCCGCACAAAAGTTTCAGCGCGACGCCACAGTGAGAGGCTGCCCCCTGAACCCCGAGGAGTTGACCATGATGACCACCCCCGCCCAATTCGCCGAATTCCAGAAGAGCCAGCTCGACGCGATGTTCGCGATGTCGCACACAATGTTCGAGGCGACCGAGAAGCTGGTCGACCTGAACCTGGCCGCCGCCAAGGCGATGCTCGAGGAGTCGGCCGAGCGCGCCCAGGCGCTGATGTCCGTGAAGGACATGCAGGAGCTGATGGCGGTGAGCACCAGCCTCGCCCAGCCGACGCTGGAGAAGCTGGTCAGCTACAACCGCAACGTCTACGGCATCGCTTCGAGCGCCGGCGCCGATCTGTCGAAGCTGTTCGAGACCCAGATCGCGCAGAGCAACCGGCAGATCGCCGAGATGATCGAGTTCGCGGCCAAGAACGCACCCACCGGGGCCGAGCCGGCGGTGTCGATGGTCAAGAGCGCGCTGGCCGCCGCCAACACGGCTTATGACACCTTCAGCAAGGTGACCAAGCAGGCTGCGGAGATGGCCGAGTCGAACTTCACCGCCGCCACCGAGGCGACCGTGAAGGCGGCCAACGACGTGGTCAAGCCGAAGGCCCGCAAAGCGGCCTAAATCGACTGGTGGATGGGCACGGCACCGCGCCGCTGCTAACGTGCTAGCCAGTTGTCAGTCCGCCACGACGCACGACGAAAGCCGAGGCGGTCATCGACCTGACATGCCGAAGGCGCAACCTTCGGCTCGAATGAGGTGAAGAGCGAAAAGCTGCCCCAGTAAAGGTTGTCTCCTTGGCACCACTTGCCCGGACGCCAGTCCGGTCTCCTCTGTCTCCTCCTTTGGTGGTGCTTTCAAGCCCGGTTCTCCGAACCGGGCTTTTTTTTACGCCAGCTCGAACGCGGCGCCGAGCGCCTCCACGCCCCGCCGCATGGCCGCAAAGGCCGCATCGATCTGCGCCGGGTCGCCCTTCACGCCCAACTCGATGTGGCGACGGGGCGGGCGGCCGTCCGCCCCGTCGCCCAGCGACGGCAGGCTGAAGGCGCGCACGCCGGGAAAGCGGGCTTCGACTTCCTCCATGATTGGCGTCACTTTCGACTCGGGCACGTCGAACACCAGCAGCGACCGCTCGCCGCTGCGCTCGGCGTGAAAAAGGTGTGCGTACTCGGCGTCGAGCACCGCTTCGATCATCGGCCAGGCCATGGCCGGAAATCCAGGCAGAAAGTAGTGGCGCCCGACGGCGAAGCCCGGGATGCGATTGAACGGATTCGGCACGATGCGCGCGCCGCGCGGAAACTCGCCCATCTTCAGCCGCTGCCGGTTCTCCGCTGTCGTCATGTCCGCCGAGCCGCGCCCTTCGAGCGCCATCTCGGCGCAGCGCTGCGCGATCAGCGCCGCGGCCTCCGGGTGCAGTTCGAGCTCGACGCCGAGTGCGGCCGCCGCCGCCTGCCGCGTGTGATCGTCCGGCGTGGCGCCGATGCCGCCGCAGGAAAAGACGATGTCATCGCCGGCCAGCGTCTGGCGCAGCAGCGAGGTGATCGCGGCGCGGTCGTCGCCAATGTAATGCGCCCACGCCAGCCGCAGCCCACGCGCGGCCAGGATCCCGACCACCCGTGCCAGGTGCTTGTCGGCGCGCTTGCCCGACAGGATCTCGTCGCCGACGATGATGAGCCCGAAGCGCGCCACCGCGTTTCCGTGAGCTGAGGCAGGCCCGATCGTATCGCCGCCGATGCGCGCTCAGGCCGCCGGGTCGACCATGCGCTTCAGCCCCAGCCACTGCTGCCGCCAGAAGCCCTCGCCGTAATCGTGTCCGCTGCCGTGCGGCGGTGGCAGTTGGTCGCGGATGCCGGTGGGCTCGACCGAGCGCCGGAAATCGGCGGTGCCGAACAGCACGTCCCAGAGCGGAAACAGCACGGCGAAGTTGCAGCCATGGCGCCGCCCTTCGTGGCCGATGCCGATCGCGTGGTGGACGCGGTGGAACACGGGGCTGACGAGCACGGCGCCGATCGGGCCGTAGGTCCACGGCACATTGGCGTGCTGCACGCTCTGCAGCACCCGCGCGGCGACGATCAGGCCGACGAACTGCGCCGGCTCCACCCCGATGGCCAGCGCCACCGCCGCCCTTGCCGCGTCGAGGATCAGGCTGTCGAGCAGGTGGTTGCGGTCGTCGGTCCAGAACGACATCTTGCGCTGCGAGTGATGCAGCGCGTGCAGCGCCCACCACCAGCGTAGGCGGTGCTGCGCGCGGTGCAGCCAGTAGTCGACGAAGTCGAGCGCGACCAGGTACAGCGCAAAGGTCAGCAGCGGCACGTCGGTGACGCCCGGCCACAGCGCGTCCAGGTTCAGCGGCGAGAAACCGCGCAGCCGCAGCCAGGCGGCGGCCGCATCGGCGACCGGCGTCAGCAACAGAAAGACCAGCAGCGGGAAGGCGCCGAGGCGGTGCAGCAGCGTGTAGACGATGTCCACGCCGGTGCCGCGGCGGTCGTCCCACGGCTCGGCGGGAAACCTCGCCTCCAGCGGCCGCAGCACCGCCGCCAGCAGCAGCACCTGCGCGACGCCGAGCAGGAACCACTCGGTGGCCGGGTAGGCATCCTCGAGCCAGTGCGAGGCGCCGGCGGCAAACAGGAGCGGCTGCACCGCGGTCTCGAACAGCCACGAGTGCACCGCGTCGAAACCGCGTTGCAGGGCGTCGAACACCTTCTACCTCGCCGACGAAGCCGCCAGCTGCGCCGGCACCGGCGCGCTGGCCCGATACGCCGGGTGCTCGCGCAGCGTGCGGAAGCACAGGCCGCGAGCCTTCAGCCCGGCGATCAGCGGATCCAGCATCGGCGCGTACGGATCCTTTCGCGACCAGATGCCCAGATGCGCCATCAGCACATCGCCGTCGCGGATGTCTCGCAGCGCCCGCTTCAGCAGCGCCTCGTTCGGGTGGCTCTCCGACGGCAGTTCGTCGCCGAGAAAGCCGGCCGGCGCCCAGCCGACGTGCGCGAAGCCGCAAGCTTGCGCCGCGGCCAGCGCGCCCGGCGTGGTACGCCCGCCCGGCGCGCGCCAGACGGCGTCGAGCCCGCGGCCGGCATGGCGGGCGAAGGCTTCGTCGACCCGGCGCAGCTCGTCGCAGACCGCCGCCGGGGTCAGCGTCACGGTGCGGCCGGCGTCGTCGCCGAACTGCGGCCGGTAGCGCACGCCGCTGGCCTCGTCGGCGACGAAGCGCCCATGGCGCCAGGTGTGACTGCCGAAGGCATGGCCCTCGTCGGCGCGCGCCTTCCAGTACGCAGCCCAGGACGGGTCGAGCGCGTGGTCGCCGCGGGGCGTCTTCTCGTTGGCAAGAAAGAAGGTTGCGCGCACCTCGTGGCGCCGCAGGATGGCGGCGATCTCCTCTGCGTGGCGCATGTTGCCGGTGTCCAGCGTGAGATAGACGTGGCCGCGGCAGGATGGCTGCTGCGCCACCACCGCGGTCGCAGCCAGAAGCGACATGCCGGCCGCTGCCGCCAGCCTGCGGCACACGCGCACGACGCAAAGGCCGCTGGCTGCCTGCACCCGCCGCTCAGCGCCAGGGCGCGGAGTTGATGAAGAAAATGCCGTGCGGCGAGCGGCCGACCGGGATCGTGTGCGCGATTTTGCGCGCCTCGATGTCGACCACCGCCACCGACTTGCCCCAGCGCTGCGTGATCCACAGCCAGCGGCGGTCGGCGCTGACCTCCATGCAGTCCGGGCCGTGCGGCACCGCGATGTCGTACTTCTTCTCCAGCGTCTGCTGGTCGATCAGGCTCACCGTGCCGGCGACCCGGTTGCCGACGAAGACGTGGCGGCCGTCGCCGAGCGGCCGGAAGTTGTGCGCGCCCTTGCCGGTGGCGATGCGCTTGACCGCCTTCGGCTGCCGCCAGTCGATCACCTCGACGTAGTCCTCGCCCATGACGCCGACCAGCAGATGCCTGTCGTCGGGGGTCATCCAGATGCCGGCCGGCTGCCGGCCGACCTTGATCTTCCACGCCACGGTCTGGTCGGCCAGCCGGATCGCCGCCACCTCGTCGCTCTCCTGAAGGGTGACGAAGACGAACTGGCTGTCGGCCGAAAACGCCATGTGGCTCGGCGTGCGCGGCAGCGGCACCCGCTTGACTGGCCGCAGTTCCTCGCCGTCGGCCGCGTAGACGTCGACCCGGTCCAGCCGCAGCGCGTTGGCGACGAACCACTTGCGATCGGGTGAGAAGCCGATCTGGTACGGATCTGGGATGTTGCGCACCCGCCGGCGCACCTCGCCGGTGACCGGATCGAGCAGGTGCAGGTCGTTGCTGGCGGCGTTGGCGACGATCAGCGTCTTGCCGTCGGGGGTGGCCATCAGGTGGTGCGGTTCCTTGCCGACGTCGAAGCGGCGAATCTCGGTCCGCTTGTCCTGGTCGAGCAGCGACACGGTCGCATCGCCGGAGTTGAGCACGACCACCACGCCGGCGTCGGCCGCGGCCGCGGCCAGCATCAGCGCGGCGGCGAGCAAGGCCCCGCCGCGCCGGAAGAACAGGGCGATTCCGTTGCCGAAGGCGAAGGGGGCTAACTTCATGGCGGTAGCTGACCTCACGACCGACGGATTCTACTTATCGGCTCGCGCCCACGGCCGAGCGATCTGCGCGCGAGCCCGCAAACGGCGGCGGCACCTTCGCCGGTCGAAACTTGCCATCTGCGTCGCGGACGCCGATGCCAAGGCGCGCCGCAAGGGGCCGCGGCACTTCGGGCGGTCGCAAGGAAACGAGCCAGCCGGTGTTTCGCCGGAGGGCGCGCGGGATGTCAGGCCGAGGTTCACGCCGCCGTGGCGCCGGCGTCAGCCGCCACCTCCGGCCGCCGAGCGCAATCGGCGGCGCCGTGGGGCGGCTGAGATCCGCCAGACCCGCCGCACAAGCAAGCCTGCCGAGCAGGCGGTGGCGTCCCCGGCGCCCCGGGCGCCTGACGTCCGCCGCCACCGTCGCGTCCGTAAGCGCTTCATGCCGTCAGCGGCGTCGCCCACCGCTGCCGCCGCCTACCGCCCGCCGGCCTCGCCCTTGAGGAAAGCCGCCAGCGGCGCGTCGTGGTTCTGCGCGTGCGCGGCGAACCACCCCATCAGCTCCGAGGCGTAGTGCCGCACGCCGTCGATGTCGCCGGCGTCCAGCCGCCGGCGCATGTCGGCCACCCGCTCGACGAAGCGGTCGTGCTCGTGCTTGTGCACGGTGTAGTGCGGGTAGTTCTCCTGCAGCATGTACTGCTCTTCGAGCGCCGTGTGCCGCAGCATGTGCTCGTGCAGCGCCAGCAGGTGCTCGCCGTAGTCGGCCTCCGCCGGGTCGTTCAGCGCGTCGACGATCGACTCGAACTCGTGGTGCAGGTCGTCGATCGGTTTGAAGCCGACGAAGATGTCGGCGTGTCGCGTCCTGGGCGCGGCCTGGCTCATGAGCGTCTCCGGCGGGTTGAACGGCGAAAAATTACGGCGGTGGCCTGCAGCCGCCCTTGACCGAGCGCAAGGGCCGCCACATCGCCCTTGCGCCGGCGCGCGCACGCGGCAAACTTCCGCCATCCCGAACTCTAGCGGGGAAATCCAGATGCTCGAACTCGCTTCGCTGCTCAACCGGCAGGCCCGCTTCCGCGGCGATGCGCCGGCCCTGACTTTCGAAGGCGTCACCCACAGCTACCGCCAGTTCGCCGAGCGCGCCAACCGCACCGCGCACGCGCTGGCGGGGCTCGGCGTGCGCCGCGGCGACAAGGTGGCCAGCCTGCTCGCCAACTGCCGCGAGCTGGTCGAGCTGACCTTCGCCGTGCCATCGCTGGGGGCGGTCAACGTGCCACTGTCGCCGCTGCTGATGGGGCCGGGGCTGCGCTCGCTGCTGGCGGACTCGCACGCGGCGGCGCTGGTGACGCAGGTGTCGATGCTGCCGGTGATCGAGTCGATCCGCGACGAGCTGGCGCCGGAGCTGCGCCGGCGCATCGTGCTGGTCGACGGCACCGAGCCGGGCTGCTTCGGCCTCGCCGAGCTGCGCGCCGCCGCCGACGACGGCGCGCCGACGGCCACGGTGGCGCAGGACGACCTGTTCAACATCATGTACACCAGCGGCACCACCGGCCTGCCCAAGGGCATCATGCACTCGCACGCCGTGCGCGCGATGTACGCCCTGACCATGGGCGCGGCGTGGCGGATGACGCCGGAGTCGGTGGTGCTGCACACCGGCAGCATCGTCTTCAACGGCGCCTACGTGACGCTGATGCCGTGCTTCCACCTCGGGGCGCACTACGTGCTAGCGCGGCAGTTCGACGCCGCCGAGGCGATCGAGCTGATCGAGCGCCACCGCGTTACGCACACGATGATGGTGCCGGCGCAGATCATCGCGCTGCTGGACGCGCCGGAGTTCTCGCCGGCGCGGCTAGCCTCGCTGCGGATGCTGCTGTCGCTCGGCGCGCCGCTGCACCGCGAGCAGAAGGAGCGGCTGCAGCGGCTGCTGCCGGCGCGCTTCCACGAGCTCTATGGCCTGACCGAGGGCTTCGTCACCATCCTCGACGCCAGCGATGCCGAGCGCAAGCTCGGCTCGGTCGGCGTGCCGCCGCCCTTTTTCAGCATGCGCATCGCCCGCGAGGACGGCAGCGACTGCGCCCCCGGCGAGATCGGCGAGATCGTCGGTCGCGGCCCGATCCTGATGAGCGGCTATTACAACCGCCCCGACCTGACGGAAAAGGCGATCCGCAACGGCTGGCTGCTGACCGGCGACATGGGCTACGTCGACGACGACGGCTACCTGTACCTGGTCGACCGCAAGAAGGACATGATCGACTCCGCCGGCGTCAAGGTGTACCCGCGCGACATCGAGGAGGTGGCGGCTCGCCACCCGGCGGTGGCCGAGGTGGCGGTGTTCGGCGTGCCCGACGAGAAGTGGGGCGAAACGCCGGTGGCGGCGGTGCTGCTGCACGGCGACGCGCGCGTCACCGAGGAGGAACTGCGCGACTGGATCAACGAGCGCGTCGCGGCGCGCTTCCAGCGCGTCTCGCGCGTGATCGTCATGCCCGAGTTTCCGCGCAGCGCCGCCGGCAAGACGCTCAAGCGCGAGATGCGCGCGCCGTTCTGGCGGGGCAGGGAGAAAGGGATCTGACGAAGACCCGGGGGCATGGCGCAGAAAGACGGCGGGCCAGGCACCTCCCGGTGGCTGGCCCGTCCGATGAGCGGGCTCGATGCCCGCCTTAGGTGGTGTATCAGCGATACACCAGAACCGGAATGGTGGAATGCGTCAGCACCTTCTGTGTTTCGCTCCCCAGCAGAACTGCGCTCAAGCCCCGCCGGCCGTGCGAGGCCATGAAGATGACGTCGCAGCCGCTCTTGCGGGCCGTGTCGATGATCGCCTCGTAGGGCGAGAACGACTTCACGGTCATCGTCTCGCACGGCACGCCGGCATTTTTCGCGGCCTGCACCACCGGCGCCAGCCGCTCCTCGGCGGCCTGGGCATTGCGCGCCTCGAAAGCCTCCAGCGTCTCGGGCCGATACTCCGACAGCGTCGAGTACGAATACGGCTCGACCACCGTCATACCGACCACGGTCGCGCCCAGCGCCCGCGCCATCTCGATGGCGCCCTGCACCGCCTTGGCCGAAAGCTCGGACCCGTCGGTCGGCAGCAGGATCTTCTTGAACATCGGCTCCCCTTCGCAGCGTCGAGGTCATCGTACGCAGGGCGGCCGGCGCCGCCCTTGATGGCGGTCAAGCCGGCGCGTCTGGCGTCGCCGCCGTCAGCAGCCGCAGGGCCGCGGCGGCGGCGGCGAAGCCCATGGCGCCGGTGACTGCGACCGTCGAGCCATAGCCGGCGCAGGCCAGCCGCGCCTGCGGCGAGCACGCCTGCGGGGTGCGGATCGGCTCGTCGGAATACACCGCCGCCACACCGAAGCGGCGCACGCGTCCGCCCGCCTCGCGCGGGAAGTCATACCGGCGCCGCAGCCGGTAGCGCACCTTGGCCAGCAGCGGGTCGCCGTGCACGCGGGCGAGATCGTCCTGTCGCAGCCGCGTCGGATCGACGCGGCCGCCAGCGGCGCCGCAGGTGACGATCGCCAGTCCTTGCGCGCGGCAGGCGGCGATCAGCGCCGCCTTGGCGCTGACCTGGTCGATGCAGTCGAGCACCAGGTCGTGGCCGGCAACCAGCCGCGCCGCGTTGTCCTCGTCGGCGAACGCCTCGACCGGCCGCACCGCGCAGGACGGATCGATGGCGGCGATGCGCTCGGCCATCGCCAGCACCTTGGCGCGTCCGTAGGCGTCGCCGAGGGCGTGGATCTGGCGGTTGGTGTTGCTCTCGGCGATGTGATCGAGGTCGACCAGCGTCAGCGCGCCGACGTGGCTGCGCGCCAGCGCCTCCGCCGCCCATGAGCCGACACCGCCGACGCCGATCACCGCCACCCGCGCGGCGCGCAGCCGCGCCAGGCCGTCGTCGCCGAAGAGCCGTGCCACGCCAGCGAAGCGGCGTTCGAGGTCGGCCGGTGCCGTGACGGCCATGGCGCCGCCGGCAGATTGCCCAGCGTGGCCCTGCTGGCCTGCAGGCACGAGCGGCCGACCCTCCTCGAGGCCATCGTCCGCAACCGCCAAACCTTGAACGACTCGCTTCACGCCGCTGGCGTCGCAAGACGCTTGCTCAGTGCTCGCGCACCAGTTGCACGATGCGGTTCACGTCGATCGTGCGCGCCTGCTGCTCGATCTGCGGCTGGTACTGCCGCTGCAGCCCGCGCGCTTCCTGCACCATGCCCTCGAAGGCGTCCTTCAGCATCTGCGCGCTCATCGTGCGGCCGCCGGCGTAGTAGCGCACCGCCACCTTGCCCAGCGCATAGGTGGTGGCGAACGAAAACGCCATGCCGGTGGCGCCGCGCGCCAGGCCGCCGGCCATCTTGCCCGCCACTTTGCCGAACAGGCCGCCGATCAGCTTGCGGCCGATCTCCTCCAGGTACTGGCCGGTGAGGCCCACGCCCATCGCCGCCAGCAGGTCCTTGATGTGGCCGCGGTCGAGTTCGTAGCCGTGCGCCTTGCCGATGCGGTAGACGAGCCGCATCTGCAGCGGAATGATCGCCATCGAGGCCATCGATTGCGGCAGCAGCTCCAGGGCGCCGTTGACGATGGCGGCGTTGACGATCATCTTGTCCAGCGCCGCCGGGTCGGCCGCGACCGTGGCGACGACCGGCCCTGTCGTCGCGGGCTTCGGCGCCGGCGCCGCGGCCGCCGCTTGCGCCGCCTGCAGCGGCAATGTGGCCAGCGCGTCCGCGACCGCCGCCGGCTCGGCCATCTGCGGCGGAGCGAGCTTCAGCGCCGCGCCGAGATCGGCGAGGAACTTCGTCTCGGCGTCGTTGCGCAGGCCGTCGGCGTCGCACACACCCACCGCCAGTTCGAAGGCGAGCTGCCGCGCTTCGGGGCTCGACAGCCGCGCCGCCGCGCCGGCGACGTCGATGCGCCTGAGCAGCACTTCCTGGTACAGCGCCGGGAGGTTCAGTTCGGCCGCCTCGGCGCCAATGGCCTGCGCCACCCGGCGCACCTCGTCGCGCTCGGCGTCGGCCTTGTGGCCGTCGGCATAGGCGGCCATCAGCGCGATCGCCAACACGGCGCGTGTTTCTTCGGCATTCATCGTCGATCTCCAGCATGGGTCGGCGCGCGCGGAAGCTTGCCACAGTGCCGCCGCAGGCCGTGGCGAAGCAGGGCAAACTGTCGCCCGTGGAAAACCCGTCCCGGCCCGACCTGCAGGCGCGCGTGCTCGCCGCCTACCCGTCGCTCGCCGACCTGCCCGCGCCGCTGCGGCAGGACGTCTTCGCGCATCTGACCGCGATGCGCCTGCCCGCCGGCAGCACCCTGTTCCGCGAGCAGGACGCCTGCGGCGGCTTTCCGATGGTGCTCAGCGGCCGCGTGCGCATCGCGCGCACGCTCGCCGATGGGCGCGAACTGGTGTTGTACGATGTCGGCGCCGGCGAAAGCTGCGTGCTGTCGACGAGCTGCCTGCTCGGCAATGCCCGCTACAACGCCCACGGCGAGTGCGAGACCGACGTCGAGCTGGCGCTGCTGCCGCGCGACCTGTTCGAGCGCCTGGTGGCCGAGCACCCCCCTTTCCGCGCCGCCGTCTTCGGGCTGTTCGGTGAGCGGCTGGTGCGGCTGGTCGAGCTGGCCGAGGCGGTCGGCTTCCAGCGCGTCGAGCAGCGGCTGGCCGCGGCCCTGCTCGGCGCCGGACCGCGCCTGCTCACCTCGCACGAGAAGCTGGCGCAGCGCCTCGGCGCCTCGCGCGAGACGGTCAGCCGGGCGCTGAAGGCGTTCGAGGGCCGCGGCTGGATACGGCTGCGCCGCGCCGCCATCGACATCCTGAAGCCGCAGGCGCTGCGCGAAGTCGAGGCGGGCGCCTCTGTGACGCGCGTCACGGAACGGCGAGAGCCTGGGCGATAACCTGCGCTCGTGTCGCGGGCCCGCTGTCGGGCCCGGAGCCAAAAGGAGGTAAGTCATGAAAGCCAACGTGGGCGGCATCGACCGCATTCTTCGCGTCGCCGTCGGCGCGCTGCTGATCGTTCTGGCGGCGCTCGGCGTCATCGGCGTCTGGGGCTACATCGGCATCGTGCCGGTGCTCACCGGCCTGTTCCGCTTCTGCCCGGTGTACCTGCCGTTCGGCATCAGCACCTGCGCCACGAAGTCCGGCGGCGCCAAGGCCTGACGACGCTGGCGCTATCCCGGCAGCGGGAAGCCCGCTGCCGGGCGCCGCAGCCCTCGTGCCCGCGCGCCGGGGCTGCGGCGGTCTGACCCAAACCGAGCGCCGGGGCGACTTGCCTGCGCCGCCGGGGCGGCCTTTCGTTCGCCGGCAAGCTCAAGCGCCGAATGCGCCGGTGCGGCGCCTCGGCCGTCCTCGCTCGCCTTTGCCAGCGACGGCCTGCGCGACAGCGCGCGCGCTGAGCCCTGTGCGAGGCGCCCGCCGCGGCGCGGCTTTCATCGTTCCCCGCACAGAGGCCGCGGCCCGCCACGCCTTTCGCGGGTCGCGACGCGGATGCAG
>Ga0308414_1002137_pt1 | contig 12867 bp, 6 predicted proteins | sample HotsprSampleOS50_FD_205667 | JGI IMG/M metagenome (GOLD analysis project Ga0308414, IMG submission 205667) | Hot spring phototrophic mat microbial communities from Octopus Spring, Yellowstone National Park, Wyoming, United States - 20090730_OS50 ... | reverse complement strand
GACGACCAGCCGCGTGTCGAGATGGAGACGAAGCGCTTCGCGCAGGCTGGCAAAGCTGTTCCCGGGCGCGAGAGAAAAGGAATACGCGCGGTCCGCACCCAGCCGGAGGGCGCTGTCCTCGTAGGTCAGGATGCGCAGCGTGTCGCGGCCGAGGGTGGCCTGTTGGATCTCATGGTAGGGCCAATGCCAGGCGTGGGGCTTCTTGCGCGGCCTGCCGCGGAGTTCCGCGAACGAAACCCCCGTCGCGTCCACCGTCAACCTGCCCGGGCAGCCCTTACGCCAATGTTCGTGGCGCGCGTCGAATGATGGCGCGGCAGCGGCGGCAGAAGCGAGCATCAGGATTGCGGCAAGTGCCGTTTTACGTCGAAATGCCATTTCCAAGCCTCATAAATCGCGGGATAGACCAGCAGTTCCAGCAGGAACGAAGTAAAGACGCCACCCACCAAAGGAGCGGCGATGCGCTTCATCACGTCCGCGCCCGTGCCGGTGGACCACATGATCGGGACCAGGGCAATGAAGAGCGTCGCCACGGTCATAAACTTGGGACGGATCCGCTGCACCGCGCCCTCGAGGACCGCGGCGCGCAGCGCGGCCAGGCTGGTCAGGCCGCCCTGCCGGCGCGCCTTGTCGTAGGCGAGATCCAGATAGAGCAGCATGAAGACGCTGGTCTCCGCGTCGATGCCCAGGAGCGCGATGAGTCCCACCCAGACCCCGATGCTCATGTTGTAGTCGAGGAGGTAGAGCAGCCAGATGGCGCCCACCGCGGAGAACGGCAGCGTAAGGAGGACGATCGCCGTCTTCACCATGGACCTGGTGTTCAGGTACAGCAAGCTCAGAATGAGGAAGAGGGTTAGCGGGACGACCACGAGGAGTTTGCCCCGCACCCGCTCCATCGCTTCGAACTGCCCGCTCCACTGCAAGGCGTATCCCGGCGGCAGTTGGATGACGCCGCGCAGGCGCTCCCGCGCTTCGGCGACGTAGCCGCCGAGATCGCGTCCCGCGACGTCAATGAAGACGTATCCGCAGAGCAATCCGTTCTCGTTGCGTAGCATCGCCGGGCCGCTGCGCACGCGGATGTCCGCCAGTTGCGAGACGGGAATCTGCATCCGTCCGGCCATCGCGGGAACCAGCGCGCGGCCGAGCTGTTCCAGATCCTCGCGGTAGTCGCGCTGATAACGGACGCTGACCGCGTAGCGTTCCCGCCCCTCGATGGTTGTCGTCAGCGCATCGCCCCCGATGGCCGACATGACCAGCATCTGGGCGTCGTCGATCGACAGCCCGTAGCGGGCGAGTTGTTCCCGCTTCCAGGCAAAATCAAGGAAATAGCCGCCGCTGGTGCGCTCGGCGAAAATGGTCCGCGTGCCGGGGACCTCGCGCAGGGCCTCCTCGATCCGCCGGCCGATCTGTTCAATCCGGGAGGCGTCGCCGCCGAAAATCTTGATTCCCAGGGGGGTTCGAATGCCGGTGGTGAGCATGTCGACGCGCGCTTTAATGGGCATGGTCCAGGCATTGGAAACGCCTGGGATTTGCAGCGCCTGGTCCATCTGGCTGATCAGTTCCTGGGTGGACAGGTGATCCGCGGTCACCCGCCGGAGGGCGGGCTTCAGCCAGTCCGGCGCCCAGCCCGAGTACCAGGTTTCTTTGCGGCGCCACGCGGAGTGAGGTTTGAGCACGATGATGGTTTCCATCATGGACAAGGGGGCCGGATCGGTGGCGGTCTCGGCGCGTCCGGCCTTGCCTAACACGGTATCGACCTCCGGAAAGCGCTTGAGGATGCGGTCCTGCACCTGGAGCAGACGCTCGGCCTCGGTCACCGAAACGCCGGGCAGCGTCGTGGGCATGTAAAGCAGACTGCCCTCGTCGAGCGGCGGCATGAACTCCGAGCCCAAGCGCAAGTAGATGGGAATGGTGATCACGACCAGGGCGGCGGAGCCGCCGAGCACGAGCCACTTCCAGCGCAATGCCCACACGCAAGCTGGCTGATAAAGACGGATCAGCATCCGGCTGACGGGGTGATGCTCCTCCGGGTGGATCCGGCCGATCAGGACGGCGTTGGCCGTCCGCGCCAGCCAGCGCGGCCGGAAGTGGAAGTTGCGCACGTGCGTAAGCAACACCCGCAGGGCGGGGTCGAGCGTAATGGCCAGCAGGGCAGCTACGACCATCGTAAAGTTCTTGGTGTAGGCGAGCGGCTTGAACAGCCGCCCCTCTTCGGCCTCGAGAGCCAGCACCGGCAGGAAGGACACGGCGATCACCAGCAGCGCGAAGAAACTGGGGCCGCCCACTTCCTGGACGGCGCCGACGATCACTTCGCGGGCGTCGCCCGGGCGCCCGGCCCGTTCCCAATGTTCGAGTTTTTTGTGCGTCTGCTCCACCACCACGATGGCCGCGTCCACCAGCGCGCCGATGGAAATCGCGATGCCTCCGAGCGACATGATGTTGGCGGTGATATTCATGCCGTACATCGGCAGGAAGGAGATCAGCACGGCGACGGGGATGGTGACGATAGGGATGAGGGCGCTCGGGATATGCCAGAGGAACAGCAGGATGACGAGCGAGACCACCGCCATTTCTTCGGTCAACGTGGTCTTGAGATGGCCGATGGCGCGGAGGATGAGGTCCGAGCGGTCGTAGGCGGTGACCACGCGCACCCCGGCGGGCAGCCCGGGCTCAATCTCCTTGATCTTCGCCTTCACCCGGTCAATGACGGCCAGCGCGTTCTCGCCCTGGCGCATGACGACGATGCCGGAGACGGCGTCGCCCGCGCCATTCCAGTCGGCCAGGCCGCGCCGGATGTCGGGACCGAGCGTGACGCGGCCCAGATCGCCGATGCGGACCGGAACTCCGGTCTCGCTGGTGGCCACGGCGATCGCCGCAATGTCCGCGGCGGACTTGGCGTAGCCCAGGCCGCGCACCATGTATTCCGCACCGGCCATCTCGAGCAGGCGGCCGCCCACGTCGCGGTTGCCGGAGCGGACCGCTTCCAGCACGCGGCCGATCGGGATGCGGTAGGCGGCAAGCCTGCGGGGATCCACCTGCACTTGGTACTGGCGGACGAAGCCGCCAAGCGCCGCCACCTCCGCCACGCCTGGGACCGACTTGAGATAGTAGCCGAGATACCAGTCCTGAAACGACCGCAAATCGGCCAGCGAATGTTTGCCGCTGGTGTCGACGAGCGCGTATTGGAACACCCAGCCGAGGCCCGTGGCGTCCGGACCCAGTTCCGTTCTGACCCCCTCCGGCAGGCGCGGCAATACCGCCGAAAGATACTCGAGGGTGCGCGAGCGCGCCCAATAGAGGTCGGTGCCCTCCTCGAAAATCACGTAGACAAAGGAGTAGCCGAAGTCCGAGATGCCCCGCACGTCCTGGACGCGGGGCGCGCCGAGCATCGCGGTGACGATCGGATAGGTCACCTGGTCTTCAATAATGTCGGGACTGCGGTCCCAGCGGCTGTACACGATGACCTGGGTATCGCTCAGGTCGGGGATGGCGTCGAGGGCGATCTGGCCCATGGCCCACCACCCGGCGGCGGCGAGCGCCGCCACCAGCGCCAATACCACCAAAGGATTGCGTGCCGCAAAGGCGATCGTGCGGTCAATCATGGTCGTGACGGTGAGGAGGCGAACCTGCGCCGCTGGCGGACGCTTCGGCCGGGCTCATGGCGCCGGCCGCCGACTTCAGCTTGCTCTCCGCGTCGAGCAGGAAGTTTCCACTCGTGACGACGCGCTCGCCCGGGCGCAGCCCATGCAGGATGACGATGCGCCCTCCCACGCGTTCTCCCACTTCGACGGTGCGGGGCTCGAAGTAGCCCTCGCCCCGATCGACGAAGACGGTATGGGTATGGCCGGCGTCCAGCACGGCTTCGGCCGGCGCCGTCAGCCGGGGCGCGCCCGTGACGCGCAGATCCACCTCGACGTACATCTCCGGCTTTAGCGTCAGGCGCGGGTTGGCGAGTTCCAGACGGATTTTGAGTGTGCGCGTCGCGCCGTCGAGTTCTGGTTGGACGTAAGACACCCGGGAGGGGAAGGACCCCCCTGGCGCGTAGGGCAGGTGGACCGTCGCCGCCATGCCCACGCCGACCGCGGGGATGTCAGCTTCGTAGACATCGGCAAGCACCCAGACCCGCGAGTAGTCGACGATGGTGTAAAGCTCCGTCTCCGGTTTCACCTGATGATGCGGGAACACGTTTCGCTGCGTGACGTGTCCTTGCGCGGGTGAGTAGAAGTCCAGCGTGCGGCGCGCTTGCCGGGTCCGCTCCAGCTCGGCAATCTGTTCCGGGGTCAGGTCCCACAGCGCCAATTTCCGCCGGGCCGCCTCGACCAGCGCCGCTGCGTGGCGGCGGGTATCTTCACGCCGGGCGCGGGCCAGTTCGTCTCGGGCGCGCAACGCAAGCAGGTACTCCTGCTGCGCCGCGAGAAGATCCGGGCTGTAGAGGCGGAACAGAAGTTCGCCCTTGCGAACCTGCTGGCCCACAAAGCCCACGGCCACGTCCTCGATCCAGCCCTCGATCTTGGCGTGGACGTGATGGATGCGCGTTTCGTCCGCCGCCACCCGCCCCACGGCGCGAATGGTCCGCGCGACCGGGGTGATTTCCACCGTGCCGTAGGTGACGCCGATCAGTTGTTGTTTCCGCCGCGGCACGCTCAGGGCGCCCGGCGGAGGGTCGCCCTCATGGTGCGCTGCCAGTTCGTTGCCGGTTTCGGGATTGAACCCGGGGTTCTCGGACCGGTAGCCGGGCTGCTCGGGGTCGTAGTAGTAAAGCACCCGGCGCTCCGCGGGCGCCGCGCCGTTCGCGTAGACCGGTTCGAGGGGCATGCCGCAATCGGGCGCCATGCCGGGACGGTCCGACCGATAGCTGGGGTGCATCGGATCAACCCAGTACAGAACCTTGCGTTCCGGTTTCGCCGCCCCGGCTCCGCGGAAGAAGTAGCCGGCGGTGAATGCGCCGGCGAGCAGAAGCAAGGCCAGGACGCCTTTCATGGCTCCAGCCCTCCCGTGAGCGCCTCGAGCCGCGCCAGCGCCTGGTAATGCGCGGTCATCTCCTCGTAGTAATTGAGCTCGTATTCGAGCGTCATGGAGAAGTTCGAAAAAACCGTGAGAAAGTCCACCGCGCCGGTCTGATAGCTAGCGAGAGACGATTCCAGCGTCAGGTTGCTTTGGGGAACGACGCTTTCCTCATACAGTTCCATCAGCCGGTAGGCGGTAGTGGCCGCCAGGTATTCTTCCTGAATGCGGTAAGCCAGGTCTTGCGCGGTCGCAGCGAGCGTCTTGCGCGACTCGGCCAGTTGCCGCGACTGCTCGGCGAGGGCGGCGCGTTGCCTGCGGAAAAACGAGGTCGGCAGCCGAAAGTCCACCCGAAATTCGAACATGTCCGGCATGCGGCCCATCGTGTAGTAGCCGGACGAGATGGCGTAGTCGGGGTAGTAATCCTTGCGGGCCAGGTTTACGGCGAGTTGATTGCGGGCGACCTGTTTTTCGTCGCGGAGGAGGGCAGGGGCGCGGGCGGCTGCCTTCGCCAGCAACTCCTCCAACGGAAAGGCGAGTGGCTGCGGCCGCGGCATCTCCGGCTTTTCTACAGGTTCACCGGGCTTTCGGTTGACCAGGCTGAGGATCTCGGCCTGGCGCGCGCGGCGCTCACGCTCCAGTTGCAGGAACCGGGCGTCGAGCAGCGCCAATTGCGTTTGCGCTCTGAGGACATCCTGTTGCGCGGTCTTTCCCACCGCGTAACGGGCTTCGGAAATTTTCAAAAGAAGCTGCAAAAGTTCGCGGTTGCGCTGGAGGGATTCCTCGGCCAAGTAGGTGAATCCTAAGCGGTAATAAGCCTGCTTGAGCCGTGAAATGACCGCGAGGCAGGCCTCCTGGTACCGCTGATAATCCGCATTCGACTCCACTTCGGCGATTTGTCCCCGCAGGCGGCGCTTGCCGGGGAAGGGAAACTCCTGGGCGACCATCACGCCGATGTTGCTGGTGGGATAAACGCCCAGTCCGGCTCCAGGCCAAGGCCTCCCGCTGCCGGTGTAGCCCGCCGACAGCACTGTCTCCGGCAGAGAACTCGCCTGGCCGGGACGGTAGCGCGAGGCCTGATAGCGGTAAAGAGCCGCTGCTACGTCGGGATTATGTTCCAGCGCCTCGCGGATCAAGTCCTCGAGGCGCAACGCCCCCTGCACGGGCGCGAGAAACACAAAGCAAAGCCACAGTTTTCTCATGGGGACCGTTCCTTATCCGCGCGCAACGGCGCCGGATGTGCGCGCGGAGACACACTCCGGCCACGGTGACAGGAACAGTCGAACTAGATCAGCAGCGCGGAAAAACGGGCAGCCAGCAGGCCAGGCGGAGCGCCGCTGCGTGGCTCGGGCTCAGGGGTCAAACTGGCAAAGATGGCGGGGGCGGGCGGAGCCGGTGCGGGCTCCGCGGAGATGGCCAACGCCGGAGCCTCGGGACTGACCGCCTTCTCCGCCGCCCAACCGGCGCGGGAGCAATCTGCCTTGGGGCTTGGTTCGGAGCCTCCGCAGTGATGTTCCACCTTGGGCGGGCAGCAGGCATGCGCCCCGGTGGCCGCGCCGATGGCGCAGGCCAGACAAGGAACGGCAATCAGCGCCGCTACCAGCCATGCGGTGAGGCGAAACGCAGCCACTGCCCCTTCATTATACACACGGAATACATCCGCACAACCAGATGCCGAAAACGCGCAGCGAGCAAGCGCCACCAGCCAATATCGCGGAAGCGGCTCACAACTCCGCGATGCGGCGGAAACTTGGCGCGAGGGCGGGATAGAGTCCCTGATACACGCGGTGCGCCCGGGCGTAAAACGGCGCTTCCGGGCCGGGGTTGACCGCATCGACTTCGCGAATCACCGCCGCGCAGACTTCAGGCACGCTGGCGAACGCCCCGGACCCGGCCAGCGCCAGCAGCGCCGCGCCGTAGGCGGAGCCTTCCTGCGTTTCCAGTTGCACCACGCGCTTGCCGAACACGCTGGCCAGCACCTGCCGCCAGAAGGCGCTCCGCGCGCCGCCGCCGGATACGCGCACCGCCTCCACTTCGGCGCCCAGTGATTGGACAACCTCCAGGCCGTCTTGCTGGCTATAGGAGACGCCTTCGATCACCGCGCGGATCAGGTCGGCGCGCTGGTGTTTCGCCGTCAGGCCGATCCAACCCCCGCGGGCCGCCGCATCCAGGTGGGGGGTGCGCTCGCCCATCAGGTACGGCAGCCAGAACAAGCCGTGCGCGCCGACGGGCGCCGCGGCCGCTTCTTCTGTCATTTGATCGTACGTCAAACCCGGCAGCAACTGATTACGCAGCCACTGCAAGCTCAGCCCGGCGCCCTGGGTGACTCCCATCACGTGCCATTTGCCGGGCACGGCATGACAGAACGTGTGCACGCGCCCGGCCGGATCGTACGCCACCTGGTCCAGGTGCGCGAAAACCACGCCGGAGGTGCCGAGCGTGCAGGAGACAATGCCACCCCGGACGATGCCGTTGCCGACCGCGCTCGCCGCCTGGTCTCCGGCGCCGCCCACCACGGGCGTGCCCGCCTTCAATCCGGTCAGCGTGGCGGCTTGCGCAGTCACGGTCCCGGTGATCTCGCTGGATTCGTACACGCGCGGGAGGATGGTCCGGTCCAGGCCGAGCGCGTCCACCATTTCCCATGACCAGCGCCGCCGCACCACGTCGAACAGCGCCGTGCCCGAAGCGTCGGAGACTTCGCTGGCGAATTCCTCCGTCAGGCGGAAGCGTACGTAATCTTTCGGCAGGAGCACCTGCCGCACCCGCGCGAAGTTCTCCGGTTCGTGGTCGCGCACCCAAAGCAGTTTCGGCAGGGTGAAACCGGTCAGCACCGGGTTGGCGATGCACTCGAGCACTTTGGCGGTCCCCAGTTTGGCGTTGATCGCGTCCACTTGGGGCTGGCTGCGCTGATCGCACCAGATCAACGCGGGGCGGATCACCTGGCGGCGCTCATCCAGCATCACCAATCCGTGCATTTGCCCGGACAGGCCGATGGCGCGCACCTGCTCGCCGGAGACGGCGGCCGCCTGGAGCACGCCGCGGATGGCGGCCGCCGCGGCGTCCCACCAGTTCTCCGGCCGCTGTTCGGCCCACAGCGGGCGGGCCATGGTCATTTCCTCGTGCGGCGCCGTGAAGCCGGCGCGCACGCGTCCTTGTTCGTCCACCAGCAGCGCGCGGCTGCCTCCGGTGCCGATATCCAGTCCCAACCAGAACATGAGTTCACTCCGATGGTTCATTCGAGAAACGGCAGAAACGCCGCCCCGTAGAGGCCCGCCAGGTTGCCCAGTTCGGCCTTTTCGATGCGCGTTCCGGTGGCGCGGTAGATGGGCGAGCGCCGCCGGCATTCGTTCAACATGGCGGGCGCGAAGAAATCCCACGCGCCGAGCAGGCCTCCGCTCAGCAGGTAGAGCGGGAAATTGAAGATGTTGGTCAGATTGGCCAGCGCGATGCCGAGGTTTTCCCCGATTACCGAGAAGATCTCCTGCGCCTTGGCATCGCCCGCGGCAGCCAGTTTGAAGACGTCTTCCGCGCTCAAGGATTCGCCGAGGCCCACCAGCCGGGCCATCGTGGTTACGGCCGTAGCGGAGGCGTGTTTTTCGAGGCACCCGCGGTTGCCGCACCCGCAGGGATTGCCGGTAGGGTTCACGGTCAGGTGGCCGATCTCCCCCGCCATACCCACGTATCCGTGCAAGACGCGCCCGCCGCAAATGATGCCCCCGCCAATGCCGGTGCCGAGAGTCAGCAGCACCAGATCGTCCACGTTGCGGCCCGCGCCCATCCATTTTTCGCCCAGCGCAGCGGCGTTGGCGTCGTTTTCCAGCATCACCCGCGCGCCGATGCGCGCTTCCAGTTCGTCGCGAATCGGAAAGTTATGGAAAAACGGCAGATTCGGCGAATCGGTGACAACGCCGGTCTTGATCACGATGAAACCCGGAACGCCTACCCCAACACCCTCCAGCCCGGCGCGGCCAAACTCCTCCCGCAACGCAGCGATGGCGTTCGCCATGTCCGCAATCACGGCTTCCCTGCCCTCGCTGAGGTTGGTGCTTCCGGATACCCTGCCCAGTATCTTGCCGGAACGGTCAATGGCGGCGGCGCGCAAATTGGTCCCGCCGAGATCCAGCCCGATGGAGTAGTTGCCCATGCCGACCGCAGGATAACACGCCGGATCCACGGGACTTGGGTAGCGGACTCCCCCGTGCGGTTTATTGGGCGGATCAGATCTTTCTGTGCGCAGACCCGCCCGGCTGTGGTAAAAAACTGGGAATCAACTTTTCGGCGTGATCCGTCGATACTAGTAGCAGTGAGGGCTACGAAGCCATGGGCGAGCGTATCTATCTCGAAATTCCTGGCAGCGGCACTCACCAACTGCCGCCGCTGCTGATCCGGCGAGTTGTGTCGGATGACATTTCCCTGGAGTCAATTGTGGAACTGGTCGACGCCGAGGAGATGATTCCGCCGGCGACGCTGGACCGTGAAAGGCCGGAACAGGTAGACCAACTCCGGTTCGACCTGGCCACACAGATCGCCCTCCAGTATCGAGGCTTGGTCGAGCATTGGCACTGGGGCGATTCGGTTCTGGAGTGGATCCGGCAGTGCGAGATCACGTTCGAGGCCAGCACGGTGCTGCGGCGTTTCCTGCATCCGGACGTGTGGCCGAATGCGAACCGGTCCAGTTTTGTGGAGCTATTGCGCGAAAAGGAAATCCCCACGCGTGGGATCGGCGTTGAACACGCGGTCGGTTTACGCCTGACGTTCCGCCAGCCGCCGCCGATCGACTGCTGTACGAACCAATTCCTGTTCTTCCTGAACTCGCCCGTGGCCGATTCGGCGTACCAAGCCTGGGCGCACCTGAATACGGAAACCCCGGCGAATCTGCCGCCGGACCGCTTTGCGTTCGAGGTTCACGAACTGACTCTGCCAGCGTGACGCCTGCCGTACGAGGCGGGGTGGGTGTGACCCGCGAAGTTTGCGGCGGCGCGCTCCTCAAGGCGCCGGGGACGTGGCGTTCGGCAGCGGCCGCGTAGCCAGGAAGAAACTCGCGCCCCGAGCCCAGCACAATGTCAACTCGGAGGACTGGAAGCCTGTGCTGCGCCCTGCCCGATGGTGCCCGGAGAAGCAGGTTGCCATGCGATCGGTGGTACGCTGAAGCAAGCGTGGGCGGTTAGCTCAGCCGGTTAGAGCGCCTGCCTTACAAGCAGGAGGTCGCAGGTTCGAGTCCCGCACCGCCCACCATCGGATTTCGCGCACTGTGCGCACAGGCCAGCGTTAGGTTGCCCCGGGCTGGGGGCGGCCCGGTAAAGAACCGGTCGCGGCTACCATGTCAATCTCCCTGGGCTCAGGTTTTTTTACTCTTCTTGGGCAGGGGTACCCAAGATATTGTGGTATTCGCAAGATTACTACTGCGGGCGGTACGGCAACCGCTTTACATTTTCCTCTGGCGCGTTTAGTATAGTGACATCCCCCGAGCAATGACGTGAGGGTGCCTGCTTGCTACAGCTCAAACGGGTTGAAATCCAGGGTTTCAAGTCCTTCTACGACCGGACTGAGTTGCGATTTGACGGAACCGGAATTGCCGCCATCGTGGGGCCGAACGGTTGCGGCAAGTCCAATCTGAGCGACGCCATCAGTTGGGTGCTGGGAGAACAATCGGCGAAATCCCTCCGCGGCACGCGGATGGAGGATGTGATTTTCGCCGGCACCAGGGACCGCAAACCTCTTGGCATGGCATCGGTCACCATGACCCTGGTGGATCCAGTCGCGACAGGCCAAATTCCCTCCGACCTGCCGAAGGAATCGCTCCAATCGGGCAACCGGCCCGCCGAGGTAACCATCACGCGGCGCCTGTACCGTTCCGGCGAGAGCGAATATCTGATCGACGGCCGGACGGCGCGTTTGCGCGACATTCAAGAGCTTTTCATGGGCACCGGGCTGGGGCCGGAGAGCTACGCCATCATCGAGCAGGGCCGGATCGGCCAGATTCTAAGTTCGAAGCCGCAGGACCGCCGGGCCATGATCGAGGAAGCCGCCGGGGTCACCAAGTACAAGACCCGCAGGCGCCTTGCCGAGGGCAAGCTGGAAAGCGCCAAGCAGAACCTGTCGCGCGTGTTTGACATTCTCGAAGAGGTCACGCGGCAGTTGAACTCGCTGAAGCGCCAGGCGGCCAAAGCGAAACGGTACAGCGAACTGAAGGCGGAGATGGACAGCCGGCTGCGGGTGGTGCTGGCCGGCCGGTTTGAACGGCTGAGCGAAGGCGAGGCCCGGGTGGCGGAATCCAGGGAAGAGGCCGCCCGCGGCTACGAGCGGCTGGCGCAGAGCCTGGCGGCGAAGGAGCAGGATCACGCGAGGCTGCAAGCGGCCTGTTTCCATCTGGAGAAGGAGCTGACCGCGATTCGCGCGCGTCTGGCGGAACTCCAGGTGGAGGCGGAACGCACGCGGGGCCGGATCGAGTCGCAAGCACGCCAGATCGGCACAATGGATCAGCGGATCGAGCAGGGCGAAAGCGAATCGCTGCAATTGGAAACCGGGCTCGCCGCGCTCGAGGCGGAAATCCAGAACCACCGGGCCGTGCTTGCGGAGCTGGAAGCCCAGGCGGGAGAGGCCCGCGAGCAGAGCCTGGCCGCCAACGAGCATCGCGAAGTGCTGCAAGGCCGGGTCCGGGACCGGGAGAAGGCCCTGGAGACAGGCCGCGCCGCGGTGCTGCGCCTGATGGGCGAAGCCTCCACGCTCCGGAATCAGCTTGCGCAAATCGACGAGTACCTGGCCGGGATCGAGCGGGAAACGGCGCGCGCCCGCCGGGAGGAGGAAGCGGCTACCGCGGATCTGGAACGGGTTCTGCGGGCCAAGGAGGAGGTTTCCGCCTCCCTGTCGGAGCAGCAGTTGCAACTGGAGATGCTCCAGGGACAGCGCCAGAAGCTCGAGGAGGAGCTGGGCGTGCACCGGCAACTGGCTCACGAGACGCGGCGGCAGCTTGAGCACTCGCGGAGCGAGGTGTCGCAACTCAAGGCGCGTAAGGAGTCACTGGAAGGGGTGATCGCCCACCGCGCCTACACGACCGAGTCGGTCAAACGGGTGTTCGCGGCCATCGAGAAGGGCGCGATCGCGGACTTCAAGCCGCTGGGCGTGCTGGCGGATTTCGTCGAGGTGGACCGTAACTTCGAAAAGGCTGCCGAGGAGTTCCTGCACGAGGAACTCGAGTACATCGTGGTTTCCAACTGGGAGCAAGCCGAGCGGGGTATCGACTTGATCCGGGGCGAACTGGAAGGCCGCGCCACGTTCCTGGTGCACCCGGAGAGCAACGGCGGGCCGGGACAGGAGAATGCGCCGCTGCCGGAACCGGCCATCGGCCCCGAGACCGGCATCGTCGCGAGGCTGAGCGACGGCTTGCGCCTGGTGAACGGGCTGAAAGACCGCGCCCAGGACTTGCTGCCGCGGCTGGCCACGTGTTTTCTGGCCGAGGACCGCGCGGCGGCACAGCGCCTCTCCGCGCAATATCCCCACCTCTATTTCCTGCTGCCGGACGGCGTTTGCTACCACGGTCACGCCTTGAGCGGGGGGAAGAAGAAGGGCAGCGGCCCCCTCGGGCTGAAGCGCGAACTGCGCGAGGTGACCGCGGCCGCGGAAGCCAGGGAGCGCGCGATGGAAGAGCAGACCCGCCGCCTGGAGGAGCTGGACGACCGGATCACGGAGCTGACCGAAGAACTCGAACGCCTGCGCCAGTCCCAGCAAGCCGCGGAAAAAGACGCGGTCGCGCTCGGCAGCGAAATGCGCAAACTCACCGAGGAACTGGCGCGCACCAATTCCCGCCTTTCGGTGGCGCGCGTCGAACTGGAACGGCTCCGCCAGGAGCGCGAACGCTCGGCCCTA
>Ga0308414_1002133_pt1 | contig 12876 bp, 11 predicted proteins | sample HotsprSampleOS50_FD_205667 | JGI IMG/M metagenome (GOLD analysis project Ga0308414, IMG submission 205667) | Hot spring phototrophic mat microbial communities from Octopus Spring, Yellowstone National Park, Wyoming, United States - 20090730_OS50 ... | reverse complement strand
GCGTGAGCTTTGTCCGCCTTCGTTGCAGCGTGTTTATCCTTCTCAAAAGAATGACAAAGCCAGGCGTGGGCAGAGAATGCGCTCCAAACCAGCAAACCAGTTGCGTAACACATAGCCGCAAGCGAGTTTAGTCCGGATGCAGCGGCGAGGTTGGGGAAAAGGTCCCCCGCCGACGTGTGTTGTGCCAATCTTTCCGACGCCGCCTGGAAAACCCAGGCCAGTGCAATCAGTGCCATCACGAACGCGAGTCGCCAGCGTTCCCTGACGGTTTTTGGTTGCCAATCGAATGTCCCGCCGAACCGCCTCGCCCACAGCAAAATCGCTGCAATTAGCGGTATGACCAACCCATGGGAGTACTGTTCTCCCCGCCAGGCCACGGCAGCTTCGCTGAGGGTATTCCAATAGCTCCAAATCAGCAGTGATAACAGGACCGCGAACGCCCAGGCCATGGCCGGCTGTTTGGAAGTAGCCCTTTGGCTTGTGGTTTCTTGATTCAAGTGCGACATAACTTTCTGATATGCCACTCCTTTGGGTCACTCCAACCGTATCTCGATGCGCCGCAGCGTCCTCTTTCAACGGTAATTGAAGACCCCTATCCGTCGCAAGTCTCTTTTTGGAGCTTGATACTCAAAGGGACCTGCTCATCAGTCTCCCTTCGGAGGGACGCGGTTGTCGGATTCGCTCGGAGGGACGCGCTTGTCGCGTCCGTCGCATTAGGATTGATCATCGATCCTGGTTCAGCGGGCATGACAAGCATGCCCCTCCGATTTCGCCTTTCGGAGGGACCCGCTTGTCGGGTCCGCAAAATACGTTTGACAATCCATTGCCATTCGCCGGGCACGACAGGCGTGCCCCTCCAAGCGGGCACGATAAACGTGCCCCTCCGACACCTTTGGGCAATCTCGGGGATCAAGGCGTTACGGTCTCCGTTTCCGAGATTTCCCGACGCGTGATTTGCCCGATGGATAACTCCTCGGGGCCTCATCATTTTTGCGGAGCCGGCAGAGAAAGAAACCTTGCATTTCATCCGTCGGCAAAACGCGAGAGGCCAAGCGGAGGGACGGATCAAACTCCCGCCCTTGCCAGACTGTCAAACCAGGCACAACGTTAGGCAAAGCGATCTCGGTCGGCTCCACCGAAACACTGTCGCCCCATTGTTGAAGAACGTGATCGATCACGCCCTCGTTCTCTTCTGGCGCAAAGGAACATGTGCAATACAAGACGACCCCTCCTGGTCGCACCGCTTCCAGGGCCGAAAACAACAATCCTTTTTGCTTACGGGCACATTCCGAGATCTTTCGCAAGCTCCAGTGGCTCCAGGTTGTCGGATCATGCGGATCAAAACGGGCTTCCGAGGAGCATGGGGCATCGAGCAGGACCCTGTCAAAGCGGTTGGGAGTTTTTCTACCAACGTTCCGCCCGTCTGTGAGATAGGTTTGTACAATCGTGACACCTAATCGCTTTAAGTTCGCCACAAGCTTGTACAGCCTTTGGGGAATGACCTCGACGGCAGCGATCCGTCCCCGATTGTTCATTCGCGCTGCCATGTGGGAGGTCTTTCCACCGGGGGCCGCCGCCAGATCGAGAATCTCGTCCCCCTCTTGCGGGTCAAGAAGGTGGACCGCCAACATGCTCGATAGGTCCTGGATATAAAGCCGTCCCGTAAGAAATGCTGCCGAATTGACAAGGACCTCTCGTTTCTCTGATCCGGCCAAATAAGCCTCACGTAACCAAGCAACGTGGCGAAAGGGAATACCGAGGGCATGCAGCTCCTGCTCAAGCTCTTGCGGCGTGACCTTGAGTGTGTTCACACGAAAAGAAAGCCACGATCTCGAGGAAAAACTGGCAAGGCATTGCGCGAGATATTGCGGAGGGATAATCTCGCGAAGACGTGCTAAAAAATCGGCTGGAAATGGAAGTTCGTCGTCGGGAGAAATTGACACAACCATATCAGCGGGTTTGGATGTCGCGATTGATTTTCGATTACAGCAACGACATTATCTGGGACACCAGCATTCGAGAATCCCGAAAACGCTTGTCGTCTTCTCGTTCATCCTCATTCATCGACAAGCTCGTAGAAGACGTTGCGTCGGCGGGGCACATAACCGGCTTGCGTGATCGACTGGCGGAGTTCGGCCTCGGTCGTTCGGAATCGTGTGCCGGCAGCCGATACGACATTCTCCTCGATCATCAGGCTGCCCATATCGTTGGCACCGAAGCGCAAAGACAACTGACCAATCAGAGCACCCTGGGTGACCCAACTTGCCTGGATGTTGGCAAAATTGTCCAGATAAAGACGACTGATCGCCAGCGTCCTGAGGTAGTCGTAGGCCCCATGTTTTCGAATCTGTTCGAGGGCCGTATGCTTCGGTTGGAACGTCCAGCAGATAAAGGCTGTGAATCCACCGGTTTCGTCTTGAAGTTCTCGCAACCGCCTCAGATGTTCGATGCGTTCGGCCAGCGTTTCCACATGGCCGAACATCATTGTGGCCGATCCGCGTCCCCCCAAACGATGCCAGGTTCGACAGACTTCCAACCATCCTTCACTATCGACTTTACGGCTTTGCAACTCCCTGCGGACGCGGTCCACGAGGAGCTCGGCCCCGCCGCCGGGAAGGCTTCCCAATCCCGCATCTTTCAGGCGTCGAAGGACGTCCTCGATGGTCATGCCGGAGCGCCTGGCTAAGAAGTCAATCTCGGGCGGACTGAAACCATGGATATTCACCTGCGGAAAACGGTTCTTGACCGAACGGAGCAAATCTTCGTACCAAGTCAATGGCAACGATGGGTTGAGTCCCCCTTGCAGCAGGATTTGGTTCCCCCCAAGCTCAAGCGTCTCTTCGATTTTTTTGAACAGCGAGTCCTGGTCGATCACGTAGCCATCGGGGTGGCCGGGCGGTCGATAGAAAGCGCAAAAGCGACACCCCGAGACGCAGATATTTGTGTAGTTGATGTTGCGATCGATGTTGTACGTGCGGTAGTTCTCCGGATGCAAACGGCAAGCCACCGCGTCCGCGGCCTCACCCAAGGTAGCAAGATCAGCATGTTCAAAGAGAACAAGGGCCTCTTCATCAGTGATCCTCTGGTCCGAGACTGCTCTATCCAAGATCTGGACCACTGTAGAACGCAAGCTTGGCTGACGGAGGGAGGATTCCATGTTTAATTGCATAAGCTCGAAACAGGGCAAGAGAGTCGTATTCGTCCTTTCCAAACCTGTAGTACATGTTCTCCGATAAGTATTGGTAACACTCTTCGAACGAGAGTACCAGCTCCCGAGAAGCGGCCTGAGCGATATTAACCAGGTCGGCCAGACCGTGGTCACGAGCGATGCTGAAAAGCCTATGCCATGAGGCAAGGTTTTCAACACCGGGCCGAGCGACCCAAAGGGCGAAGACAAAAGGGTAATTCGTCCATTTCCGCCATTCGCAACCGAGATCAAACCTCAAAGGAAAACCCGGCGGTTGCTTTGATGTCATTGCGCGATCGCCGATTAACAGAACCGCGTCGGTCGTCACCTGTGCGAGTTCCTCCTCGAAACCGAACTGACAAATTTCGGGCCTAACGCCATAACGTTCGGCGAGAAGGACCCGTGTCAGGGTGGCGCTCATTCGCGAACCAGCGTCAAGTGCTACCGATCGAACCCGGTCGAGGGGAAGCCGCGAGTACAAAATAACGCTTTTGGCTGCCTTTTTTGCCGCAATACAAGCGTCGGAAACGACCGTATATCCCTCACCCCGCAAGGCTTCCACAGCCGGGATAATGGCGATGTCAAGATCTCCGGCAGCCAACTTCTCCGCCAAACGGCTTGGAACGTCATACTCGATAACCAGATTTGGGCACAATTTGCCCAGATGGTGGAGAAGAGGCTTCGCATTCAAATAGCAGACGCCACCGACTTTGAGGACACGGCTCAAGCCGGCAGATTGGGCGTCGCAGAGTTCCCGAACTTTCGTCTCGTTCAAATCAACCTCCGATGTTGTCACGAGTTCATATTTTTCACAGCAAAAACCTTGACGACTCTGGCCACTGATTGCACGAGCGTCAAATGATTTCGCCTTTTGCGTATTCTATGGAATGTAACGACCAAGAGCCTGCCGGCGCGGGGTCCACATCCCATATCACCACTGACAAAGAATCACAGAGTGGCCGCAAAAAAGCTAATATTCTATACGGACGGCCGTCAGAAAGAGGTCTTTTCGCGGCAAATTGATAGCTTCCAACCATTGCCAGCATTTGGAATTCAGTTGGTCGGCCAGGCGAGGAACTTCGCAACGGGCTAACCGTTTCTTCGGGAGGTTGAAATGAATCAGAGACTGGCATCGGCAACGGAGACGGAACGCGTTGGCGGCGCATCTGGTGGTGAGCATCTCGATGAACTTGTCGAACGATTGAACCGTTTGATCGGGAGCTCGAAGCCCCGCCAGGAGGAGTCCTCTCCGAAAAGCGAGCTAACGACGGCGACTTCGCCAGGCCCATCGCTTGAAGATTGGGCGGGAACGGATTTTATTCCGATCGAACCACAAACCCTTGAAGAGGCCCAGTTGACAGAGAGCGAGGTTGAGGCCCTGGTACTCAAGTATTTGCTAGCCCGAGGCGAAGCCAGCGGTCGAACGATTGCCGACCAGGTCAAATTGCCGTTCATCATCATCGATGCCCTGTTGCGTCGGCTGAAGTCCGACAGACTTGTGGCGCATCGTTCTGATGCACCGATGAATGATTATGTTTACGAGTTGAGTGATCTCGGCCGAGAAAGGGCCCGACGCTACAGTCAGCTTTGTTCCTATTTTGGTTCGGCACCCGTTTCGCTAAGCGATTATGTATCGAGTGTGGCGATCCAGTCCCTGACCAAGCAGCGGCCAACACGGCAAGACCTTCAGCGTGCCCTGGAAGGTCTGGTCCTCAGTGAGGAGATGCTCAACCGGTTAGGGCCGGCCGTCAATTCGGGCCGCGGGTTGTTCCTTTATGGGGCACCCGGCAATGGCAAGACAAGTATTGCCGAGCGGGTCACGGCGGCCTTTGGACCTTACATTTGGATTCCGCGGGCCATCGGGGTGGATGGCGAAATCATCCGCGTCTTCGATCCGGTCAATCACTTTGAAGCTCCTCTGCCCGAGACAGAAGGCATACTCGATACGCGGCACATCGACAAACGCTGGGTCCGTATTCGCCGGCCCACGATCATTGCGGGTGGCGAGCTTACTATGTCAGCCCTTGAGGTGACCGTGAATCGAGAGTCAGGGATTTGCGAAGCACCTTTGCAACTCAAGAGCAATTGTGGCACCTTGGTTATCGACGACTTCGGACGACAACGGATGCCAATCCAGGAGCTTCTCAACCGGTGGATCGTTCCGCTCGAACGCCGCTACGATTTTCTGAACCTTCCTAATGGCAAGAAGATTACGGTTCCCTTTGATCAGTTGATTATTTTCTCCACGAATCTGGAGCCTCGCGAACTTGTGGACGAGGCCTTTCTCCGGCGAATTCCCTACAAGATCGAGGTCGTCGATCCTACCGAAAACCAGTTCCGACAACTGTTCAAGATTCTCGCGCCTCAAATGGGTATCCGCTACGACCAGGAAGCCGTGAATTATTTGATCGATCGCTATTACAAAGCGGTCGGGCGGCCGTTCCGTTTTTGCCAACCGAGAGACCTCATGTTGCAAGTCTTGCATTACTGCAACTACCTGGAAATCGAACCGGAAATGAAGAAAGAGTATTTCGATGTTGCAGTTGCCAATTATTTCTCGGTTATGTAACTCACCACAGCCACGCGTTGGAGTCACGTGAAATGGATAGTCAGCAAAGATGGTCTTTCCGAAGATTCGAGACCCTCTTTCACGAGCCGCACGGAGCCAGCACAGCGGAGTATGCCATGCTGCTGGTCCTGATTCTCGTGGTAGGTATGGCCGGATTCTTCGGCCTTTCGTCATTCACACGGTGGGCTTTTCGTCAAAACAGTCAGCTAGCTTTCGCAGAGCAGTCCGAACCGTCGGTGAGCTCACCTGAAACCATGGAATACGCCAGTCACCAGCTTATTGCGAAGGCGATTGCAATCGTTGCGAAAACCGAAGCAGCCATCCAGTTTGCAGCGGGCATCGTCGGGCTACTCCTGGGGACCAGCTTGGTTCTCGCTTGCTGGCAAATCCTGCACAGCAGGCGTTCACCTCGAGAGGTTGAACCTCCGCTGACTGCCAACCGAAGACCGCAAACACCACGCCGGGAACTTCTTTATTCGAAGCGAGCTGTTTTACGACGTGTTCTCAAACGAGCTATCGATACCGGCCAGGCCGCTGAGCTACCTGTGGCAAAGCTCATGTCCGAGCATCTTGTGGCCGTTCCTCCGCGGACCGCAATCCACAGAGTTGTTCAGACGATCAAAGAAAAAGGCGTGAGTCATGTCCTGGTGATCGAACACAATGGTCACCTCGTGGGGATCATCAGTCATCGCGACCTGTCCAGAAGAACTGGCCGCTACGCCGAAGATATCATGACACGTGAACCACTAACTGTTGATATCTCCGCCTCAGCGAATCAAGCGGTCTCGTTGATGCTGGAACAGAATATCTCATGTCTGCCGGTCATGAAAGACCATCGTGTCCGCGGTGTTTTTACGAAAACCGACGTGATGATTGGGTTTCAGGCCCTGATTCAGGCCCTGGAACTTGTTCTAACGTCACAGGATGAAGAAGATACTCCCGATGGTTCTTTAGAAAGTGATGAATCATCTCAAGAACAGCTACTCACATAACGGCCCAGCATCTTGGCAACCGAAACGTGGTCGTTTACACCCAGTCCAAGCCTGTCTCTCGTTTGATACGGTCTTCGAAATCCCCGATCAAACCACCGATAACGTCCCACCGGTCCGGCCGACGCAATTCAATGTCCCCCTGACGATTGACGCGGACAATACTATCATCCTTAAGACCAACACGTGCCAGTTCGGCTGGTGTGGGACCGCCCTCTGTCACAACACGCAAAAGTTGCCGCCCTAGCATTTCAATGAATTGGGTCTTGGGTTGAGAAAGCTCTTCGTACATGACTCTGCCTGTGCAACGCAATTTCCACCAATACACAACGCCCGTTTGAAACAGAATAACTTAGCTCAACGGCATACGTCAATCAGCACAGGTGAGGCGGACTCATGCATAACCCTATCAGGTCTTCAGGGTTGGTCTGATCCCGTTGCATCGGAGACCAGAACCGTGTGTAATGGACGCTTAAGCCTTTGCTCATGTTATGCGCGCAGTGGGACAAGATCAGTCCGCGGTGGCGTGAGAACCTTTTGATTCAAGCAACGGATGGTTGTATGGCACGATTTCGCTCGATATTTCAACAGTGGATTTTGATCATTGCCGTTATTGGTCTTGTGGGTGGATTTGGATGTCATCGGCCACAGTCTGAATCCACTTCTCAAGAGAAATCTGCTCAGGCGGGGATCGCTGAGGAAAACCGTCATCCTGGTGGCCAGCCGCCGCGCGAAGGGGACTCAGCCCTGGTTGCCGATCTTGAGGCCCTGGGAATGCATTGCCGCCTCGATGACGATGGGTATGTGATCGCTGTCGATGCAAGCTCCAGTTCGGTGAGTGACGCCCAGCTTTCGCTCCTCACCAAGGCCCGGCGTATTCGCTCCTTAAAACTCACCAACTGTCCGGTCAGCGATGCCGGGATAGATCGTATCGCACAGCTCCAGAATCTCAAGAGCCTTGGTCTGGATCAGACGCGAGTGACTGACGCCGGTATTGCCAAATTGACCTCGCTGGGCAACCTGGAGGAGTTGCTTCTGGCGGGAACGGCGGTCTCGGACGAGGGGCTGAAAGCGATCGCGGCCTGCAAGAATCTCCGCCGCCTCCGCCTGCGGGGAACAAAGATCACAGACGCCGGCCTGGCCTCTCTTGCGAATTTGCCCGAATTGAACGACCTTGACCTGAGTGAGACCGCGATTACCGATGCTGGCCTCGCAAGCCTCGCCGAAATGCGCTCATTGACACGGCTCAACCTCTACACGACGGCGATAACGGACGCCGGCCTGGCCACTTTGGAAAAGATGCCCCAATTGGTCTGGCTGAATCTCGACAATACAAAGATCACGGATGCCGGGCTACCTCATTTGAGAATGCTAAGCCAACTGGAGTTCCTCCATCTGGGCCGAACAGCAATCAGCGATGGTGGCATCGACAATCTCTTCGGTCTCAAGAACCTCAAAACACTTCATGTTACGAGGACGAAGGTCAGCGAAATAGGTGGCGAAAAACTCCGCCAGGCCTTGCCCAAGTGCGAAGTTATCACACAAGTCCAAGAATCACCGCAAACTTAGTCGTTCGGTCCGTTGTCGCATCGAAGCGACGGCTTGATCTTACAGAGCTAACAGTTGGGAGGAGATTGATGAGTATATCAGAGAAAAAGTGGGTTTTGGAATTGACCGATGGTTTCCGTGTTGCAGCGGTGGTGGGCGCAGCCGCTGAACTGGGAGTCTTCGAAGCGATTCCCGAGCAAGGGATCACCGCGGATGAGCTGGCAAGCCGATTGGCGTGCTCGATTCGTGGAATCCAGGTGTTATGCGACGCCTTAGCGGGACTTTCTCTCCTCGAAAAGCGTGACGGCACCTATTTTCTGCCACCAAAACTCCGCCCTGTGTTGCGGGAATCCGGGGCGGAAACCGTGATTCCCATGTTGCAGCACCGCATGAATATGATGCGCGGCTGGGCCAATCTGCCATGGACCGTCAAGGCCGGGATTCCCGCCCCGCGAACCTCCAGCATTCGCGGCCCGGCGGCTGATTTGGATGCCTTCATCATGGCCATGAATGTCGTTTCCCGCGATGTTGCCGACGATCTCGTCCGTCAGCTTCAGCCGCTCCAATTTCGCCGAATGCTCGATGTGGGCGCCGGGCCAGGGACATGGAGCCATGCTTTTTTGCGGGCAGTCCCCAAGGCTACGGCAGTGCTCTTCGACCTTCCCCACGCCATCGCCTTGGCACGGCGTCAAGCCGAAGAACTCGGGCTTGTTGATCGCATGGAATTTGTCGTCGGCAACTTTTACGTCGATGAACTGCCGCAACACGTGGATTTTGCTTGGGTCAGCGCCATCACCCACCAGAACTCCCGCGAACAAAACCGGCAACTCTTTGAAAAGGTCTTCCGTGCCTTGGAACCCGGCGGGCAGATCGCCATCCGGGACATTGTCTTGGAACCCGACCGAACCGCTCCCCTGGAAGGCGCCCTATTCGCCGTGAATATGCTGGTCGGGACTCCGGCCGGTGGAACATACACACTTGAAGAGTTCCGCGAGGACCTCCTGGCCGCCGGCTTCTCGGAACCACATTTGCGAATCCGTTCCGACAACATGAATTCCGTCATCCTGGCGCACCGGCGATAGGCCACCTCCAGAAAAACCTCAATTGCTCGATGTCACCGGTTTCCGCGACCTGGCCAACACGTCGCGAATTGCCTGCTCGATTTCACTCTCCAATCCCCGCCAATAGCCTTCCCAAACGGCGCGGATGACTCCACTTTCGTCCATAAGAATGGTTGTAGGATACCCAGAAAAACCAATCGCACGATCAACTGCCTTACGCGTGACCAGGTCGGGATCAGCGTAAGTGACACAATTAGATGCGTGTTGGGCAAGAAATGCCTCCGTCGATCCGCGCAACGCATCAAGATCTCGATCTTCACCAGCCGGGGCACAGGAAACCGACAAAAAGCGGAATCGCGGCTCGTCAGCGAACTTTTCTACAGTCGCCACGAGTTTTGGAAACTCCTCGCGACATGGCGGACACCATGTCCCCCAAAAGTTGATCAGCACGACCTTTCCGGAAAGTGAGGCCCGATCCACACAGTCCGCTCCGCCTGTGAGCGGCATTAGCGACAGCGCTTCGAGCTGCTTACCTACGCCTGGATGATCGACCCCTACGGGAACACGATCTGGATTGAACGGAGAATACTTGAGGGTTACCAGGGCGAAAAGCCCCAGGACGCAAAGCATGGCCACGATTTGAAAAAGCTGGCCAAGCCGATGAACCAGACCGGTTCGACCATGTTCGTGGAACGATATGTCTTTCCCGGTCTCCGGCTCCAAGCCCTGACGCTCAGACATCATTCGGTGCACCTAAATTATTCCCACGATGGACAATGACAAGGGACATTAGTCTATTCTATCCACTGGAGGCACCGAGTGAAAATCAGGCCGATTCGCGCACGGCCGATGTCTGCGATAACAACCGGACGAATTTTCCCCCACTTTCGTACCATCCATGGTGTGTGAACTGGGTCCAGAGCAACTCAATCAGCACAGAGACCGAAACCCCCGCCACGTCCAAGGTCACGATTCCATAGCGACTGGGCAACGGCCTGGGGTGATAGAAGCCCAACCCGACCTCGGAAATCTGTTTGCCGACGACGACCAGCGGCGATCCCTGCCGAGACACGCCATCCTCCAAAACAGGCTGGAGCTGGACAAGATAAGGAAAGGCGTAGCGCGGCGTCTCGCGCCGGTCCTCCCGAGGTGCCGTTGGATAGATTCGTGTCACAATCTGCCAGATAGCATCCGTCAGTGGGTCTCCGCCCTCCTTCTCGGCGTCCGTTAGTGGTTGCCAGTATTGCAGTTTTACACCAGCCGTCTCTGTACTGTTCATCCCAGTCCCTCCCTTTGGAAGCACCGATTTCTGGCAGAAGCGAAACCTCTCGAGGATTTGCTCAGGCAATCATCCCGAATCTCAGCGCTTTGCCAAGCCTGCTTGACGTGAATTTCTCGAAGGCAATGTTCCACACGCTCTGCAAAGCGAACAAAGACAGAATCCATTCTCAGGAGAAGCTCCTCGCCCGGCGCTCTTCAAAAACTCGCCAAAAAAACCATAGGTTACAGATTAAGCGATGTCAAATGACCTGACCCCGCAACCCCCGGCGAAGTTAACGATTAACAAACCAGATCCATCGCAAGAAGAATAGAACCCTTTTCTTTTCGCTGATGAACGCCCCCTTTCTAACAACATTAGCCCGCAAATTCATTATCCTTCAAGCAGTGCTATAATCTTGCTGCGAAGCTCAACACAACGTCCGTGATCAGGGAGCGAGTTAATCGACTCCCTGATCCTTGATCGAGCGGCCGTGTCGTCCCCTTGATGGCGCACCTTGTTTGCCCACTCCCGATAAACCCGATAAAGATTCGCTTGAATCGGTTCAGAATCGGGACGGAACGTTAGGGCAAGCTGCAAACGGGCGGCGGCCTCAGCATATTCACCCCGTTCCGCAAGGGCAATTGCCCAATTGTTCAGACCGGCCAGCAGATTGTCCCGAGCTGAGCGACTCTCGGGATCCAACTGGATCGCCCGCAAATTCACGACCACTGCGGTCTCATACTGTCGCTCGAGCAACGAGGCTACCCCCCGATTGTAGTAGATAGTTCCCAAAAGTTGGGTGTCCGAGATCGCTCGTCCCGAATCCAGCCCCGCCGTTCCCTCCGCTCGCTGCGACTTGGAGACCATCGGATGCCCCAGCGCGTCCCGGGTACCCGTGTCTTGACTTTTCTCCACGACCCTGGTCAGGCCGGCAGGTCCTGCTTGATTCACAACTTGATCAAACCAGTTCGGGCAAGTGCACTCGACGGGGACCCAATCTTCGCCGCACTTTACCAGACAGTATGCATGTGTCGGAGTCTGGACCACGCGGACTTCAAACGCCAGGGACTCGGCAACCACCTTGAAGAGAAGCGTCGCACTAACGCAGTTATATCGACCCGTCTGAATCGCTTCACCCGGATTGCTTGCCGCAATGTCGTAACCGCCATGGAGAATCTCCGCGTGTAAACCGCGAAAGGTCTGCCGAACACGAACGATCGGTGACGCCTGTCGGTCGGTGCGGGCTTGGATTCGCTTCAACTGGCCATCAAATTTCTCGAGCAGAAACTTCAACTTCTGCGGCGGACTGCCACCAGCAATCATCGCCGCCGTAAGGAGATCGAAATCTTTCAAACACCCGTCCTGGGCATCAGCCAATAGTTGCCTCTCCGATTCCGATGGCCGAATCTGACACCACTCGGCAAGTGCTGCCTCGATCCGTCGAATGTCATCCGGGGTGATTACCTTTGTAACCTCCGCACTCCTTGGCAAAGCACTCCCCGCCCCGGAACGCACCATCTTTGCTGGACTCGTGACTCTCTCCTGGCGGCGATCGACCGAATCACCCACCGGGGTCCGTGTTTGATACGTTTTGGCGGGCCAGCCGGCCGCCGTGACCTCCGATGCCACGGCGTCCATACCACGCACATCGCGCAGCCCCTGCCGACTGGAACACTCTTTCCAATTGCAACAGATTTGCCGATTGTGCCAGATCGGTTCTGACAGCACGAGTCCAAACAGAATCATCCCCATCCCGAGCCATCCGGCAACGGACCGAATAGCTTGCCAATCGGGGCGACGAGGACCGTAACCGGCAAAGCGGGCAACAGAACCAGCGACAGGAGCGGATCGACGAAGGGTATTAAGACACATGGCGGGGCAAACAAGGCAGGCCAACAAAGGAGCACATCGGAAGCAAACCTCTCAACCTATGGAACCATAGGTCACAACTTACCCCGCGCCAAGTCGCCTTTTGCGGGCAAATCGATCCGCTTGTGTGAAGATGCGACAAGAAGCGGGACTTCGTTGTTAGGTCCTTCTGAGCGACGGACGCGACAAGCGCAGCCCTTCGAAGTTTGGAGGGGCACGTTTATCGTGCCCGTTGAATCGGGATGGATAATCCATCGTTGCGCTGTGGACGCGACAAGCGCGTCCCTCCGAGCGGACCTGACAAGCAGGTCCCTCCGAGGAAAAAGGACGAGCGCCGATCAGAACTTTTCGCTCAGCCTGATGCCGTTCCCGAATCCGGCAGAAAGAGCTGG
>Ga0308414_1002131_pt1 | contig 12892 bp, 15 predicted proteins | sample HotsprSampleOS50_FD_205667 | JGI IMG/M metagenome (GOLD analysis project Ga0308414, IMG submission 205667) | Hot spring phototrophic mat microbial communities from Octopus Spring, Yellowstone National Park, Wyoming, United States - 20090730_OS50 ... | reverse complement strand
AACCGCAGTCCTCTGCTGCCGCGCGCCGTGGTTCAGATGATCAGCGCCGGCGAAGAATCGGGAAAGCTCGGCGAGGTGCTCGATGAGGTCAGCGACTTCTACGCCAAGGAACTGAAGGCCGTCATCAAGAACGTGACGGCCATGATCGAGCCGCTGATGATCGTCATGATGGGCAGCATCGTGGGCTTCATCGCCATGAGCATCATCCTGCCAATCTTCAAGCTCAGTCAGCTTGTAAAGTAGCTTCAGTGCCGACGGGGCGAACGCGGGCCTGTCCCAAGGCGGCTACCGCCGACGCCCGCACCTGCGGATCGGGGTCTTTCAACGCCTGGATCAGGGCGCCGACCGCCGGCTGCGCCGCCGGTCCCGCCACACGCAGCGACTGGGCAGCCGCGCGGCGAACCGCGCGGTCCGGGTCGCGCAGCGCCTCCGCCAGCGCCCTCACGGCGCTGCCCGCGTGGGCGACCATCTCGCTGAGGCCCTCCACGGCCTTGAGGCGCACGGCGACGGCGTCGTCGGACGCCGCCGCCACCAGCGCCGACGACACCACGTCCACCTCCGTGCCGAACGCGGCCAGCTTGGCCATGGCGCCCACGGCCGATGTGCGCACCGCCAAATCGCCGTCGCGGCAGGCCTGCGCCAGCCCGGCAGCCACCGCCTTCTCCCGCGCCTGACGCAGCTCGATGCCCATGACCGCGGCGAGATCGGGTACGCCCGGGGGGCCGGGCGGCTCGATTCGGCTGCTCGTGCGGTAGTAACCGGGACCGCTTCTGGACGGCGGGAAAAACTGCCGCTCCGAGCGGATCGCCTGCGAGAGCGCCTCGGCGGCAGCCGCGCGAACGCCCGCATCCGCATCCGCCAGCGACGGCAGGAGGGCGGCGACCGCCTCCCAGCCGAGTCTGGCGAACCCCTCGATGCCTATGCGGCGGGTCTGCTCAGCTCTCAAGGCCCCCAGCAGCGCCGGCACGGCGTCGGTGCCGTGCTGGATGAGGGCATCGAAGGCGGCATGCTGGACATTGGGATCGCGGTCGCGGCAGGCCCCAAACAGCGCATCCACCGCGGGCCGGTTGGCCGGATTCGCCGGCGTCAGCAGGACCAGCGGTTGGGTCGAGGGCGCCGCTCGCTCAGCCGGCGCAAGCTGCCCGCGCTTGGCCATCTCAGGCGCCGCAGCCCCCAGAGCCAGCAGTGCAACAATCGCCATCGCAACCGCACGCACACACGCAACGCCGCTCGACAAGCTGATCACCGTTATCCTCCTGCGTTTGGCCGGCCCGCTCGCGGGCCGCTGCCCGTTACTTTCTTGGAAGCGCCAACCGCACCAAAGTTGCGAAAAACCTTCCGGCCTCCCCATTCGGACTTCCGCACTGATTCGGGCTCCGCCATTGGCCATCCGCCGTTCACCGACACCCTCATCGTGGAGTCTCAAGCTCCCGCAGGCACGCGGCGATGGCGTCGATGACGTCCCGTGCCAGGGCGCTGCGCCTGCCTGCTTTCCGCCCGGCTATCTCGCCTGCCCGCCCGTGCAGGTATACCGCCAGCACCGCCGCCTCGAAGCGTTCCATGCCCTGCCCCAGCAGACATCCCAGCATGCCGCTGAGGACATCGCCGCTTCCTGCCTTGGCCAGCGTGCTGTCGCCGGTATCGTTTACGTGGACGCGGCGACCATCGCTCACGACCGTGCGGTGGCCTTTGAGGATGATGACCTGCCCCAGCCTGCGGGCGGCATCGACGGCGATTTGGGCACGGCCCCGGTCATCGGTCGGTACATCTTCGCGGCCGATCAGAGGCGCCAGCCTCCGCATTTCGCCGGGGTGGGGCGTGAGCACGGCGCGAGCCTTGAACGAGCGGGGCCAGGAGGGGGCCTCGGCCAGGATGTTCAGCGCATCGGCGTCGATCACCATGGGCCGCTCGATCTGGATCAGGCGCTGGACGCGGGCGGCGGCATCGGGCGAGCGGCCCATGCCCGGCCCCAGCACGATGGCGTCGGCGGCATTGGCGGCGACAACGAGAGCGCTTCCCACGCCCCTGCCCAGCGGCAGTCCCACCAGTTCGGGTGTGATGCTCAGCGCGGCCGCCAGCACACCCCGCGGCATGGCAAGCTGCACCAGTCCGCTGCCCATCCGCAGCGCGGCCGTGCCGGCCAGCACCGGGGCGCCGATCATCGAGTCGCTGCCGCCCACGACCAGCACGCGGCCAAACGTGCCCTTGTGCCCATCATCAGGGCGCGGAGGCAAAGGGGGGAGCCTGGCGATGGTTTCAGAGGCGTGGCGGCCCATTGCCTGTAATGTTACCGTCAACGTCCGGGAAGCATCCGTTCGATGTTTGTGGGCGGGCCATCAGGGTGGCGACTGTTTCTCCATAGCCGCTCTGACTTGATCCAATGTGGCATACTTGCCGGCCGCGATCTCCTCGGCGAGTTGTTCAATGGCCTTTGCTCGCTCCTGGAAAAACCCGGCGAATAACTGGTTCATGCTTTCATTGGGGCCCGCCATCGCCCTGCTGTCGATCTTCCACTGGCCGTCCACGTAAATCATCGCTACGGGCGGCAGGTCGGTGTCTTCCGGCCCCTTCACGATGAACTGTATCTCCCCTGGACCTTTCTTGACCGCGGGGGCAGTTGCCAGTTGAGTCCTCCGATCAGGGAAACCTGCCTCATCTTCAGATTTCAGTCGTGCCACAAAATCCCGCCCCGCCTGGCCAAATCGCGAAATCAATGCACTTTCCAGTTTTCGGCTCGCACCAAGAGCCGCTGCAGTCGCATAGTGCATTGCATTCTGGGTCTCAGTCCCGTGGAGCATCAATCGCAGGGCCGCCGTGTCCCCTCTTTCGATGGCCTCGTAGAACTGGATGGCGGCAGCCCTCGCTGCGGCCTCATCACCAACTGCCCCACTCGCAGTGGTCTTGGTGGTCGGTGTCGCCGGCAGCTCCAGCGGCGGAGCCTGCCACAGCGACGCCGGCATCGGCGGCAACGCGGAGGCCTCCTCCGACTTGGCCAGAGCTTCGGCAGCGCTCCTGGCGGCGGCCAGGGCCGCCTGGTTAGCGGGATTCAGGTAATACAAAGCGTAGTTGGCGTGCATCAGCAGAACCCGCGCCGAGGTGCGGTCCGGGCCGCTGAGCTGCCGCTCCAGCAGCGGCGTCAGGTCCTCACGCATCCTGTCCAGGTCGCTCTGAGCGTTCTTCGCGGCCGCGTCGATCCGCTGCTTGAGGTCCGCCGGCACCATTCCCGCCGGCAGCTTCAACCCTGCCCGCGCCAGGATCGGATTGGCCCACTCGGCAAACTTCGCGATCGACTCGAGCATGAGCTTCTCGGCCATGTGGACGGCGGCGCGGTCGCTGAGGACCTTGGCCCGGGCCAGCTCGTACACAGTCGGCGAATACAGCTCGCGCAGGCGCACCAGCGCCGCGTGCCCGGGACGATCAGTAGCCCCGGCCTGGCTGGCCCGATTGATGCGTGTGACGACCTCCTGCCGCGCCGTTTCCGAGCGGGTGATGGCCGCGTCATACGCGGCGATGGACCTGGTCAGATGAGACAGAACGGTCCGCCGCAAGGGGTCGGACTTTTCCAGGGCCGCATTCAGATCGGCGGCACGCGGCACCAGTCCCGACTCCAGCATGCTGCGCGATGCGACGGCCTGCTTCTGGATCGCCTCCTGGGTCTGACTCCAGCCCGCCTGAAGCGACTTGATCTGGTCCTGGGCGGTGGCGATCGCGGCTTCGGCAAGCGCTTTATGGCCCTGGATTTCCCTAAGCGTCGTCTGAAGCTGCGCCAGTTCAGCCTGTTGAAGCGCCAGCGTGTGACTCAGATGCGCCGCCTTCTCGCGGGCCTCCAGTGACTGCTTGAACAGATCAACCGACTCGCGGCCGCCGGCCTGCTCTGAGCGCTGCACCAGATCGGTGGCCTCGGCGAGGGCGGCGCGGTGATCCTGTTCGGTCCGGGCGACCTGCGCCGTCTTCTGCACGATGGCCGCTTCCGTCGCCGCAGCGCTCTGGTTGAGCTTCTCGATCTGAGCCCGCAGATTGCTGATATGCTGCTGGTAGGCGGCCAGCGGCTGAACGGGTGGCTTGCCCTGCGGGTCCAGCGCCGCGAAGGCGTCGCCGACGAAGGTGGCGGAGGCGATGGCGGCCACGATCGGCTGCGCCAGCGCGAGCTGGTGATGCACCGCCGCCTCATGTCCGCGGAGCTCGTCCATGAGGCCGAGGGCGGCGGCGTGGTCCTCGTTGGCCAGGAAGGCGTTGGCGGCCGCCGCCGCGGCGGGAGAATCGGCGGCGACCTGAACGGCCTCGGTCAGAAGCTGGTAGACCTGCGGGCTGGGCCCCTGGCTGGCGGCGGCCAGGCGCGCGCTCTGCACCAGCTTCTGGCGCACTGCGCGATCGGCGCGGTTCTGGTTGCTGTCGCACGCGGTACTGCACAGGGCAAGAGCCGCGCACCCCGCCAACAGAGCGGTCCTTCCGAGCCTGTTAACAAGTCTGCGCATCGAAAGCGTCTCCTGCAGGAGGATGAACATCCGAGTCATGCAAGGCCATGGGCCGATGCGGCGAAAGCGGGGGTGATTGTCGCGTTCCCACCCGGCAATGTCAACGGACGGCTTCCACGGCTTCCTAAGCCCCCTCCCCCCACTGTTGGTCCTGCCGCCGAGCATCCGTACAATCGGCGGCCAATGTTCCGCCACGTTCCCAATGCTCTGACCGGCCTGCGGCTGGTGCTGGCGTTTGTGTTCTTCGGCATGCTGTCATGGTATCAGTACGAAGGGCGCGGCTATCCGGGATTCCTCAACGTGGCCTTCCTCATCTACGTGACGGCCCTCATCACCGATTTTCTGGACGGGTACCTGGCCCGTCGCTGGAAGGTCGAGGGGGCCTTCGGGCGTATCGTCGACCCGTTTGTCGACAAAATCCTGGTGCTCGGATCGTTCGTCTTCTTCGCGGGAAAGAACTTCATCGTGCCCGACACCGCCACCATGGGCACCGCCCACGCCATGTCCGTCAAGACCATCACCGGCGTTGTGCCGTTCATGGTCGTCATCCTCCTGGCACGGGAACTGCTGATCACCAGCCTCCGCGGCATCTCCGAAAGCTCCGGCCAGCGCTTCGGCGCCGATCTGTCAGGTAAAGTCAAGATGGCACTCCAGTCGATCACCATCGTGGTGATCCTGATGTACGTCAACTACCGCCCCTGGCTGGAGCAGCACCGCTACGAGCCGGCGGCGCGGCTGTTCAGGGACCTGTGCATCTGGCTGACCATCGTCGTCACGATCGCCAGCGGGCTGGGCTACGTCCGGCGAGCCATTGGGTTGTATTTCAGGGGCGATGTCAGAACCTGAGGGCGCGTGGACGACTATCTCAAGTCATTGCTCCTGGGCGTTGTGGAGGGGCTTACCGAGTTCCTGCCGGTCAGCTCCACGGCCCACCTGCGCCTCTGCGAGCACGTCCTGGGCATCGACTTGGAAAGCCCCTACTGGAAAATGTACTCCGTCGTCATCCAGCTCGGCGCCATCCTGGCCGTGCTGGTCTATTTCTGGAGGCGAATCCTGGCCTTCGCCGCCACCTTCCCCTCCGGTCGGCGGGGCGACCGCACCATCCTCAATCATCCCTTGAGTCTTACCCTCTTCGCCTTCGTCCTGACGGCCATTCCCTCTTTTCTGCTGCGCAAGGCCATCGACCAGCACCTCGAGAGCGTCATCCTCTTAGCCGGAGCGCTAATCGTGGGCGGGCTGCTCATGTGGATCATCGACGTGGTCTGTCGTCATCCGCGCACGCTCGACATGGAGGAGATGTCGGCCGCCCAGGCGGCGTGGATCGGTCTGGCGCAGACGCTTTCGGCCGTTTTTCCCGGACTTTCGCGATCGATGGTGACGATCGCGACCGGCCAGTTGACCGGCATGTCGCGAAGCAGCGCGTTGGAGTTCTCGTTCTTCCTTTCGCTGCCGACGATGATCGCCGCCACCGGCTTCAAGCTGGTGCAGGGAGTGGCGCACGCGGCCGCGACTCAGCCGGCCGCCGCAGACGAGCCGTCGCTGGCCGACGCGCACGGCTGGATCGTGCTGGGGATCGGTTTTAGCGTGTCCTTCGTGGTGGCGCTGGGGGTGATCGCGTGGTTCATGCAGTGGGTGAGAAAACACGGGTTCCTGCCGTTCGCCGTCTACCGGATCGCCGTGGGCGCGGCGGTGCTGCTGTTGATTAAGAATCCGTAACACCGCTACTGGCGGCGGGTGATGGCTCGGCGCAGCTCGCGGTCCTGTTCCTTGCGGCGGATGGCCTGGCGCTTGTCATGCTGCTGTTTGCCGCGGGCGACGCCCAGTTCCACCTTGACCATGCCGTTCTTGAAGTACATCGCCAGCGGGATGAGGGTAACGCCCTTCTGGGCGGTTTCCTGTTCGAGCCTGCGGATTTCGCGACGATGGGCCAGGAGTTTGCGATCGCGGTCCGGCACATGATTGTACTGGCTGGCCTTGTCGTAAGGGTCGATGTGGCAGCCGTGCAGAATCAGTTCGCCACCCTCAACGCGGGCGAAGGCCTCCTGAAGATGTGCGCGGCCGAGTCGGATCGACTTGACCTCGCTGCCCACCAGGACGATGCCGCATTCAAGCTTGTGGGTTATGAAATAGTCATGGGTCGCGCGCCGATTGCTGATCCGCGGAGTGAATGAGCTGCGCTTGGAACTGGCGGCCATGGCGCCAATCATATGGGCGGTCGGAGCGCGACGGTAGGGGCAGAAGGGATGATGGGGCCCGTACAGCAGGGCATCACATGGACAGGAAAAAAGGCCTCGGGGCAGGGACTTGGGAATGTTGGTTATCGGACTGGCGTGCTGAATTTCCCAGATCAACGCGCACCATCTACCCAAATAGCCTATCTTGCCAAAGTGCCCCCCCCCGCTGGCCGATACCACCTGCATCCAGTCACAGGAGACATCACATGACCAGCCTGCTAAGCGAGTCTCGCGGTCGTTCGCAGCCGCATCGTCAGCGTCCGGAGCGGCGCCAGCATCGCCGTCACGACCTGCAGCAGCAGACGATCAGCGTCCGCCGGTGTGGCACACAATCGCACGAGGGCGAGGAGCTGGGCCAGGTGGTGGATCTTTCCTGCGGAGGTCTGCGCATTCGCACGGGGCCTTGCGGACTGCGCCCGGATCAGCAGGTGCGAATCCGCCTGGAGCTGCCCACCTACGCGGGCATCTCGCCGTTTGTTGACACCTCCGGCCCCAGTCTTCGGCCCAGAAGTGACTGGGTCGGCTGGATGGCCGTCAGCCGTGTCGAGCAGCTTGACGAAAACCAGTGTGAGGTGGCCGGCCGGCTGATGGACATGGATGAGCTGGACCGGGGCATGCTGGGGCTTTATCTGTCCACGCAGCCGGTTGCGGAATGAAGTTGCAGCGAGGGCTGGGGCGACGGACAGCCGCCGCCCATTGACCGACCCGAGGCCCGCGATGCCCTTGGTCTATTCCAGCGGAGCCGCCGGGCTCAGGGCGAACTACCCGGATCTGGTGGAAGAACACATTCGCCAGGCCCTGGAATACGCCGCGTGCCTCACGGCGGAGGAAGTCACCGCCGCGTGCCCGAACGAGATTCCTTGCCGACTTGGGTGTGTCGAGTCGATGAGGGTTGTGGTCTGGCTCGGCGACAAGGGGCCTTCGGGTTTGAGACCGTCAGCGTTCGCCACGGGTGCCCCCCAATAGCGGAAACCCCATCCCGCCCCGCGATGTCCAAAGAACGGCCTTCAGCTATGGATCCCACTGAACCCTGAACCCCGAACCCCGAACCCCGAATCCTGGCCACACATCCCACTGGCCAGCATCCGCTTCCACTGACCAAGGAACCAATGACCCAACGACGGACAACGGACCACTGACCCCATCCCTCCAATCCAGGTTTGCCGGCACCAAGGCCAAAGGATAGGATATTTGTATGAGCAAGGCCGAAATCCTCGCCGAACTTCCGAAGCTCAGGATCGATGAACTTGCCGAGATCCAGGCCAAGCTGGACGAGCTTGTGGGCGAGGTCTGGCTCGACAACGGGCAACTCAGCGACGACGACAAGACGGCGTTGGACCGCGCTCTTGCCGAGTATCAAAAGAACCCGGATGCGGGCGACTCGTGGGAGCAGGTTAAGGGCCGCATCGAGAAGAGACTTCGCTCATGAGCCATCGGCTCGTCATCCGTGCCGAAGCCGAAACCGACATCACCGACGCCGCGATCTGGTACCAGAATCAGCGACGGGGGTTGGGTGAGGAATTCATTGCCGAAGTCGACGCTGCCCTCAAGAATGCCGTGGCCAATCCCCGGCAACACCCGCGACTGCGCCGCAAGCCTGACGTGCGCCGCATCCTCACGAAGCGTTTTCCCTATCGGATTTTCTTCGTCCTTCGGGAAGATTCTATCGTGGTGTTTCGCGTGCTTCACGGGGCCAGACATGATCGCGAATGGAAGAAGGCGGTCCCGGCGGATTGACGCCGCGCACCGTCAAAGTCACAGGCAACGCTCGGCGGTCCGGTTCATCGCTCCGTTGAATCGTCGCGCCGGCACCGACGCTGCCCGCAATAGCGGCCACCCCATCCCGCCCCGCGGCGTCCAGGGAACGGCATCAAGAAATCCCCGTCGGCCGCGTCAACTGTATCCACCCGCCGATGGCCAGCCCCGCCCCCAGCCCGCCGCAACTCCGCGGCTCCCGCCGGCCCCGCTGCGGTTGCGCAAACCCGACCGCCGCCAGGTCCTGCTGCGCCCCTGCAGCCTGGAGGAACTGCTGGCGCCCGACCATCCGGCACGCATGGGCTGGGCCATCACCGAGCGTTTCGACCTGGAAAAGTTCCTGACGCCCATCCGCGCCCGCGAGGGGCACGCGGGCCGGGATGCCACCGACCCGCAGGTGCTGGTGGCCCTGTGGTTGTACGCGGCCATCGACGGGGTGGGCAGCGGCCGAGACGGTGAATGCCGAGATCAAGGCTTACCGCGCCTTGGCGCGGCTGTCGGAAGGATAGGAAGAATCTTCGATCGTTGCGTGCTCGCGGGAATGACGAGGCGGAATCGCACGCACCTCCGCGAGGGGAGTGTGCGGCGATGCCGCACCTACGGCTACGGCTACTGTCAAGGACAAGGACCGGCCACGGTCTGTGCGTTTGCTTGTGCTTTGAACGGGGGCTCGGCGCAAACGCGGCCCAGTGTCGCAGCTCTTGGACGGTGTCGCCAATGACATTCAGATCGCTCAGGCGCCGCGGAACGTCCGCCTCGCCTGTGGCGATGCTTCGGTCAATGTCCTCGAGGTTGATCGTGAATCCTTCCACCCGCACCTGGCTTGCGGCCGCGCAGACAACCGCGAGGAGCACACGCCGATGCTCCTCGCGGGCCCCCGGTTCCTCCGACACTGTCCGCAGCGGCACCACCTCACCGCGGCGTGTCGCAGGAGTCGACAGTCTATCTACTGACCGCGGCGGGCGCGCTGTCCAGCGCCAGCGCCGGCGGCGCCCGCTCCGCGCTGTCCGCCGGCTGCGCCAAGACCGCGCCCGGGACGCGTGGTCTGTGCAAGCCTTTCCTCAAGCTGCTTGAGCTGCTCGGGCGTCAGCACGGCCTTGATCTGATCGGCGTACTCCTGGGTGTTGGGGGCAGTGGCCATGAGGGTCTGCCGTCGCTGAGCCAGATCGCGCATGGCTTCCGCGCCGCCGCCCCGGGCATCGCGGGCCTCCTCAGCCAGCGCCTGCAGCGCCGCCTGATTATCGGTCCGCCACTTCTCCATGACCGCGGCCGCCTGATCGCGGATCGCCTGGATGCGGGTCTTCTGCTCGACGCTCAGATTGAACTGGGGTGTGAGGTTCAGGTCGCCCAGCGCCTGCACGGTGAGGGTCAGGGGATCGCGCGCCGCGGCCAGCGCCGCAACGCCCAGTCCCTGGCCGGCCAGTCCGCCCCTGGCTCCCGCGCCGCGGCCGCCACCGGCTGCCCATACCATGACCGCGCTCATCCCGATTACCGCAATGGCCAGTGTGGCCAATACTGCATGTCGTTTCATCATGACCTCCGCTCGGTAAAGCGTTAAGAGTGTTGTACAAGCTGAATCACCCGCCTGATGTTCCACAAGTACAACGCATGGGGAGGGGGATTATTACATTTGTTCAGGTTGCCCGGCGCGGCGGGGCGCATGACAGTTTCTGCGTCGGATGGAGGCAGGATTGCCGTGGCACAGGTGGCACACGTGCTACGGATGGGGGCACGACGCCGTCGGGCACGGGCGAGGACGCCCGTGCTACATGGAACGCCGGCGCGATGCCGCACCACTGGCCGCATTAACTGTCACGCGCCGTCCGATAAGACCGCGGTGCCGATAAAAACCGCGATGGGATCACTCTCCGCCTATTCCGGACGCAGAATATAGTTAATATGGGCGCTTTGGGTAATATTTTTGCGCCGGATTCTGCCCGATGAAGCTGGATTTTCTGCGCCAGCATGAGCGTGCTTATTCACAAGTGGTTGTGCAATAATCACTTAAACGCGAGTCGGAATTGCATATCGCTCTTCAAGCACGGCGGGCAAACAGGTCGATAGCCTTTGTGCCTGCCATGCAGGTCAAAGCCCACGCCCGCGGCTATTTGAGGATGGATTATGAGTCGAATCGACGGCATTTCCGGCACCAATCCGCTTCCGCCATCGCCCGTTTCCTCAGTGCGGCGCCCGGCCGATGCGCCGGCCGCCCGGCCCGCCGATCGTCTGGAGCTTTCGGGGCTTAGCCATCTGCTCAAGGCTCTGGGCGACGGCCAGGTCCGCACGGAGAAGGTGGCGGCGATTCGGGCCCAGATCGAGGCAGGGACCTACGAAGACGAACAGAAGCTTGACGTGGCGGTGGCGAGGCTGCTGGAGGATCTGGAGGGGTAGGGGTTCGGGAAGGACGAAACCAGGGTTCGGGGTTCGGGGTTCAGGGTTCAGTGAGGAGGGGGTGGGCAATGACGAAGTCCGAAATCCGAAGCCCGAAAGAATGACGAAGGACGAAATGCAGCCCGGAGCGACGGAGCGACGGAGCGACGAAGGGGGAGGAAGGCACGAAGGCACGCGGGGACAACTGACCAACGGACCGCTGACCCGACCACTGACCACTGACCACTGACAACTGACTCACCCCCACTCAGCACTCAGCACTCAGCACTCACTTGACCGGCTGAATCTCGCAGAAATCCTCATCGCAGAAGAGCACGTCCCGCTCGGAGACGTGTACCGGGGGCCCCAGGTCCAGATCGCGCGCCAGGGCGCCGGGATCGAACGCCGGCGTGATGTGTACCTCCAGCGGAAGCTGCGGGTGGCGCTGACCGGCGCGCAGCACCCAGTGCCCCCGGCGCCTCAGTTCGTGCAGCGCCGGCCGAAGGTGCTCGCATAGCTCCCGTTCGGCGAACTCGTCCATGAACCGCCGATAGGAGCGGCGACGCCAGGCGACGACGAAGATCATCAGCACGAATGCCGCCAGGATGCCGAGGTATTTGAGCAGCTCCCAGTTCATACGCTCAGGTGTGGTAGTCGGCGTTGATGGAGACGTACTGGCGAGAGAGATCGCAGCCCCAGCAGGTGGCCGACGCCGGTCCCAGATTGCAGTTGAGCTGGATGAGGACCTCGGGGGCGGCCAGGGCCTTGGCGAGGCGCGCGGCGTCGAAGGCGGCGGGTCGTCCGCGGGCAAAGACGGTGGTGCCCGCCAGCCGCAGCGAGGCCTTGAGGGGGTCGAAGGCGGCGGGGGTCATGCCGGCGGCGCACAGGATTCGGCCCCAGTTGGGGTCGTTTCCGTTCATGGCACACTTGACGAGCGGCGAGTTGGCGATGGATCGGGCGATGGTCCTGGCATCGTTCTGGCTGCGCGCGCCGTTGACGGTGATGGTCAGGAGTTTGGTGGCGCCTTCGCCGTCGGCGGCGATCTGGCGCGCCAGGAACTGACAGACCTCCGTGAGGGCGTGGGCGAAGAGACGGGCCGATCGACCGGCCGTGATGCGCGCCCCGGAGGCGCCGGAGGCGAGGATGCAGGCGGTGTCGTTGGTGCTGGCCTGGTCGTCGACGGTGACGGCGTTGAAGCTGGCGTCGACGGCGTCTTTGAGGAGCCGGCGAAGCAGCGCGGGGCTGATCTGCGCGTCGGTGGTCAGGTAGGCCAGCATGGTCGCATGCGGCGCCAGGCGCGGACCGATCATCCCGCTGCCCTTGCACACGCCGGCGAGCACCACCGGCCGACGGCCGATTTTGAACTCGACGGCGGCCGTTTTGCGCTTCAGGTCGGTGGTCATGATGGCGTCGGCGAAGAGCAGGGCGTGTTCGAGGCTGTTGCCCAGGTACTGACCGGCCTCGACGATGCCGCGTTCCACCTTGCGCATGGGCAGGGGATGGCCGATGATGCCGGTGGAGCTGGGCAGGATTTCCCGCGGGGAGCAGCCGGCGATGCGCGCGGCGAGCTGGCACATGCGGATGGCGTCCTTCTCGCCCTGACGGCCGGTGCAGGCGTTGGCGTTGCCGCTGTTGACGACCACACCGCGCAGGTGGCCGCCGCGCACGTGGCGTCGACCGACGATGACGGGCGCGGCCACCACCTTGTTGGTGGTGAAGGCGGCGGCGGCCGCGGCGCGCGGCTCACAGAACAGCAGGCCGATGTCGGGCGTGCATTTGCTCTTGATGCCGGCGTGGACGCCCGATGCGCGAAAGCCGGCCGGGGAGAGCAGGTGAAGTTGTGCCATAGGGACCTCGCGGGGGCGGCACAATAGCCCAGGACGGCCGGGCCGTCCAGCGGCGGAGCGAGTCCCTGGCCATGCTATGGCGGCGTCTGCGCCGCCTCACCCGTCCCGCCAAAGGGGGCCTGACGCTTTGTGCGGCCTGCGGTCCGGGATCGCGCTGGCGCACGACGTAGCACGGCCGTTCTCGCCCGTGCTGGCCATCGGGGCACAGTCT
>Ga0308414_1002130_pt1 | contig 12894 bp, 8 predicted proteins | sample HotsprSampleOS50_FD_205667 | JGI IMG/M metagenome (GOLD analysis project Ga0308414, IMG submission 205667) | Hot spring phototrophic mat microbial communities from Octopus Spring, Yellowstone National Park, Wyoming, United States - 20090730_OS50 ... | reverse complement strand
CCCGTTCGGCTGCGCGCCCGGCCGCCCGGCCGGCGCCCCAGGTAGTCCAGCACTCGCCCGATGGGACTGGGGACGTCTCGTTCGCGTGCATCGTCGGCGAAGAGGTCCTGGGCCAGGCTCATCAGCAGGCTCTCGGGCAGCTTTGGCGCCGGATTCTGCTCGCTTTCCATGGCCAGCTCGGCCACCCAGTTGGCGCGAACCAGATCGCTGCCAAGCTTGCGGCTGGCGCGCTCGGCGCGGATTCGCTCCGCCAGCCAGCTCTGGTTGAACCGCAGGTAGAAGGCCAGCGTGGAGCCGAACCCCAGCGCCACCACCGCGAGCACGATCAGGTCCTGCCAGTCGGGCCGCGCCCCCAGCGCCATGCGAACGACCACAAACGCCAGAAGCGCTCCCAGCCCGATCAGGGCGGCGACGCAGACCTGGTGGATGACCTGACGCCGCTTCTCGCTTTCCGGCGAGGGCGTCTGCTCGCGCCCCAGGCTCATCTCCGTCATCCGCTCGAGCATCTGGCGGCGCTGCTGGGCGCGCGACATGGACTCCACGCGCACAGCGCGATCGGCCAGCTCCTGCTCGCGCCGCTCCAGTTCAAGGCGCCGGGCCTGAAACTCGGCCTCCAGTGCCCGCGATCGCTTCTCGTACTGTTCCTGGGCGGCGCGGATGCGCTGCTCCATTTCCCGTTCGCGCGACTCGCAGCGCGCCTCGCGCTCCGCGGCACGCTCTTCCAACTGCCGCTGCAGGTCGGCCGTCCGCTCCTCCAGGTGCTTTCTGCGAAGCGCAAAGTCCTCTTCGAGCAACTGGAGACGGGTCTGATGGTGGCGTGCCAGGTCCTCCTCGCGCCGGGCCAGCGCCGCCAGGCGCTGTTCGCAGTCATTTTCCCTGGCGGCGATGCGCTGTTCCAGCTCGGCCTTGAGTTCCCCCAGGCGCCGGTCGGCCTCCTGCCGCAGAGCCTGGCGCTCGGCTTCCATGGCGGCGGTCCGCTGGCGATGATCTTCCTCGATGGCCTGCTGTCTCGCATCCAGCTCCTGTTCCCGTGCCGCACAGCGCTGTTCGCGCGACTGCACGCGCAGCTCGACCTCCTGCCTGAACTGCTCGAGCCGGCCGTCCAGCGCCTGAAGCTTCGCCTGATACTCCTGCTCCAGCGCCGCCATGCGCCGTTCGTGTTCGGCGAGCAGCTCCTTCTCCCGCTGATCGAGCTGGGCGGCGCGGGTGTCGCAGCGGGCCTCGCGAGCGGCGGCGCGTTCCTCGAGCTGCTTCCTCAGTTCCTCAAGCCGCTGGTCCATCTCGCGCTGTCTGGCCTGATGGTCCTCCGTCAGCGCCGCCATGCGCTGCTCGTATCGCTCCAGCAGCTCCTTCTCGCGCTGGGCCAGGTTCTCGCGCCTGACACGCAGATCCTCCTCCATCGCGCGGGCCTGTTCCTCGACGCGCTGCTTAAGGGCCGCCTCGCGCGCGGCGTATTCGCCCTGAATGCCCTGACGCTCCGCGTCAAGGGCCTGCACCCTCTGGGCATAGCGGTCTTCCAGTTCCTGCTCGCGCCGCTCCAGAGCTTCACAGCGGGCGCGGTCCTCGGCCTCCAGAAGTGCCATTCGCTGCTGATAGCGTTTCTCCAGCTCCGCCTCGCGCTGATCCAGCGCCTGCCTGCGGGCGAGGGTTTCGGCGGCGAGAGCTTCCCGACTCTCCTGCGCCTGACGTTCCAGCTCGCTCTGACGCTGATCCAGCTCCTGTCGCCGCGCGGCCAGCTCGCCTTCAAAGGCCTCGGCGCGGGTCTTGAGTTGGGCCTCCTGGGCCTCGGCGCGCAGCGCCATCTGCCTCTCAAAGTCCCTCTCGCGGGCATCGAGAGCCTCGGTGCGGGCGCGCAGCTCGGCCTCGGCGGCCGCGGCCTGTTCGCGGGCGCGCTGCACCATCTCCGCCTCGCGCCGATCGAGCGATGCGATGCGGGCCTGATGCTCGGCCTCCAGCGTGGCCACGCGCTGCTCGTAGCGCTTCTCCAGGTCGGCGATCTTGTTGTCGATCAGCCGCTGGGTTTCCTGCGCTTGGCCGGCCGCCATCCGTCCCAGCTCCGCCGCCTGGGCGGTCAGGTCGCTCAATGCCCGCTCGTAGTAGCGCACCGCCTCGCGCTGCTGCTCGTTGAGATGCTCGTTGAGCGCCTCGGGCTTGCGCGTGAGCGTGAAGTGCCGACCGAGGACATCGATCATCTGAATCATGCGGTCGGCAAAGCGATCAGGGGGGATGTGGCCCGGCGGCGTGATCTCGATGCTCGCCACCACCTCGTCGCTGCTGTACTGCACCTTCTCGCCCTGATCCATCGTGGCCACGATCTGGCGGCAGCTCAGGAACGGCCGCTCCGAGAGGAACTCCAGGAGCTTTTTGATGGGCCGCTGCTCGGCCAGGACGTGGGCGGCGATGTTTTCGAGGCGAACGTGTCCGTCCTGAAGGTTGGTGCTGACCGACAGTTGCCGTATGACGTTGCCGTCATACATCTGGACCACGGCCGCGGTGAACTTCTCCAGCGCCTCTTTTCCGTTGAGGTGCCGCAGATACAGTGTTGCCATCTGGCGTCTCCCGACAAGGACCATCCGTGCCCCCAACAGGGTGCCGATTATGGAGCAGGTGGCAAGACCAACGCAAGGGTTCAGGGTTCGGGGTTCAGGGTTCGGGGTTCAGTGGAGGAGAAATCCGAATGGCGAAACCAGAAGCCCGAAGGAATGGCGAATGAGGAAGTGCGAATGAGGGGTCGGGGTTCAGTGGCGCGGATGGATGACGAAGCCCGAAGGCGGGACGCGACCTCAATCGAAAATCGAAAATCACAAATGCTCGCGAAACTGGCTATACGTCACCGCATCCAGCGACAGCGGGCTGAAGTCGCGACGCCGATAGGCCAGTTCCGCAAGTCCGGCGATCATGGCCGCGTTGTCGGTGCAGTAGCGCAGCGGCGGAAAATGCACGGGCACGCCGAACCGCGCCAGCGCCTGACGCAGCCCGCGATTCGCCGACACGCCGCCTCCGATGATGACCGCCTTCGCCCCCGTCCGTTTCACCGCCCGCTGAAGCTTCCGAACCAGCACGTCAATGCAGGCGGCCTGGAAGCTGGCCGCCACGTCCGTGATCTGGCGGCGGCTCAGGTCGGCCGCGCTTCTCTGACGCCCCTGAAAGCCGCGCACGTGGTAGAGCACGGCCGTCTTCAGGCCGCTGAATGAGAAGTCCAGCGAGTCGCGTCCGAGCAGCGTGCGGGGGAACTTGATGGCCGCCGGGTCACCGTCCTGGGCCAGCTCGTCGATGATCGGCCCGCCGGGATAGCCCAGGCCGAGGATGGATGCGACCTTGTCGTAGGCCTCGCCCACGGCGTCGTCGATGGTCGAGCCGATGAGCCGCACGTGCTCGAAGTCCGGCACGTCGTACAGCGCCGTGTGGCCGCCGCTGATGACCAGCCCCACCGCGTGCGGCAGCTTCAGGTCCGGCCGCTCCAGCATCACGCTGTACAGGTGTGCGTGAACGTGGTCGACGGCGATCAGGGGTCGGTCCCACGCCCAGGCCAGGGTCTTGGCGGCCGTCACGCCGATCAGCAGCGAGCCGATGAGCCCCGGGCGATGTGCGACGGCGATGGCGTCGATGGCAATTTTCGATTTTCGATTTTCGATTTTTGATTTTTGATCGGGCGATTGAGGATCGCGTGATTGGGTCATCGGGCCATCGGGTGAGTGAGGGCCCGCGTTCCGACTTTGGGCTTCGTCATTCGTCATTGATGCGGGCTTCGGGCTTCGGGCTTCGTCATCCTTCCCCACTGAACCCTGAACCCCGAACCCTGAACCCCCCTCCCCCTCCGTCGCTTCGTCGCTTCGTCGCTTCGTCGCTCCCTCTTCCCCCAGCGCCTCCACAATCACCGGAAGGATGTTCTCGATGTGCGCCCGGCTGGCGATCTCGGGCACCACGCCGCGATAGCGGGCGTGGATGTCGGCCTGGCTGGCCACGACGTTGCTGCGCACGTCGTAGCCATCGACGACGATGGCCGCCGCCGTCTCGTCACAGGTCGACTCGATGCCCAGGATCCGTGCCATTGCTGAATTTGAGCATGAGCACCCCGCTGTGGGCAAGCTGTCATGTCCGGGGGGCACGCCGGGCGCGGCAAGCGACGCCTGTGGCACGCTGCTGCGCGTGGTGCCAGAGCGCGGCGCGGACAGGGGCGAGCATTTGGGTTATGCTTTCCGTCATGCCGCTTTACACACGTACCCCGATGCAAAGTGCGATCGTCATGCTGGCCATGGCGCTGGGCCTGTCGCAGGCAACCGCCGCCGAGAGCCCCGTGCTGGCCCCGGGCGCCAAACTGCAAAGACTCGCCGGTGGTTTCTCGTTTACCGAAGGACCGACCTGCGACGCCGAAGGCAATGTCTTCTTCACCGACCAGCCCAACGACCGCATCCTCAAGTGGAGCGTCGACGGCAAGCTCTCGACGTTCATGCAGCCGGCCGGACGATCCAACGGCCTGTACTTCGATCCCAAGGGCAATCTGCTGGCCTGCGCCGATGAGAAGAACGAACTCTGGTCGATCGATCCTAACGGCAGGGTGACGGTGCTGGTGAAGGATTTTGGCGGCAAGCTGCTCAACGGTCCCAACGACCTTTGGCTTCGCCCCGACGGCGGACTGTACTTTACCGACCCCTTCTACAAGCGGGACTACTGGAAGCGCGGGCCGATGGAACAGGACGGCCAGCATGTCTATTTCCTCTCGGCCGACCGCCGGCGACTTATCCGCGTCACGGATGACCTGCGCCAGCCCAACGGCATCACCGGCACGCCCGACGGCAAGACGCTGTACGTGGCCGACATCGGCGCGCGGCGGACCTACCGCTACGACATCCAGCCCGACGGCTCGCTGGCCAACAAGGAGCTCTTCTGCGAGCTGGGTTCCGACGGCATGACCATCGACAACGAGGGCAACCTCTATCTCACCGGCCGGGGCGTGAGCGTCTTTGACAGGACCGGGCGCAAGATCGAGCAGATCGACGTGCCCGACGAGTCGTGGGCGGCCAATGTCGCCTTCGGCGGAAGCGACCGGCAGACGCTGTTCATCACAGCCAGCAAGGGCCTGTACGCCATTCGCATGAAGACCAGAGGCGTAGGGGCCAAGTGATGCAGGACCCGCGGGCTGCTGCCTGGCCCCGCGGCCCGCTGCGTGCACATCCATGGCCGGGCGCATACAATGCAGAGGCGTTTGCGTGACATTAACGTGTGCCTGGTTTTTGACTTTCCGCGCCAGCGAAGGTGAACAGTGGCCGATCCGCGAATCGAAGCTCTGAAACAGAACATCGGGAGTGTCTTTTTCGGCCACCCCCGCGCCGTGGAGCAGTTGCTCATCGGGCTGCTGGCCCGGGGGCACGTGCTCATCGAGGACGTGCCGGGCGTCGGCAAGACGGTGCTGGCCCGCGCCCTGGCGCGCAGCATCAACTGCCGCTTCTCGCGCCTGCAGCTCACGCCCGATCTGCTTCCATCCGACGTGTTGGGGGTCTCCGTCTACAATACCCAGACCAATACCTTCGACTTCAAACCCGGGCCCATTTTCGCCAACATCGTCCTGGCCGACGAAATCAACCGTACCACGCCCCGCACCCAGTCGGCTCTGCTGGAGGCGATGAGCGAGGAACAGGTGAGCGTCGAGAACCAGACGTTTGCGCTTCGCCGGCCGTTCATGGTGATCGCCACGCAGAACCCTTTCGAGTTTGAGGGGACGTACTATCTGCCGGAGAACCAGCTCGACCGCTTTCTCCTGCGCATCGCCCTGGGCTATCCGGAGCGCGCCTCCGAGCAGCGCATCCTCATGCTCCAGCCCGCCCGCACGCGCCTGGACGAGCTCAAGGCCGTTGTCGACGCCCAGACCATCATTGACCTGCAGGACCAGGTGCCCAAAGTCAGCATCGACTCGGCCATCGTCGACTACATTCTGGACATCGCCGACGCTACGCGCCACGACGATGAGCTTCATCTGGGCGTCTCGCCGCGCGGGGCCCTGGCCCTGACCCAGGCCGCCCAGGCGTCGGCCCTGCTCGGCGGCCGCGACTATGTGATTCCCGACGACGTCAAGAACCTGGTCGTGCCGGTGTGCGCCCATCGGGTCATCAGCAAGGCCTATCTGCACAACGGCGATGCCCACGTCACCGCGCGCATCCTCCAGCGCATCCTTGATCAGTTGCCCAGTCCGACCTGAGCATGAGCACCCTGCCTGACCAAGTCCCGCGACGCAGACGGCTGCGCATCCGCAAGCAGCCGTTCCTGCGCTTCACCCTGGTCGGACTCACCTACGTGGGGATGATGCTGTTCATGGGCCTGGCCGCCGTCAATTCACAGGCCAACCTGCTTTTCGGCGTGTTCGGACTGATGATCGGCGTGCTGGTGATCAGCGCCTTCATCTCCTGGACCGTTCTGCGCAAGCTCGACGTGCGCCGCATCCTGCCCGAATACGTCACCGTCAACGAGCCGGCCTGCTTTCAGTACGAGTTTCACAACCGCAAGCTGATCTGGCCGAGCCTGTCGGTGACGGTAAGCGAGCTGACGGCCTCCCACGCCTTCAGCAAGCAGCCCCAGGCGTATCTGCTGCACGTGGCCGCGCGCACGAAAGCCACCGTGCCGATGCTCGTCGTGCCCACCCGCCGGGGCCTGTATCAGTTCGACCAGTTTCAGATCTCCACCAGCTCGCCCTTCGGATTCATCTGCCGCGCCCGCACCTGCCGCCGCAAGGACAACCTGCTGATCCATCCCCCCATCGCCCAGGTCGACCGCAAGCTGCTTCAGCTGTGCCTTTCGGCGGAGCGCAGCGGCGTGCGTATGCGGCCGCGCCGCGGCGGCACCGACGAGTTCTACGGCGTGCGCGAGTTCCGGCACGGAGACAACCCGCGGTGGATCTACTGGCGGCGATCGGCGCGCACGGGCACGCTGGTGGCCAAGGAGATGAGCCAGGTCGCGCCGCCGCGGCTGCTGCTGATCGTCGACACGTTCCTGGCCGATCGTTCGCCCGCCTCCCACGCCGCGGTCGAGAAGGCCATCGCCATGGCCGCTTCCCTCGTGGCCCACAGCGTCGAGACGGGACTGGCGGTGGGCCTGCACTGCTGGGCCGGCGACTGGGTCAGCATTCTGCCCAGCCGCGGGAAACGCCACTGCCGCGATCTGCTGGCGGTGCTGGCGCGCCTGCCGCTGAACCAGACACACAACCGCTACGAGCTGCTGGCCAACGCCCATCGCTTCCTGCGCAGCGGTACCACCGCCATCTTCCTGACGCCCACTCCCACCGAGCAGAGTCTGGCCACCTACGCCCGCGGCAACTGGATCGTGATTCCCTCCGAGTCGGACCTGGCCCGGATGTGGTTCCGCTTCGACGAGCGTATCGACTTTGAGCAGTGCATGCCGCTGGACCAGCGGCCCCAGCGGCGCCGCACGACGCCCCCGCCGGCCGCGCCCCCGGTCACGCCGGCACCGGCGCCGGGGGCATCGGCGGCGGCCTAGCATTGGTTTTGTCAGGGCGGCGCGGATTCCTCGCCGCCCCCTTGCACCGCACGGTATGTACGACATCCGTCAGTTCAAGCCCGTCCTCTATGTCGTCCTGATACTGGGACTGACGGCCTTTTCCATGGCCGCCGAGTCCATGGTCCTGCTGGTCCTTTCCGTGCTGGGGGTAGGCCTCAACGCCGTGCTGGTCTTCACCGAGCGGTTCGCCCCCTTGCCGCGCTGGCTGGCCAACATCGCCACCCTCTCGGCGCTGCTGTATGTGGGTCTGCGGATCAACGCCGCCGCTGACGAGGGATCGCCCCCGCTGATGTTCGTGGGCCAGTTTCTCGTTCTGCTGCATCTGATCAAGCTGTACGAGCAGCGTGCCAACCGCGACTACGCGCAATTGCTTGTGCTGTCGCTGCTGCTGATGGTGGCGGCGTCGATCAACACGGCCAGCCTCCTGTTCGGGCTGCTGATGATCGTGTACCTGGTCCTGGCGCTGTACTGCTGCCTGTTGTTCCACCTCAAGGCGCAGGCGGACCGCGCCAGGACGGCCTTTGCCATTCCCGAGGACAAGATCAGTCCGGCGACGCTGCGTCTGGACCAGCGTTACTTCGGACTGTCGATGCGCCGCCTGACGGTCCTGGTGACGGTCTTCGCCATGGGTGGGGCGGTGCTGGTCTTCCTCTTCGCCCCGCGCGGGCCCGGACAGGGCATTCTGGGTCAGCTCCAGTTCCGCCGCCCGACCGCTCTGGTGGGAATCAGCGACAGCATCAGTCTGGAAAGCATCAACAACATCCTCCAGAATGAGGAAGTGGTCGCCCACGTCTTCCTGTGGAAGAACGAGCGGCCGATCCTGGGCACTGAAATCCTGTACCTGCGCGGTGGCGTCTTCGACGCCTATGCCTCGCCCCTGGCACGAGGCGGGGCCAGGCCCCAGTGGAGCCGCACGCAGGGCGGCGTGCGCCTGCGCGAATTCCCAGCCTACAGCAGTCCGACGGGGGATCCCCTCCTGCTCCCCGAGGGGGACGTATGGCGACAACGCATCAACCTCCGCCCCACGGGCACGCAATTCCTCTTCGCCCTGCCGGGCATCAAGTACTACGCCACCGGCCGCGAGCACCGTCCGGCCTTCACACCCGCACGCAGCGTCAGGGTCTACTTTTCGGAAACCGATCTGACCCTTCACAGCGAGCCGATCAATCTGCCCCTGGACTACACCGTCCTCTGCTCCAATGCCCGCGCCCGGCCGGACCTGGGCCGTGCCCTGGAGACCCAGGTGCTGCTCTTCCAGAGTGAGTCGGACCCTGGCGTGCTGGCCGAGGCGCGCAAATATGCCCAGAGCTTTCTGGGCGAGCGCATCGCCGCCCGCGGCGTGATGCCGGTGCAGCCCGACAATTACGAAATCGCCCAACTCATCGAGCGCCACCTCAGAACGGAATTCGAGTATACGCTGGACCTGACCGGCTCGCGCGCCGAGTTCCGCGGGATCGACCCCGTCATCGCCTTCCTCACACGCGTCAAGAAGGGACACTGCGAGTACTTCGCCAGCGCCATGGCCCTGATGTGCCAGAGTCTGGGCATCCCCGCCCGCGTCGTCGTCGGCTTCAAGTGCGACGATCCGGCCTCCTTCAACGCCATCGGCGGCTACTACATCGTTCGCCAGTCCGACGCCCACGCCTGGGTGGAGGTCCTCACCTCGGACGGATGGGTTACCTTCGACCCCACCAGCGGGCGCATGGCCAACGACTCGGCACGCGCCGGATGGTGGCAGGCGATCCGCCACTTCGTCGATTATCTGGACTACAAGTGGGGCGAGCTGGTCATCGCCTACGACAATACGGCGCGCGACAACCTCGTCCGCGACCTGGATGCAACTCTCACCAACACCGCCATCCGCGGCGTTGCCTCCCTGGCCCGCCTCGGCGGTCTGGACCAGTCCGTCGGCTTCTGGAGAGCCTCCCTCGGTGCGCTCAATGTCCTGCTGGGCTCCATGGTCGCCGCCATGCTGCTGGCCAGCGCCTGGTTTCTGATCAACAAGCTGCGTCTGCGGCGGCGAGCGGCGCGCATCGGGCTGGACGGGCTGCCCGTTGACCGGCAGCTTCGGCTGGCGCGGCAGCTCGCCTTCTACGACCGCCTCATCCGTGTGCTGGGACGCCACCACATCGTTCGGCCGCGCCACCAGACTCACCGCGAATTCGCCGATTCGCTGATCTTCCTTCCCGCCGAGCCTTACGACCTGATCCAACGCCTGACGCGCGTCTTCTATCGTGTCCGCTTCGGCCAGGCACAGCTTCACGGCGGGCTGGAACGCCACCTGTTCACCGCCGTCTCCCGTGTGGCCCGCTCACTGGCCGGGCGCGACGACGGATCGGCCGACGACGCCTCCGGCGAACCGGCGTAAGAGCGATACCCACGCCGCATGTCAGCCGTCCCGCACGGCCTGCTCGTAAAGGCTGGCCAGCCTGCGCGTCAACGGTCCGGGCGCCTCCGCACCCACGTTCCGGCGCTCGATCCGGCACACCGGCATCACCTGCATCACGCTGTTGGTCAGAAACACCTCGTCGGCCTCCAGGAGCTGATTGATGTCGATCGCCGCCAGCGAGACTTCGATGCCGTCGGCCGCCGCCAGTTCCAGCACCACCTTGCGCGTGATGCCCGGAAGGGTGGCGCTCTTCGGATATGGGATGGCCCGCGCCAGCGTCAGATCGTGCAGGTCCTGGGGCGTGGGCGGGGTGATCAGCCGTCCATTCTTCACGACGAAGACGTTGCAGATGCTGCCGGATTGCAGGTAGTTGTGGACATTGAACCACAGCGCCTCGCCGCAGCCGCGCAGGCTGGCCGACCGCAGCGCCTCCAGACGCGAGAGGTAATTGAGCGTCTTGTGTCCGGCCTGCACGTCGTAGGGATTGAGCTTCTGCTCGTCCAGAACGATGACGCTCATCCCGCGCTGGTAATACTCGGCCGGATACGGCTCCAGCCGGGCCGCCGTGAGAAATATGTTGGGATCGAGACGGGTGCCGTGCAGAGGGTCCGGGCGCGACAGGCCACGCGTCACCGTCAGGCGCAGTCGCGCATCCGACAGGTCGCTGTCGGCGAGCAATTCCCGCGCGGCCTGGATCAGCGCTTCATCGGAATACGTCAGAGGTATCAACAGCGCCTGGCAGGATTGCCGCAGCCGGGCCAGGTGGTCGGTCAGCCGAAACACCCGGCCCCCATAGGCGCGCATGGTGGTGAAGACGCCCGCTGCGTGAAGCAGCCCCGTGTCGCGCAGAGGAATCGACGCCTCCGCCTCCTCCACCAGCCGGCCGTTGAGCCAGACTTTGGGCATGCGGGCATGGTACCTGAGGTGCGGTCCGCGGCCAACGCCGGCCCCGGTCCATGTTTGGTTGTCAGAATGTCGCACGCCGAGCCGCCTCCAATGCAAACTTTGCACGGACTTGGAGCCGGCGACCGGCCGAGGCTATTCTGCTCATAGGCTGCGCCTGCGGCCACAGAGAGGATTCCGATGAGAACCGCAACTCCTGCACTGCTGCTCTGTCTGATCGCCTCGCTCCAAGCGCCGCCCGCGCCGGCGGCCCAGCCGCCTGCGGCCGATCCGGCAGTCCGGGCCCAGGCGGTCGCCGACAAGGCCCTGAACTATCTCAAGAGCCAGCAGCAACCTAATGGCGCATGGCATTCCGGCCCGCAACCGCCCGCCATCACGGCGCTGGTCTTGCGCGCCTTCGTTCGCGACGAGAAATACAACTCGCGCACGGATTTTGTCGCCCGCGGCTATCAGGCCCTGCTGGAGCATCAGCTCGAAAGCGGCGGCATCTACAAGGACATGCTCGCCAACTACAACACCGCTATCGCCATCAGCGCCCTGGCGGCGGCCCAGGACCCGGCCTACAAGGAACGCATCGACAAGGCCGTGGCATATCTGCGCAGCCTCCAGTGGACCGACACCATCGAGGGCGGTCCGGCCGGCCAGCAGAAGATCACCCCCGAACATACCTGGTACGGCGGCACGGGCTACGGCAGCCGCGGGCGCCCCGACGGCTCGAACACGCAGCTCTTTATCGAGGCTATGCACGATGCCGGCGTAAGCGCCGAGGATCCGGCCATGAAGGCGGCGCTCCGCTTCGTCTCGCGCATGCAGAACTTCTCCGAAACCAACGACCAGCCCTGGGCGGGCAACGACGGCGGCGCGGTTTACACCCCGGCCAACAACGGTGAGAGCTTTGCCGGCGAATACACCGGCCCCGACGGGCGGCGTATGCTCCGCTCCTACGGCTCGATGACCTACGCCATGCTCAAGAGCTACATCTATTGCGGACTGAGCCGCGACGATCCGCGGGTCAAGGCGGCATGGGACTGGGTGACGCGGAACTGGACGCTGGATGAGAACCCCGGCATGGCCGCCGGCGACCCGGCCAATCGACTGTACGGGATGTACTACTACTACGTAACGCTGGCGCGGGCCCTGCACGCCTATGGACAGCCCCTGATCGTCGACCCCCAAGGCAACCGCCACGACTGGCGTATTGAGCTGATCGACAAGCTGGCCTCTCTCCAGAACCCTGACGGCAGTTTCATAGGCGACAAGCGCTGGATGGAGGACAACCCCATCATCGCCACCAGCTTTGCCGTGCTGGCCATCCAGGAGGCCCAGAGAGACCTCAAGCAGCGCCCGGTGCCATAGGCGCCGGCTCAGTGCGGAGCTTTTGTGTCAAGACTCTCCCATACCGCCCCGGCCCGACCCGTTGGGGGCGCGGAGGATGGGCTGTGCATACCAGACGAGCAGACAGCCGACAGGGTGATATGCAAGGCACGGCCGGCGATTCTCCTCTCTCCTCCGGCCCCAGCCTCGCGTGGACCGTTTCTGGGGCAACGAGGACATGGGCACGGCCAGCGGGACATCCGCGCTGCTGGGGTATACCTATCCGGCCGCGGGGGAGTACACGATCCACGTCTTCGCGGTGCAGGCCGATGGCATCGGCTATTTCGCCGGGACGAAGCAGGTGACCGTCGGCGACACCCCGGCCGCGCCGAGCGATCTTTGGGCCGCTGCGGTGTCCGGGCAGCAACCGCACGCAGACGGCCGCATGGCGTCGCATGACGAAGCCCGCAAAATGAAAAACCCCGCGATTTGCGGGGCTTTTCGGGGTACTGCGGTAGGGTGCGATGACCCTAACAACTACCTAATACCCCCTAGGGGAGTCGAACCCCTGTCCTCTGGCTGAGAACCAGATATCCTAGGCCACTAGACGAAGGGGGCATCGTCTCGGCCGAGCCGAAGTTGCCGGATTATGCGCACCGTCTGGCCGTGAGTCAAGCGGGCCGGTCAGGACGCTCACGGCGCAGGGCGCGTGACCGTTTCTGCGGCCGGCGGAGATCGCGCTGGCGCACGACGTAGCACGGCCGTTCTCGCCCGTGCTG
>Ga0308414_1002129_pt1 | contig 12897 bp, 8 predicted proteins | sample HotsprSampleOS50_FD_205667 | JGI IMG/M metagenome (GOLD analysis project Ga0308414, IMG submission 205667) | Hot spring phototrophic mat microbial communities from Octopus Spring, Yellowstone National Park, Wyoming, United States - 20090730_OS50 ... | reverse complement strand
CTAATTTTCCCCAAAATTATAGCAGTTACTGCTTTTACAATACTTATAGTTTCAGATATTGCTGCAGCTTTAATTGGCAGAAAATTTGGCAAACACCGCCTTTTCAACAAATCTTGGGAAGGCACAATTGCATTTATCATATCGGCAATTGCAGCAGTTTTTGTACTTGGCTCAATTTTTAATGCACCAGTTTCTTATTACATTGCTGGTGTTTTTGGGGCAATTGCTGGTGGTTTTGCAGAGGCTTCCTCAAAAAAGCTTAAAATGGACGACAACCTCGTTGTTCCTATGAGTATAGGTATAATAATGCTTTCTTTTAGCACATTCGCATCAAGCTATATGAAAGACTTCCTTAATTTATTATAAAGGTGATTTATGTCCCGCAAAGTTTTATTTATTGGTATCCCGATAATTGCTATTATCGCAATTATTTTAATATTTGTTTTAAATAAATCAAGCAAATTTGAAATAATTGATGAAATATATGACCAAAATGAAGGTGGAAACACAACATTTCTCTTTGTCTCTGTAAATCCGCTCGATAGCTTGAAAGTTCTTAGCGTTGCGAAAGAACTGATGCAGAAACGTATTATCGATAAATTTAAAAATAAAGATATACCAAAAGACGAAAATCATATGAATATGATGCCAGAAGTTTTAATTGTGTATTTATACAAAGCTGATGATACAACAGCTATCCCCGAAAAAATGCAGGAGATGATTAAAAAGCGTTTTTCCCAAAGCCCAATATTTAGCGAAAATTTAGCTTATATTTCTCAAGGTTTTATTTATTCTGGCGTTTACTATCCACAAACAAAACAGCAAACACTTGATACTTTATCCCCTAAAACTGTGCTTTTTGTTCCAAAGAAAAAAGGAAAAGCTAAAGAGATTATGGAAAAATTTAAGGAAAGCTAATGATTGACCTTCGTAGCGATACACTGACAAAACCCGGTGACGCAATGCGTCAGGCAATTGCTTCGGCAATTGTTGGAGATGATGTATATGGCGAAGACCCAACTGTAAATGAGCTTCAAGAACAAATCGCACAATATTTTGGCAAAGAAGATGCTTTGTTCTTTCCCTCTGGAACAATGGCAAATCAAACCGCTATTAAAGTGCTTACTTCACCTGGTGATGAAATCATTGTCGATGCGGATGCCCATATTTTCTACTACGAAACTGCCGCTCCCGCAATAATTTCTAATGTTCAAATAAAAACAATAAAATCAGACTATGGCTTCCCAAAAATTGATGAAATTGAAAAAGCTATCCGCCCAAATATCTATTACTTCCCAAAGACAACTGTTGTTTGTGTTGAAAACACTCACAATCGTCACGGCGGAACAATTGCTCCAATCGAATATATACAGGTACTTCGTGCTTTTGCCGATAAATATTGCTTAAAGTTACACCTTGATGGGGCACGCCTTTGGAATGCAATTGTAGCAACAGGTATCGATGGTGCTTCTTACGCAAAGTATTTCGATACGGTTTCAGTTTGCCTATCTAAAGGGCTTGGAGCTCCTGTTGGGTCGCTCATCGTTGCAAGCAAAGAGTTAATCGATAAAGCACGCCATTGGAGAAAAATATTAGGTGGTGGAATGCGTCAAGTCGGTTTGCTTGCAGCTGCTGGAATTTATGCTTTTCAAAATAATATATACAAGCTTAAAAGAGATCATGAGAATGCAAGTCTTTTTGCAAAGTTAATTTCTGAATGCGAGCTAATAAATGTTAAATTTGAGCGCGTACAAACAAACATCGTGCGTTTTGAACTGTCGGAAAATATAAATCCACACACATTTATTGATAAATGTAAAGAAAATGGCTTATTGTTAAGCCATTTTGATGATCAAATTATAAGAGCAGTGTTTTATCTGGAAATTGATGCAAATCAAGCAAAAACGGCGGCAGAAATCGTCAAATACGTACTTCGATCTCCATAAAGTTTTCAGGTAAATGAATTATTTGAGAGCCAATAACTTCAGCTGGACCCGAAAGAGTTATTTTATCAATTTCATTACCATTTCTTGCAATATCGACCCAAACTGGAATGCGTGAAGTTGGAATAACTTCTGTTGTACTTTTAGCTTTATTATTTATTTGATGAGCAAGAACAGTTGAAATTGCACCGGTCCCACAAGCTCCTGTTTCAGCTTCAACTCCACGCTCGAATGTACGGAGTAAAATTTTTCCATTCCATTCAAAATAAAAATTTGCGTTTGTGCCACGCGGAGCGAAATAGCTGTGATGGCGAATTTGACGACCTAAATTTGCTATATCAAGTCTGTAAAAACTTTCAGGTGAATTGGCGCGCATTTCTAAAACGAAATGCTCAGTGCCTACGTTAACAAAGATACCATTGTAATTTCGACCATTTATATCAATACTTAATGGGCGTATTTCTTTAGGTGGCTCAAAATCAATCTCAATTTTATCGCTAATTCTTGCATTGTAAATCTTACCTGAAAATCTGAATTTAAGATTGGTTTTATCTGTAATTTTGTTCTTTTGGCTATAAAAGATTACGCATCTTCCACCATTGCCGCACATCATACCCGTCGAACCATCTGGATTGAAAAAGTCCACATCAAAATCAACCTGGTCGTCTTTTGGCTTATGAACTACAATTAAGCCTTCAGTCTGTACACCATTAAATTGATTAGAGTGGCATAAGAATTTTGCCAATTTAGAAAGTTCTTTTTGCGAGAAATTGTGTTTACTACCATCGAAAACAGTGAATAAATTTCCCGCACCTGACATATATGTAACGTCTATTTCCATCTTTTTCTCTCCAATGAACAGCTTGTTATTAATTCGCTTGCTTTTATGTGAATAAGCCCATTTGTTGCAAGTATTGTACGATCACCAAGTTTATATGGACTTCTATCGAAATTCGAAACTTTGCCACCAGCTTCTTCAACAAGTAAAATACCAGCGGCTACATCCCAAGGATTAAGATCTATTTCCCAAAAACCATCGAAACGTCCACCAGCAACATAAGCTAAATCAAGCGCAGCAGAGCCCAATCGTCGCACAGGTATCCCCATTTGCACTATATCGACAAACACCTCAATGCAGTTGCCAGGATTTTCACCTACGTTATACGGGAAACCTGTCACAAGATAGGAACGTGCAATATCATTGCAATCTGTTACTTGCACTCTTTCACCGTTGAAATAGGTGCCTTCTCCCTTTGTTGCGACAAATAATTCATCGAGCATAGGCTGATATACCACACCGCATACTATTTCCCCTTCAAGCTCAGCGGCAATGCTTATGCTAAAAATTGGCACTTTATGAGCAAAATTTACAGTTCCATCGAGTGGATCGATTATCCATCGAATCGGGCTTGCGGTTTGCTTAGATTTACCACTTTCTTCACATAAAAAATTACATCCTGGGAATTCTTTAGATAAAATTTCTATTATCCTATTTTCTGATCTTACATCGTATTCTGTGACAAGATCATTTATTCCACTTTTTGAACCGATTTTGAAGCTTCTGCCGTAGCCTTCCTTTAAAATTTTTCCTGCTTCATGTGCTGCATCTATTGCTTTTTGCTTAATTTTTTCAATCATATTTTATTTTTGAATGATTAATTTTTGTAAATAATTATCATTTTTCGATTTAATCAAGATATAATAATTTCCGCTATTTATACCTTCCATATTGATATTGAACGTTTTTTGTAATGAAATGTTGTAATTTGCAATCAGCTCTCCAGCAATATTGAAAATCATAACTTGTTCAATATCTTGGTTAGAATTAATATTTAATGAATTATATGCTGGATTTGGATAGATAATTATTTTGTCGTTTAAAGTATTCGAAACAGACGTACTGTTAATTGTTACAAACGAAAATGTTTCAGACCAACGTCCTTGATTACCGTTATAAGCACGCACACGCCACCAGTAACGAGTATTTTCCTTTAGTGGTGTATCTGGTGTGTATATCGTATCCGTTAAATCTGCTACATCGATTACCAAAGTACTGAAATTTGATACATTACTTACTTGCAAACGATAATTTTGAGCGTCTGTTTTCTGCCAAATAAACTTTGTATTTAGCTGTACATTATTTTGTCCATTTTGAGGGAAATATAGTATTGGTGGATTTGGAACATTTTCATTTACACGGAACATAAACATTTCAGACCAATCGCTATTGGAATATCCCGAGAAAGCTTGCAAACGCCAGTAATATGTTTTAAGCATTTCTAAATTTGTTGTAAGAGTAAAAATTGTATCTGCAATATTATTGATTTCAATAAAAGGCTTGCCTGATGCGTCTGGATTTTCCCAAATTTGCAGTTTATAAAGAGCTTGTGAAGATTTACTCCAGATAAATGTGGGTTTTCGATTTGCACGCAATTCGCCATTTATAGGTTGAATTAGTTGTGGTGTCGCAAAAAAGCTTTGTGGGCTGGTAAAATTCCAAACTTCGCTCCAATTGCTTTGAGTGGTAAGTGTATTTGCACGCACACGCCAGTAATATTTTGTAGCAGGTTTCGAAACATTTACGATAACAGTTGTATCGTAAATTTTACTTGAAAATACTAAGTTATTGAAGGTCGCATCTTCAGAAACTTGAACATCATAATTCAATGCTTGGAAAATTTTTCTAAATCTTAATTGAACGTTTTTGCCGAGACCGTTTGAATTATTTGGTGGAAATACTAATTCAGGTGATAAAATTTCGTTGCTTAAACTGATAAAATGCACTTTACTTGCTCCCATTTCTGGTATTACAAGCACATTGTTCAGAGTATCCAAGAAAATATCCGCTGGACCGTTAAGCGGTCCATATACTAGTATTGGTGGTTCTGTTAAGTTCTTGTCATATTTGTAAACGCCGCCTGTTGTATTGCCCCAAGCAGAAACATAATAACTCCCGTCTTTATCACGTGTTATTCCATCAAGATAATTCAAACTTGAATTGCGAACTACCGAAACTTGAAAAGTTTCTAAACTCAAAGAATATATTAATGCATTTTGCTGGTAAGAAACTATTAAAATTCTATTATTTTCTCGGTCGAGGCACATCCCATTTGCATTAGACAAAACACCAATAAAATTTAATTTTTCAAATTGATTAGGATTTTCAACTTTAACACGAAAAATATTTGCTTTATAGGTATCGGAAATATAAATATAGCCTTTTTCATCGGCAACTATGTCGTTAAGAAAAATGTCGGGTGTAGATAATGTTACAGAACCTAACAAAGTGCGTGATTGTAAGCTAATGTAGTGTAGTTTATAATTATCAGCAACAAATAATGTATCACCGACAATACACAAACCTTTTGGATCTTGCAAAACGTTTGTTTGAACGAGAAACTCCAGCGTCCCATCCGATTTTCTTGTGATGATTTTCCCATCAAAAGAACCTTGAACACCAACATTTGAAATATAGTAGCAATTTCTTTTTGCATCATAGACAACACTTTCCGGCTGTGAATAAGTTTGAGCAATTGCAATATTTTTCAAAAAAAAGAAAACTAATAAAATATATAGCACCCTTTTCATTGGAATTCTCCTTTTATTTTAATTAGTTGTTTTCTTCTTCGATCATTATTGCTTGTTTAAATTCAGTTTCAATTTCGTCTCCAGTTGGTTCATTCTGATTGTTATCGGGCTGTTCTTTCGGAACATAGATTTTATTTTTGTCGAATGTTTCGGGATGGAAGAATGCTTCAAGCAGTTGTTTTGCAATTGGTGCCGCAACTGCTCCACCAAAACCAGAATTTTCAGCTAATACTACAAGAGCAATTTTTGGATTTTCTTTAGGTGCAAAGCAAACAAACCAAGCGTGGTCTTTGCCGTGTGGATTCTGTGCAGTGCCCGTTTTGCCACATACTTCTATATTGTCTAATCTTGCATAATAAGCAGTACCACCAGGTGAATTAACAACATCATACATCCCATCTTTTACAAACTTAAAAATTCTTTTATCGATTGGAAGTTTCCTTGAAGCATAGCTAACAGGCTCAATTTTGTTTGAAATATTATTTTTTATTGCACGTACAAGATGAGGCTGGTAGTAAGTGCCTTCATTTGCGATAGCAGCAGTGTATGCTGCCATTTGCAATGGTGTTACTAAAATTTCACCCTGTCCGATACCGTAATTCACCAGACGTCCACGAGTAGCAGCGCCTTTGCCATAAACTTTTTCCAGCCATTCAACTGTTGGCAGACGTCCAGTTTTTTCATTGGGCAAATCTATAAAAGTTTTCTGACCAAAACCAAACATTTCGCCATATTTTTGAAGATTTTCCATACCTATTTTAAGTCCAAGCTGATAAAAGTAAACATTACAAGAAGCTTTGAGAGCATTTCTTAGAGAAACAGCTCCATGAGCTCCGTGACATTTATATGAACGATTACCGAATGTAAAACTACCTGGACAATAAATAGTTGTATTTTCATCAATAATTCCTTCGTTCATAGCTGCAATTCCGACTAGCATCTTCCAAGTCGAACCTGGTGGATATTGGGATTGAATTGCCCTATGCAGAAGTGGGCTCCAAGGATCTTCTGATAATTGCTTATACAAGTCCGCAGGCACACGCCCGCTAAATGCTCGTGGATCGTAATCAGGTTTGCTTGCCAATGCAAGTACTTCACCATTTTGGGGATCTATGGCAACAACTGCACCACGTTTTCCTGCAAGAAGTTTCTCAGCAAGCTCTTGAAGTTTAACATCAATCGTTAGATACAAATCAAATCCGTTATTTGGAGGAATATCCTGTTGCCCATTGTTAAAGCTCGAAACTTTTTGCCCAAATTTATTTACAGCAACAAATTGTATGCCTTCTCTACCACGGAGGAAAGGTTCGTAAGTTTGCTCCAGCCCAGATTGCCCAATAATATCACCTGGACGGTAATATTTATATTTTTCCAATTGTCCACGCGTAATTTCTCGTGTGTAGCCGAGCAGATGAGCCATATTGCCTTCGAACTCGTAAAGTCGCTTTGGTTCGACAACAACATCAACACCGGGCAGAATATCGTTGTTTTCTTCAATTTTTGAGACAACATCAAATGATGCATCTCGCAAGATCTTAACTGGTTCAAATGGTGAGTAATTTTTATATTTATCCAATGTGTTAAGTATTTCATCTTCCGGTACAGCAATTAATTTTGAAAGCAGAGGAATTATTTCTTTATCAAATTCATAAGGAGTTATTGTAATTGAAAATGAAGGCTCATTATGAACTATTAAAATCCCATTCCTATCATACATATTCCCGCGAAATGGTGCTATACGCACTTGCTTTATTGCTTGCATTTGGCTAACACCACGATATTCGCTCCCTTGCAAAATTTGCAACTGAGCAAGCCTAAAAATAAAAATTCCAGCAACAAGTATAATTGCTGCTTTGAATACTCTTCTTGCAGTTGTGGAGGTAAAAAAATCACTTCTATTTATTGGGCTTCTCATATTTTGAATTAATAAATATCATAATATACACAAAATTAATAAAAATTGTCTTTTCTTTTTATCTTTAAATTATCATCATATAAATTAACCATAAATTAACCATAAAATTTTAAGTTGTTTGTTTATAAAGTGCTTACAAAATCAACAAATTTAATCATACTTTAACATTTGATTTATAAAGTCTTCATATTAAGAAGTCAATTTTGTCTAACTGAAAAAAGGTGAATTATTAAAAACAATTATCACAACCGGAGGGGTTATTTTTATGAATTATTCTATTAGAAAAATGCTATTTCATTGTATTCTTATGATTGTTTTGTTGCCACTTGTTGCTATGTCTCAGCCAAAGGCTTCAATTTCAGGTAAAGTTATTGATGAAGAAAGTGGCGAAGTTCTTCGTAGGGCTTCAGTTTTAGTACTAGGAACAAAGATTGGAGCATATACTGATACAAAAGGTGAATATCGCTTGTTGAACTTAAAACCTGGACGTTATTCATTGCAAGTTAGTTATGTTGGTTACAATACAAAGACTATTGAAAATATAGAGCTCAAAGAAAATGATAACTTTGTATTAAATATTGTTTTGCGATCTGCTATAAAGAAAACAGAAGAAGTTGTTATCGAGGCACGCCGCGAGCTCAATAATGAAGCTGCAATTTTAGCTCAAAGAAAAAATGCTATTCAGGTTAGTGATGGAATAAGTATAGAAGAAATTAAACGTACACCTGATAGCGACGCCGGTCAATCTTTGCGTCGTGTTTCAGGTGTTACACTTGTTGGTGATAAATTTGTTTACGTACGCGGCGTTAGTGAACGATACAACAACACAACTCTTAACGGTACTGCTCTCGCTACAACTGAACCAGACAAAAAAGCGTTTTCTTTTGATATGTTTCCTTCGGAATTCCTCGAAAATGCAAATGTTGCAAAATCATTTACTCCCGATCTTCCAGGTAATTTCGCAGGTGGACTCGTTCAATTGAATACTGTTGATTTCCCGGCTGCTCGTAGCTTTAAAGTTAGTTTCGGTGCTTCAATGACAGATAACCTTACTTTTAATAGAAGATTTATTAAATATCAGGGCGGTAAAACAGACTGGCTTGGATACGACGATGGAACAAGATCGCTCCCGAAAAATTTTCCAAAATCACCACAAGAAATGCGTGATTTATTCAATCGCCTACGTTCAGACGACGAGCAGGTCCTAAAACAAGCTCAAAGTGAATGGATAGCAATCAGTCGTTCTTTCAATCAAAAAGGTTGGAAACGCGATACAATTAAGCCACCATTTAATGGATCAATCAACCTTTCATTTAGTGATATTTACAGAATTAGTAATTCTGAAATAGGTATAATTGCATCTGCTCTTTATGGTAACTCCTATAATTATGATGAAATTTATCGTGCAACTCTGGAAAGCAATGGAAATGTATATAATTATAATCGCGGCACAGTATCAACTTTTTCAACCAATCTTGGTGGACTGCTGAACATTGCATATAAATTGGATGAAAATAATACATTTTCACTTAAAAATACTTACAACAATTCCTCTGATAATGAATCTACTATTATGCTCGGCAGAAAAGATCAAACACTTACTCGGCAGTACGGTTTCCAGTTTGTCCAGAAAACTCTCACAGCAAGCCAGCTATCCGGTGAGCATAATTTTTATGCTTTAAATAATGCTCTACTTGATTGGAAGTTAGGCTTTTCAAATTCTAAACGAGACGAGCCTGATTTTAAACGTATTCGTTACTCAAAAACGTTTGAAGAAAATCCCTGGCGTATCGATATTTACGACCTTAACGGAAATGGCTATCAGGCAGGGCGTTTCTTTTCATTCTTAAATGAAGATGCTTATACTGCATCACTGAACTTTACATTGCCATTTAATATATTCAAAATTAAAACTGGTTTCCTTTATGAAAACAAGAAGAGAGAATTTAATGTGCGTTCTCTTGTGATCAACAAAGGTACCATAATGATGAAATATTATTACGATGAAGATTTTAATTATGTTGTCCCTAATTATGGTGATGATGATTTTTATTCAGAAGATTTCTTATTAGAACCAGAGCAAATTTTTGTTAATCCTGATAATTATTCACCGACTCGTTTAGGTATTGGCGAAGAAACAAAACCCACAGATTCCTACAAAGCCGATGAAGGTTTGCTTGCTGGATATTTGATGTTTGATATCCCGCTTGAATTTGCTAACAAAAAACTTCGCATTATTACAGGTGCTCGTATTGAAAAAAGTAAACAAAAACTTATGAGTTTATACCCAATCGCTTCTAATAATACAGATTCCACTTTTGTAAATGAAAATTATCTGGATATTTTGCCAGCACTCAATTTAATTTATGAGATTGTTCCTAATATGAATATAAGATTATCTGCAAGCCAAACTCTTACTCGTCCTTCTTTAAGAGAATATGCACCATTTATTTTCTATGACTTTTATTTCCAGGGCGATGTTGCTGGGAATCCGGAACTTAAACGCTCGTTAATTAGAAACTATGATTTACGTTGGGAAATGTTCCCAAATCCAGGTGAAGTTGCTTCAATCTCATTTTTCTACAAATCCTTCAAAAATGCAATAGAAGAATCAATCATAAATACATCAAGTAATTTCAAGCGTACATTTACAAATGCCGAAGGCATCGCCTATAATTACGGAACTGAAATTGAGCTGAGAAAAAATTTATCCTTTATCTCTAACTGGATCAAATACTTTTCTTTAAATTTCAACCTTTCATTAATAAAATCTGATATTACAATTTTCCAGAACAATAGAAAAGATCGTCGCACAATGTGGGGACAATCTCCATATTCTCTAAATATTGGGCTTTTTTATTATAATCCCGAAACACGCACTTCAATCAACACAAGCTATAACGTAGTTGGAAAACGTATAATGCAAGTAGCAGATATATCGAGATATCCTGTTTCGGATCCACACGTGTATGAGATGCCACGTAATGTTATTGATCTATCGATTAATCAAACAATTATGTCAAATTTTGATGTGAAATTAGTAGTTCGCGATCTGCTTAATGAAAATATTGTATGGAAACAAATGGGCAAAAACGTTCTTAAAACTGATAAAGGTCGCTCAATATCACTAAGCTTTGGATATAAACTGTAATATATTTTGTCAAATTTATTGGGAATACCAATGAAAAAATCTTTGCTTACACTACTTACACTCTTTTTTGCTGCTATTTCTATCAATGCAGCTCAAGGCAACCTATCAATTAAAGAACCAGTTGCTGGATCAACTTATCGTGTTGGAAAAACAATTACTATTGCTTGGGACACTCTTACAAAATCAGGTGAACGAACCTGGGGAAAAACATTCGAATTCAAATGGGCTGAATCAGAAAATGGTCCATGGTCTTTACTTGCTCTTGCAAAAAATGCAAAGTCATTTAAAGATGTTGCAAGCAACAATCCTAATGCGGCAGCTGGAAGAACTGTCATTACTTTACCGAGAAAAAATCAAATCTGGATAAAAATGAACGAAGTTAATAATGAAAACTTGTATGCTATCGAAGGTCCTATAAATATTTACAATCCACCACCTGCTGTTGCAGATTCTCTCCTTGGTGGCAGCTTGACTCAAACAATTACTCTCTCGTCCAAAAAAGTATATCAATTGCGTAAAGTACTTTATGTGGAAGATGGTGCTACTTTGAGAATAGAACCGGGAACAGTTATTCTTGGCGACCCGACTGATGTTTCTGCAATCGTTATCCAACGTGGTGGTAAAATCTATGCTAAAGGTACACCAACTGCTCCAATTGTTATGACTTCTGGTTTCGCTCCTGGTAACCGTGATCGTGGCGACTGGGGCGGGCTTGTAATTGCAGGAAAGGCTAATACTAATTTAGGCGAAGCAGCACTTGAAGGTGGCTTGAATGTCAAATATGGTCCAGTCAATGGTGTCGCTGATGATCAAGACTCAAGCGGTGTCCTTGAATATGTACGTATTGAATTTGCTGGTATTGCAGAATCACCAGATAACGAATTAAACTCGCTTACTCTTGGTGGCGTCGGAAGTAGAACTGTAATTAATCACGTTATGGTGTCGTACGGTGGTGATGATGGTTTCGAATGGTTTGGTGGAACAGTAAATGCAAAATATTTAATTTCTTATAATATTATCGATGACGATCTTGATGTCGATAACGGTTTCCGTGGCAAAGTTCAATTCGTTCTGGTAAAACGTTTCCCGGATATTGCTGATCAATCAAATTCACAAGCTATTGAAAGCGATAATGATAATAAATCATCTTATAACCAACCGTATACTGCACCAGTATTTGCAAATATGACAGTAGTTGGACCAATTGCAGATACATCTTTTACTCCTGGCACTGGTAATAACAAATATCACCCAAAACATTTAACTGCTATCCAGATACGTCGCAATAGTCGTACAAATGTTGTTAATTCTGTTATTCTCGGTTATCCAGCTGGTCTTGAATTAACAAACAACAATACTGTCCTTGCTGCATCAAACGATTCCATAATGGTTCGTTTTAATGATTTTTATGGTATCAAAAATAATAGATTCTTCTATTTTGGTAGTGGAACTACTGCTCAAGGTTCAGTTGACGCTAACTGGCTTGCAAAACCAGAATATGGCAATCGTTTTATAAATAACTCTGGTCCAATTAGTGCTTATGCGAATATTCCTGGTGTATTTCCTGGCAATCTTGCCGAATTTAATCCACTGCCATCTTCAAATGCTGAATTCTTATCAAATGCAGATTGGACAGCTTCGAACGCAGCTGTTAATTTAAACGATCAATTTTTTGATAAAGTTTCATACCGTGGTGCATTCCATACTGAACGCTGGGATTTGCCTTGGGCTGAATACGATCCTGTCAATAAAATTTATACAAGTGTAAACGAAGATAACTCTGTTAAAATGCCACATAATATTACAATCGAAGCTGCTCCAATTCCTGCAAACGATTATTCTGTTATAACTTATACTTTACCAGAAAATCAAAACGTAACAGTTAGACTTATTGATGTAACTGGTAATTTAAATTCATCATTTTTTGTAAATGAATATCAAAATGCTGGCGTTCATCAGTTTGTTTTAAACACAAGCTCATTACCTGCTGGTGTTTATTACTTGCAAGTAATTTCGGCAAATAGAACTTCGACTATAAGCATCCCGGTTGTGAAGTAATAATTCACACCTTTTTTCAGAGCCCGGTTGAAAAATCGGGCTTTTTTTATTTTCATAAACAACTTTCAATTTTTATTTTTTTTATTCAGGAAAAATTATAATATTTGTTTTTTAAATGAAAAATACTGAATAAATAACTTTTATGAAAAAAATTGCTTACAAATATTCTCACTCTTTCAAATTTATTTCATCTGATACAGCTTAAATGGAATGCTGCTATATTCCTGACTTTAAATCTAAAT
>Ga0308414_1002128_pt1 | contig 12899 bp, 10 predicted proteins | sample HotsprSampleOS50_FD_205667 | JGI IMG/M metagenome (GOLD analysis project Ga0308414, IMG submission 205667) | Hot spring phototrophic mat microbial communities from Octopus Spring, Yellowstone National Park, Wyoming, United States - 20090730_OS50 ... | reverse complement strand
CAACATAATTACATTTGTTGTGCTGTTGGCCGTTTTAACAGTGATATTTCTTCCTGATTATTTATCTTGTCGTGCTTGGGGAATTTTTCTTCTGCTCGCCACAGAAATCTTACTGAGCGCCTGTTTCACTGTGGAAACAACATGGAAATGGCCTGTTGTCACAATCGCTTATGGATGGGCAACCAGTGGTTTGATTTTTGTTTCAACTCCTTACACCCTGAGAAACTTACTCGAAAGATGGAACTCAAATGAAAAAATGACGCGCATTTCGAGTGCAATAAACTTTTTGATTGGTAGCTCTCTGCTCATCTTCTCACAGACTGTTTACCACGGTTTGTAGGTAAAACAACCGGGGGATCAGCCTCTGAGCGTATTATCTGTGCAACAACTTTCCTGAGACATTTAAACGACGTTACAAGAACCCAGAGATCAAAAATCAAACAGGCTGAAATTAACAACAACACAATCCAAAAATCAGCACTGTATAAGAGCACCAAGGATAAGAGGGCAGCTAACATGAGATATTTGCATAAAAAACAAGTCAGGTTCACTCCAAAGCCGACCCGGAAACGGTTCAGAGTTTTGGTGTCCCCGTGCCATTCGGTCACGCCCTTGATCATTGCGCAAAAATCTGTCCCCAACCAAACTCGCAAATCGTATTTTATCGAAGCATGAGGTGCATCAATGCACCAGCCGTTTATTGCCAACTGTTTGTGGAGGAGTTTCAACAAATCCAACTTGTCAACACCTTTCTCATTCCAGATCTGAGTAGTCGAAGTAACTGTTGCTGCACAGTCTTGAGCAGGTTTGACAACCCCGGTATATCGCATTGCTGACCGCAATGAATTTCCAGCCATTGCCCTCCAAGCCATCCATTGGCCAACATCTCTAGCACACTGCTGAGTTAAATGAATCAACATTAGCCAAAACCGCGACACCAGTTTGTTTTTGGTGTGCAAAATGGCCCGTGATGCCAACGCCCGGGCGCGAATGACTGCAGAACCAATCACAATTGCACCCAAAACATTCCCCCAAGACACGCCGGCCAGTCCCATTAAAAACAACCACAAAAACACCACCATCGCTCTTGCACCAAGCAACACACCATCCAGGCGCGACCACCCGGCAGGATACACCGACTGATAAGCCGCCGTGCCGAAGACTCCTGCCTCAGCTCTACGCCGCCTCGACCACCACGGATAAATCACCCCCTGCCAGCGTGCCCCCCCACTGGCGGAAAAACGTGCCGGATGTTTCAAGCGCAGCGCGGCTTCAGCAGCGCCATATCCCCACTGCTGACGCCAGAAAGCCCCCAAAGATCCCCGCCGCAGGTGCCACACCCAGGCTTTAGGATGGAATGCCAAATCATACCCTGCTTCGGTCAGCCTCCAACACACATCCACATCATCCCCCGCCGCATGAAACTGCCGGTCAAAACCACCCAACGCCCGGAGCACATTGGTGCGGAAAGCCATGTTACAGCCTGGCAAATGCTCCGCCCGTCGCCCCTCCAGCAATACGTGGCAGGCCGTGCCCGGTGCCGCGTTCAAAGCTGCTGTTTTTGGGCACTCATCGCGCGGCGCGAAATTCGGTCCGCCCGCCGCGGCAGCCCTTGGGTTCTGCGAAAAAGCCCTCCACAAATAGTCCAGCCACCGCTCCGGCACCTCGCAATCGGCATCAGTGTAAACGATAAACTCCGCGCGGCATTCTTCCAGCGCACGGTTGCGTGCGGCAGAAAGTCCTGCTGCCTCCATCCTTACCACACGTGCCCACGGCACCCCTTGCGTCCACCGCTGTGCGATCTGCGCTGTCTCGTCCACCGACCCGTCATCCACCACAATCACCTCCTCTGGTGTTGGGCGCAGCCTCGCCAACGAATCCAGACACATCGGCAAAGTCCGCACCGCATTGCGCGCGCATACTGCAACACAAAACGGCCTTGTTCCCGCAAACCGCTCCCCCTCAGCGGCCCAAAAATCCCGCACCACTCCAAACGCCTCCCGCCGCGACCGGTCCGCCCGCGTCAGGCCAAACTTCCACCCCTGCACTGCCTGCCCGCCGCGCCACCACTCATCCGTCAAAGAAAACACGCACACACCCATCACCGCCGCGTCCTCCACAACGGGCAGCACCCGCCGGAAAAAATCCGCCTGCGCCGCCTCGCCTGCTCCACCCGCTACCTCCGCGCCACCCGGATCGCCCGCACCGCCTGCATCACACCCCAGCTCCGTTACCACCAGAGGACGTTCATGCCCCAGCCCGGCCAGGTGATCCAAATACCGCCGCCAATCCTCCTCCCGGTCCAAAAAAATATTGTAGGCCAAAAAATCCGCCTCATCCGGTAGCAGCCCCTCCGTTGTTGGAAAACTTGCATAACCCAGTGGCACATCGCGAAACTTCGAGCGCACCTTACGGATCACCCCATCCAGAAATCGCGACACCCGTCGCTCGCCATGCCAGCGCACCACATCAGCGGGAATCTCATTACCCACCAGCACGCAGCGCAGAACGCGGTGCACCGGCAGCGCCTCGATTGCCCGCTCGATTTCCCTCTCAACCTGGCGCCGGATTTTGCCATCCTCCAAAAAACACACATGCTGCGACCACGGCAACGTTACCACCGCGCCGAGCCCTGCAGCGTGGAGCATGTCCAATGCCTCTTTGGAGGGCACCTCATAAAAACGCACCGCATTTGCCCCCAACTCCTGCAAAATCTTTGCGTCCCGTTCCAGACGCGCCGCATAGGCGCAGCTTCGGCCCTGTGTTGCAGGCGCAAACGGCCCGTAGCACACCGCCTTGAGCCCGTTCAACTTTTCCCGCACTCGCATTCGCACACACTGAAGAACTCGTGCTCAAAAGTCCACCCCACCAAGAATTGACCCCGCAAACCGCTTGTCATAAAAAAAAACAATGTCCTCAAAAACTGCACTCATCACTGGCATCACTGGCCAGGACGGCTCCTACCTTGCCGAACTTCTCCTCAGCAAAGGCTATACCGTTCACGGCCTGGTGCGCCGTGCCTCCACCTTCAACACCCACCGCATCGACCACCTCTACCAGGATCGCCACACCTCCGGTGCCCGCCTCATCCTTCATCACGGCGACCTTACCGACGGCGCCGCCCTCATGCGCCTGCTGGCCGACGTCAAACCCAACGAAGTTTACAACCTCGCCGCCCAATCCCACGTCAAAGTCTCCTTCGAAATGCCCGATTTCACCGCCGAAGTCACCGCCGTTGGCGCCCTGCGCATGCTCGAAGCCATCCGCCAGGTCGGCCTCGACTGCCGCTTCTACCAGGCCTCCTCCTCCGAGATGTATGGCAAAGTTCTGGAAACGCCCCAAAAAGAAACCACCCCCTTCTATCCGCGCTCCCCTTATGCCTGCGCGAAAGTCTTCGCCCACTGGATCACTGTCAACTACCGCGAATCCTACGGATTGCATGCCTCCTCCGGCATCCTCTTCAACCACGAATCTCCCCGACGCGGTGAAACTTTCGTCACCCGCAAAATCACCCGCGCCGTTGCCCGCATAAAGATGGGTCTCCAACAAAAACTCTACCTTGGCAATCTGGACGCCAAACGCGACTGGGGCTATGCCCCCGAATACGTTGAAGCCATGTGGCTGATGCTCCAACAAGACCGACCGGACGACTACGTTATCGCCACCGGCGAGACCCACACCGTGCGCGAATTTGTGGAAGCCGCCTTTGCCCACGTTGGCCTCGACTGGCAACACTACGTCGAACAGGACCCCCGCTACTTTCGCCCCGCCGAAGTGGATCTTCTCCTGGGCGACCCCACAAAAGCTCGCGAAAAACTCGGCTGGCAACCTCGCGTCACCTTCAAAGAGCTCGTCAAAATCATGACCGATGCCGACCTTGCCCTCGTAGAACGCGAAATGTATGGCACCCACGGAAAAAAATAATCACACCCCAACCCGACCGCCCATCACCCATGCGACAAACAATTCTCCCACACCACAACAAACAACTGATAACTGCTCACTCATAACTGATAACTGAAAGAAGCATGTCCCCCTTCTGGCACGACAAACGCGTCACCCTCACCGGCGGCGCCGGCTTCCTTGGCTCCTTTGTGCAAGAAGAACTCCGCCGTCGCGGTGCGCGCCACATCGCCATCCCGCGCTCCAGAGACTATGATCTCACCCGCCCTGAGAACTGCGAGCGCCTGCTGGCCGACACCCGGCCCGACATCCTCATCCATCTGGCCGCCGTCTGCGGCGGCATCGGCGCCAACAGGAAACACCCCGGCTGGTTCTTCTACGCCAACGCCATCATGGGCATCGCCCTGCTGGAGGCCGCCCGGCGCGCGGGCACAAAAAAAGTCGTCATCATCGGCACCATCTGCGCCTATCCCAAATACACCCCCGTGCCCTTCAAGGAAGACGACCTCTGGAACGGCTACCCCGAAGAAACCAATGCCCCGTATGGCCTGGCCAAAAAAATGCTCCTGGTGCAGGCCCAGGCCTACCGGCAACAATACGGCAGCAACTTCATCTACCTGCTGCCGGTCAATCTCTATGGCCCTCGCGACAACTTCGACCTGGAGACTTCCCACGTCATCCCCGCCCTCATCCGCAAAATGGAAGAGGCCCGCACCGCCGGGCGCGACCACATCACCCTCTGGGGCACCGGCGCCGCCTCACGCGAATTTCTCTACGCCGCCGATGCTGCCGAAGGGATCTGCCTGGCGGCTGAACACTACGATGGACCCGACCCCGTCAACCTCGGCGCCTCGCGCGAAATCACCATCCGCGACCTGGCCGAGCTGGTGCGCCACGCCACCGGCTATCAGGGCAACATCCTGTGGGACCCCACCAAGCCCGACGGCCAGCCCCGCCGCGCTCTGGACACCAGTCGGGCGGAAAAACTTTTCGGTTTTCGCGCCCGCACCTCCCTGGAGGACGGCATCGCCGCCACCGTGAGCTGGTGGCGGGAAAACCACCGCTAAATGCCGACACTCCCACCTCCTGTTGCCAACCGGCCTGACCACGTGATTTTTTCGGCATGTTGGGGCTCGACCGACAATCTGTGTTTGAATCAACCGCGCAAACACGCCATAAGCTGCAGCACTCAGCAGAAAGCCGTTGCAAATGACCAACAAAACCAAAGCCTACGCCGCAGCCGGAGTGGATGTGGACCTGGGTAACCGCGTGAAGGCGGCACTGCCGGCGCTGCTGCGCTCCACGCACACGCGCGGGGTGACCTCGCTGCCCGGCGGCTTTGGCGGACTTTTTTCGGCGCGCTTTGCCGGGGTGTCCGACCCGGTGCTTGTGGCCAGCATGGATGGGGTGGGCACCAAGCTCAAGTTGGCCTTTGCCACCGGCGCGCATGCCAGCGTGGCCGCCGACCTGGTGTATCACTGCGTCAACGACATCCTCACCCTCGGCGCAAGGCCGCTGTTTTTTCTTGATTACATGGCGTGCGCGAAGTTGGAGCCGCCCGTGTTCCGGCAGGTCATCAGCGGATTGGCACGCGCCTGCCGCGCCACCGGATGCGCGCTCATCGGCGGGGAGACGGCGCAGATGAGCGATATGTATCGTCCCTGTGAATACGACCTGGCCGGCACCATCGTGGGGGTGGTGGCACGCAAAGAGATTCTCACCGGCACGGCCATCCGCAAAGGCGATGCCCTCATCGGTGTGCCCTCCACCGGACTGCACACCAACGGCTACACGCTGGCGCGGAAAATCCTCCTTGAGCAGGAGAAGTTTTCTCTTTCCGACAGGTTGCCGGGCGCGAAAAATCTCACCATCGGTGTCGCGCTGCTGCGGCCACACCGCTGCTATCTCAGGGAATACGGGCTGCTCAAAAAATCGCGCATCGCGATCCGCGGCATGGCGCACATTACCGGCGGGGGGCTGCCCGACAATTTGCCGCGGGTGTTGCCGGCACATCTGGATGCGCGGATCGACACGGCTCGCTGGCCTGTGCCGCCGCTGATGCGGCTGCTGGTGGAGCGCGGGCGGCTGGAGCGCGAGGAGGCGTATCAAACGTTCAACATGGGCATCGGGTATGTTTTTATTGTGCCGCAGGAGCAGGCGCACAGTGCGGCGCGCCTGGTGCGCGGGCGCGTGATTGGCGAGGTGGTGGCCGGCAGCAAAACGGTGCGGCTGGAGTGAGTGGTTTGGACAGGCAATTCAGTGGCTGAAGCGCGGTTTGTGGCTGCGCTGCGGGTCGGCAGGCGGTGTTTTTGTGCGTGTGCATGAGGGCAGGGGTGTGGTGAGATTTCGGCATCATGGCTGGCGGCGGTAAGGTTTCACGAATTAAGGCGGATGTGCTGTTGATGGCCGTGGCACTGGCGGTGGTGGTGTTTTTTTCGCCGTGGGTGTATGAGGGGTTGCAGGCGCTCGGCCGGCAGTGGGGCTGGCGAATGCTGGCGTCGGTGGGTTATGGCACGGTGGCCGAGCGGATGTTGCTGTTGGTGGTGCTGCCCTGCCTTTTGTGGGTGTTGTGGAGGAGAGGTTGGCGAAGTTGGAGTGATTACGGGTATGGTGCCGACTGGACGAGCGCTGTGCCGTGGGGGCTGGCTCTGGGCGCTGGCGTTGTGGCCTTGGCGTTGAGCGGGCAGCTCGCCCTGGGGGCGCGAAGTGTGAAGGCGGAATTTGTGTGGTGGGTGGCGGTGGCGGTGTTGCCCGGGGCGGTGGTGGTGGCGCTGGTGGAGGAGTTGGTGTTCCGCGGTGTGTTGCTGCGCCTGTTGCAGAGGCGGCTGGCATTTGTGTGCGCGAATGTTTTGCAGGCGCTGGTGTATGCCGGGATGCATTTTTGGAGTCCGCCGGCTTTTGGCACCCGCCATGAGGCGCGCTGGAGCAGCGGGCTGGAGTGGCTGGCGGCAAGCGTGGGGCAGTTTTTTGACGGTGCGCTTCTGGAGCGGCCGGGGTTGTGGATCAAGTTTGGCGTGCTGGTGGCGCTGGGTTGGTTGATGGGGGTGAGTGTGCGCGTCGCAGGGAATGTAGGTTGGGCGGTGGGTTTTCACGCGGCCGCAGTGTGGACGCTGCTGACGGCGCGGCAGTGGACGGAGGCGGAGAAGGGTTGGTGGCGTCCCTGGATCGGGCGCGAGCCGGTGGAGAGTGTGGATGTGTTGTTTTTGGCCGTGGCACTGTGCGTGGTGCAGTGGGCGTTGTGGCGCCGAGGAAAAAGTTGATTCTGCTCAGAGGCGGCAGGCGATTTTTTTTGCGGGATTTTTTTTGCGGAGAATTTTTGCCGAGAATTTTTTTATTGGTGAGATTTTTCAGTTTGTGGTTGTGCAGGCACCCTCAGCCAAGCACGCAGCAGCGGCGGATGAAGCGGTGGATGATGCGGTGGAAGCGCGGGCAGTGCAGCGGCCAGGTGTGGCGGGGCACCGCGCAGCGCACGGTGCGGACGGCGCCTGGCAGCCGTGCGCTGGAGCCGGGGATCACCATGAGGTCGCCCGGACACCAGACGGCCAGGGCAGGACAGGCAAGGGGCGTTGTGCGCAGTTGGTTCAGGATGGGGCTTCCGGGGCGCATTTGCCACGCGCCGGGCAGGAAGGGCAGGCACCAGGCCAGCAGTGAGCCATTGTGCGGGGAGTTGAGAAAGACGGCGGCGGTGGCCGGGGCGTGGTGGAGGCACAGAGCAGCGCGCGCAACGAGCCCGCCCATGCTGAAGGCAACGATGCACGGCGGGGCAGGGAATGTTTTTATGCGTGCGGCGAGTTGTGCGCCCAGGTGTTCGAGGGGCTGGCAGCCGGAGGTGTCGTAGGCGTGGTAGTGGACGCGGGCACCGTGTTTTTGCAGGTATTGGCCAAGGCGTTGGAGCCGTCTGGTGCCATCCCAAATGCCCGGCAGCATGAGTATGTCGGGCGTTGGTGGGCTGCGTTTCATTCGGGGTCTTCGCCGCCAAGGTGGCGGATGAGTGTGCCGCGTTTGGAGGCGGCGATGAAGTCGAGCAGTTCGCGCACTTCCGCAATGGCGCTGAGTTCGGGATGTTCGTTGATTTTTTTTATGGCGGCGGGCAGAGCGTCGTTGCCGCGAAAAAGGATGTGGTAGGCTTTTTTGAGGGCGGCACGTCTTTGAGGCGGCATGCCCGCCCGGCGAAGCCCAACGGAGTTGAGCCCCGCAAGGCGGTTGACGCGGGCGGCAATGGTGAAGGGTGGGACGTCTTTACCTACGGCACAGTTGCCTTGCAACATGGCCAGGCGGCCGATGCGCACATGTTGGTGGATGACCACACCACCGGAGATGAAGGCGCGATCGGCTACGGTGACGTGGCCGGCGCAAAGGGCGTTGTTGGCCATGATGACGTTGTCGCCAAGCTGAACGTTGTGAGCCAGATGCGTTCCAGCCATCAGGAAGCAGCCTGAGCCAACCACCGTGGCGCTGCCGGCGGTGGTTCCACGGTGGATGGTGACGTGTTCGCGTATAATGTTGCCAGAGCCGATGCGAACGTATGAGGGTGGGGCATCAGGCGTCCAGGAAATGTCCTGCGGTTCGGCTCCGATCACGGCGTGGTAGCCGATAACGTTGTTATCGCCGATGGTGGTGTGACCGATGATAACTGCGCCGGCCAGGATACTGCAGTTGTCGCCGATGCATACGTGGGAATCGATCAAAACGTCTGGGCCGATGGTGGTGTTGTTGCCGATTTGTGCATCCGGGTGAACGTGTGCGGCCGGGTGAATGTGTTGCATTGGGGCATTTTCCGAAGTCGCAATTCCACGTCAAGCACGGCCGCCGATTTCGGCTGGTGGATTGGACGGCATGAAGGTGCTATTCTGTGATTTGTTCCCGCTGAATTTGATGTTCGTGGCTGCGGGTGAGTGAATCAGTGGCTATTTTTTTGTTGGCGGGGATTTGAATACCGCCAGCAACCTGTGATGTTTGGGGGTCGAAGGTATCGAGTGAGTGGAGCGTTTGTTGGTTGGAAGCGTTTTGAACTGTGAAGTTGTGAATTTTGTTTTGTTTGGGGGAGTTGGCTGCTTTGGCCATCAGGGGTGGTTTTGTTTGGGTGCCCGCGATTGGGATGTCGGTGATGTTGGTGTTATCCCGGCCTGAGGCGCGAGAGCGAATGATTGTGGGAGGTTTTGCGCCGGGCTCGGAGGCGGATGCAACCAGCCGCGCATTTTCCGGCACCACCGGGTGGGGAGCGGGTTCCGGATCCGGTATGAAGGGGGCCTCTCTTTTTGGGAGGGGTGGACGTTTGGGGTTAACTTTGGGCAGGTGGTCGGTTTGTATGACAACGCGTGTGCCTTCGGTGAGAAGGTCGAAGGCTTCAACGACGTCACGGTTTTTCATACGGATGCAACCATAAGAGACGGGACGCCCGACCAGGGATTCCTGGTTGGTGCCGTGGATGTAGATTCCACGAAGGTAGGCGTTGCGGTTTTTTTCTTCCAGGCCGCGAAGCCAGATAATGCGCGAGAGGATGCTGTCGCGTGAGAGCCGTTCAATTCTTGGGTCGCTGACATCGTAATATTTCCCGGTAAAGTGTCTGCGGAAAAAAATACCACCGACAGGAACATTGTGTCCAATGCGCTGGGCCACTTCAAAGATTCCCAACGGGGTGCGGTAGGAGTTGAACTCATCCCCCAGGCCGAATTTTGAGGTCGAGACCGGAAATTCGCGAATGATCCGGCCGTTTTCTTTGATGCGCATTTTTTGATCGGCCACGGATATGATGGCGATGCGATCCGAGGAGGTGTTAAGGTTTTCCGTCGCTGTGTTTGCGGGCACAGGCAGGGGAAAGGGAAGAAACATCAACATCATCAGCAGCAGCCGCCTGGCGTGGTGGCCTGTATCCATGCGACCAAGCTAATTTAATCTTTCCGCTCCCGCAAGACGCAAAAGCCGATAAAATCAGCATAAATGAGCACGGCCGGAACACGGCCGGTTTTTTGGCGGGGATTCATGTGAAGTGCTTTGGTGTCCGATTTGTGATGTGATTGTGTAAAGTGGTTTGAGATCGGCAGTTTTTGGGTCAGGTTTGTTTTGATGGTTGAAAAGTATCGGCGTGATCAACACAAATAAGTGTGCTTTACTGCGTAAAGAAAGGCTTTTATGAAGAAACTTTTCAGAATTTTGCAAAGGCAGCTTTCGGGGGATATTCCGGATTGGGATCGATTGGAAGACGAGTTGATCCAGGCGGACTTCGGGGTGCATTTTTCCACGAAATTTGTCGATAAGCTTCGGCAGACGCGTGGCGGATTGTTGATGGCGGGATCAGGGCTGGAAAATGCGCGCGATGAGCTGGAGAGGATTTTTCGCAACGCGCCCAAGCCGGAACTCAAAAAGCCCGTGCATGTTGTGCTGCTGCTGGGGGTCAATGGTGTGGGCAAGACCACATCCGCCGCCAAGCTGGCATATTACTGGATGCAGAGGAAGAAGAGCGTGCGGTTGGTAGCTGCGGATACTTTCCGTGCCGCTGCCATCGAGCAGCTCAAAGCCTGGGGTGATCGCATCGGTTGCCCGGTGAGCACCGGCAGCTACGGAATGGACCCGGCCGCTCTGGCCTATCAGGCACTGCAGCAGGCGCTGGAGGAGAATACCCGGGTGTTGATCATCGACACGGCGGGACGACAGGCCAACAAAAACAACCTGATGCAGGAGCTGGCGAAAATTCCGCGTGTCATAAGAAAGCTGCTGCCGGATGCACCGCATGAGACGCTTTTGGTGATTGACGCGCACACCGGATCAAACGCGCACGCCCAGGCGCGCCAGTTTTCACAGGCCTTGGAAATTACCGGACTGATTGCAACAAAGTTGGACGGCAGCGGAAATGGCGGGCCTTTGGTGGCCATCGCTTCGGAGTTTGGATTGCTTCCGCAGTGGGTGGGGACGGGTGAGGGGTTGGAGGATTTCAAGCGCTTTGAGGCGCGGGAGTTTCTGGATCAGTTGTTTGATCCCTTGGGCACGGAAACGGAAGCTTCCGCCTGAATGCCGAGAGCTTGATTGAGAGGCGCTGATTTCCAATTTGTTTCCTCCCATTCCTGCGCGGGTATGGAGTCTGCGGTGATACCGCTGCCAACACCGTAGCGAAAAACGCCCCGGCTCAGCTCCACGGTGCGGATGGCGATCGAAAAACGGGCAGCATGCGAGCGCAGATCGAAAAAACCGATGACACCGCAGTAGAGGCCGCGGGGCTCAGGCTCCAGCTCGGAGATGATTTGTGTGGCGCGGATTTTTGGTGCGCCTGTGATGGAGCCGCCGGGCAGGCATGAGAACAGTGCCCGTGCAGGACCGATTCCGGGCAGCAGTGTGCCGGTGACGGTGCTGACCAGGTGACGCACGTGGGGAAAAACTTTTTGTGCGGCCAGTTCGGTGACGCGCACGCTGCCGTAGCGGCAGATTTTTCCCAGATCGTTGCGCTCAAGGTCGGTGATCATGATGAGTTCGGCCAGTTCTTTTGGGCATTGGCTCAGTTCGCGGGCGAGCCGGGCGTCAATTTCTGGTTCGGAGGCCCGTCGTCGAGTGCCTTTGATGGGCTGAGTGGTGATGGTGTCGTCCTGAATTTCGAGAAAAAGTTCCGGTGATGCCGATATGATGTCGGTGTCGCCCAGGTGAATGTGGCTGAAATAGGGCGCGCGGGAGATGTGTAGGAGACGGCGGGCGAGAGTGTCTGCAGATATTGAAGATGGGCCGGAGACGATCCGGCAAATGTTGACCTGGTAGATGTCGCCGGCGGCGATGTAATCTTGTGCGCGACGGACGGCGTGGATGTATTGTGCACGGTTGAGAGAGGAGGAGATGTGGGGATCGGTGTGGTTTTCATGTGCCGGTGCGGTGTGCGCTTGCCAGTGGTGAGGTGAGCTGTGTTTGTGGTTGATTGTGAGATGTTGTGGATTTTCGTTTTGGTAGTGGTTTTCCGTAGTGAGATCGCAGTGGGGTGAAACACCGAACCAGAAAGTGCCATCGTAGCGAACAAAGCCGACGGCGAGAGCCGGATTGGTGGTTTTTTTTTGGCGCCAGCGTTTGAGCCAGTCTTCAAGTATTTGCTCCTGGCCGCTGGTGCCCTGGCAGCAATCCAGCAGGTGGCAACCACGGAGCATTCGACCGGCGTGACCGGGGACTTTAATTGTGAAGTGAAAGTCGCTCATTAAGGTGGTGGTTTGTGATGCCCGGACCGCTGACGACAACGGCGCGGTTTTGCGGGGAAAAAATTTTTGCGGCAACGCGGAGAATGTCGTTCACGGTTACGGCAGCGAGCTGTTGCTCCACGGTGGCGGGATCGAGGATTTTTCCGAAGGCCGTAAGGCACTCGCCCATCCAGAACATGACGTCGGAGGAGGATTCCAGCGCAAGCCAGGTGTTGCCGATGGCATATTCTCGTGCTCGGGCCAGTTCTTTTGTGGAGATGGCGTTTGTGGCCAGTCGGCCGCATTGACGAAGTATGAGGTCAAGAGCCGGCTGCCATTTTGCCGCATCCACGCCGGATTGGATGATGAGTGAGCCGGTGTTACAAAATAGTTGGATGTGTGAGCCGACGGAGTAGGCCCAACCGCGCTCTTCGCGCAGAGACTGGAAGAGGCGCGAGCTCATGTTTTCTCCCAGGATGACGTTGAGCAGACGAAGAGCAAAACGGTCCGGGTGGGCGCGGTGGAAGCCACGGAAGCCGATGGCGATTTGAACTTGGTCGTGGTTGCTGGCAAGGGCCTTGTTGCGGGTGTCGCGCAGTGGTGCGGGACGCAGTGTCGCGGGGCAGGGCGTTCCTCGCCAGTGGCCCAGGGTGCTGAGCGCGCTGGCCACAAGCTGTCGGTGGTCGATGTTGCCGGCGGCGATCAGCCAGGTGTTTTGGGGGCCATACATTTTGTTTCGGAAATCCAGCAGATGTTGGCGCTGTATGTTTTGTATGGATTGCAGTGTGCCTGTGATCGGACGTCCGAGAGGGTCTCCCGGCCAGAGGCTGCGGTTGAGGTGTTCAAGCG
>Ga0308414_1002127_pt1 | contig 12900 bp, 12 predicted proteins | sample HotsprSampleOS50_FD_205667 | JGI IMG/M metagenome (GOLD analysis project Ga0308414, IMG submission 205667) | Hot spring phototrophic mat microbial communities from Octopus Spring, Yellowstone National Park, Wyoming, United States - 20090730_OS50 ... | reverse complement strand
TCCCCTTTCCAGGATGCCGCTCCCAAACCAACAAGCTCACGCGCGACACCAAGATGGCAAAGCAAATCCGGACGATTCGAGGTGACTTCGATTTCAAAAACATGATCATGTGGAAAAATAGAATCCACCCTCTTGCCGAGCTCGGTGCCCGGATCAAGAATGAGCAATCCCTCCCGGGAACCGGGCAACGCCAGTTCCTGAGCCGAACACATCATGCCTTCTGAAAATACGCCACGCAGCTTGCTTTTTGTAATGGCGATGTTTCCCGGGAGCACCGCACCGGGCAAAGCCACTGGCACTCTGTCGCCGACTTTGTAATTTTTTGCGCCGCAAACAATTTGCAGCGGCGGGCTGTCTCTGCCCACAGTTACCGTGCACACGCTCAGCCTGTCGGCTTGCGGATGTTTTTGCGATGAGAGTATTTCTCCAGCCACAACAAATTCCGAGCTAAATCCCAGTTTGTGGATGGCATTTACTTCAGTGCCGGACATTGTCAGCGCTTCGGCGATCAAATCCGGTGATAGCTCCGTATTAACGATGTCTAGAAGCCAGGAGAGGGATATTTTCATAATCAAACCAAATCACATTCCAGCAACCAACATTTCATGAACTTTTTTCGTGTCTGTTTGGGTTTGAAGATACTTTCCAAACGCAAGGCAATTTTGTTCTTGGCTTAAGGCTTTACGGCCACCGGGGAAGCAGGCTTTATCCCGACACAGAGAAACACCCACGCCAACGACGGCGGATGCAGTAAGTGTTTCCGATGAAGTCATAAAAAACAAATTATCGTTGCTTTGCGGGCATTTTTTGGTGAGGTTCCCGGTATTGGTCGCATCGCGTGTTTTAACTCAACCACGCCGGATGCTGCAAGGATGGAGAAATTTCTCTGTTTGCAAGAAAAAGCCAAGATGCAAAAATCCATTATGAACAGTGAGGCGTTTATCACATCGCGATTGCAAGATGGCGACTACCGCAAGCCTGCTGTGATTTGTCTGGTGTTGCATTTTTTATTTTTCCTTGTTCTTGATTATCTGCCCTTCAAAAAGAGCGAATATCCAGCAGAAAAAGTTACCGCGCCCAGGGTTGCTTTTCTCACCGAAATGCAATCCGAACAGTTTATTCCGTCCGACCTGATGGAAAAGGCGAAAACGCCTCCGGAAAATTCCCGTCGAATATCCGATGCTGATACCATCATGCAAGGAGAGCGGCACCGAAACACTCTGGACCGCGCAGACCAATCCGGCAAAAACGCCGACGTGCTTGTGCTTCGCGATTCTCCCGAAGCCCCTGGCTCTATCGGTCTATCAACGGCTGACATCTCTCAAAAAACGCAAAACAGCACAAGCCAGGACGCCATCATCAGAACCCAAGACTTCGATGTAAAATCTTTTCAACCAGAGGCAGCGCATACGCTCCAAGCGCCACACAGCCCAAACGCCAAACCTTTACCCGAGCTGCCGCAGGTGCAAATTCCCGATCTTGCGTCTCCGGCATCAGCAAAAAACCCCCTCCATGCCAAAATCAACGACCAAACACCTCAGAGAAATGATTCTCGCAGCTCTTTTTTACCAGAGCGCTCCAGCCCGGCGCCAAGCAGATTATCCTTCCAGCAGCAAAAAACCGAGCTGGAGGGCCGGGCTCCCGTAAAGGGTGCGTCAAGCTGGGACGCCATCGGCACCACACTGGGTGAATACCAGGCAGAAATCTACCGCCGTGTGGGAGAAAACTGGCATCGGATGATTCGTGAGCGACGTTCGCTCATCACCTACGGGCGCGTTGTCATTCAGGTGGAGATCTTTGCTTCGGGGAGAATTGCCAGCCTGACAACGCGCGAATGGCCCGAACGTGGCACGATGCTTGGTGTGGTAAGTGAAGCCTCCATACGCCGAGCCGGACCTTTTGCCCCTTTTCCGGAAAATCTTCGCCGTCAACTCGGCGATTTCATGCAGATGGAGATCAGTTTCGTGGTTTATTGATCGGGCATGGATAGTTGCTCTTCCAAACCGACAACAACATCTATCTTGCGCAAACGGTAAGTTTTTGCGGCTGTGGTGAAGATCATCACATGCTGGTCATCTGAAGCAATCACCCGCCCAATATGTGTTGTGCCGTCCCGCAAGCGAAAAAAACGTGTGTTGCCTTCAACAAATTTATCGACATCGGCCGGAGCGTTAACCACTGTCTGGTTTGGAGTGTCCTGCAGGCTCTGAGTGGTCTTGTCTGATGAGATAGCGGGGTTGGCAGTTGAAGAATCCGTTTTTTGAGTTTGACCTTCAGCAGGCTTCGTTTCCGGAAAATACAAATACTTCACCTCGTCGGCCAATTGGTCGCGGTGAATGGACTGAACACCGTTTTCCGATACATAAACAAGCCGCTGCCCCTGAATTCTGACACTTGGCCAGGTCACCCTCTCTCCGTTTTTCAACCGCAACTCCACCGCCCCGCTGCTTTTGTCCAGATCCGATTTAATTTTTTTTTCATATTCCGCCCGGCTCATCCACTGTCCATTCAAACGCCGCTCACCGCGTTCATAACGGAGGACCACCTCCGCCAAAGAGAGCCGTATCGGCTCTAAAAACGTGCGTGCACAGGGAGCCGCTTCAGCCACCACTGAGATACGCTTAATGTATTCAAGCAGCGGTTGCAGGTGCGCCGGACTTGTGAAGTTGGGCGAATCTGCAGGATTGGGCAAAGTCAACCGAAACACATGCAACACACTGCGGCGGAAAAACTGTTTTGACTCTCCGTCCACTGTTTCGACAAATACGTGTGTTGGAGAACTCATGGCCGATCGGAAAGGTATGCATATGACAGGAAGGGCATCAGATTCTTTGACAAGAACCAAACCCTCGGCATCCCTCTGGGCGGAGGCAATTACAAAAGGTTGCAAAAACAGAAAAATGGCCACTGCAACCACTGCTGACGATGAATAATTTTCCATGTCCCGAGGATCCTACAATTCTGCATGGTAAATGCAATGTCAATGAAAAACATTGTTCGGAGTTGGACGATTGATAACCGTTGCGCCCTTTATCTGGCACAGTAATTGCATTAAAAAACTGAACATTGTAATTGACGAACGTGCAAGGCAGCCGTTTCAAGAAACATTTTTCTGCTATCTCGCCTAAAAAACGGGATACCAAAAAGCTGGGCTCTGAAGATCTCCTTGGTCTGAGCGTTCCTGCATCTTCCATTCCCGGTTCCCTACCGCAAGATTTACCTGGGCAAGTTCACAACAGGCAAAACCTTGCCCAAACCAAACACTCTGAGAATTCCCGCATGGCCACCAAAGTCACCACAGTGGCCGCCATCGTCCTGGCAATCATCTGCCTGGTGCTGGCCTTCATAGTCGCTGTTACTCTTCCCAAACAAAATGCGCGAATTCGGGCGCAACAAAAAATCATCGAAAACTACGAAAAAGAAAAAAACAACCTCATTGAGCAGATCGATCAGACAAAGCAGACGCTTGCGCTGGCCACCACATTCAACTCCACACTGCAAATCGATACCACACCCTCGGCGGCGCGCATTTTTCTCTCCGGAAACGAGCTTGGCACCAGCCCGTTGCGCGTTGAGGGGCTGCCCGCCGGATCACACCGAATGCGAATTGTTCTCGATGGCTACGACCCGGTGGAATTCGATGTTGTATTGCCCGAAAAAGACATGGCAGACCTGGGCACCATCACACTCAAGCGCTCCCTTGGCGACCTTACCCTTGGCGCGTTGAGCCCTGACACCAAATACACCCTATACAATTCCAGCGGCGAACCCGTGGCAGAAGGCCGGTTGCCGGCGGTCATAAACGACCTGCCCACCGGTCTCTATAATGTGCTCCTGGAGCATCAAGGGCATCGGCGTGAAGACCAGGTGGAAGTCAAAAGTGGTTCCCAAAACATCTACAAACTCGGATTTCAGATGGCCACATTAACTGTGGAAAGCCAACCGCCCGGCGCGCACATTGATTACAACAACACACCCCTCGGAGTTACACCTCTCATCTCGGTGCCGGTTCCCGCAGGAACCGCACAACTCACGCTGAAGGCAAAAGGTTACCTTCCGGAGACTGTGGAGCTAACAATGGAGCCGAACAAACATCGCACAATCACAGCCAGCCTCAAACCCCAACCAGGACCGCCACCGGGCAAAAACTTCACCAACTCAGCAGGCATGGAAATGGTTTGGCATCCTGCCGGTTTCTGGGTAGCGCGCTACGAAGTCACACAATACATTTTCCAGAAAATCACCGACACAAACCCCAGCACATTCCGTGGCAGCAACATGCCGGTGGAAACCCTGACCTGGAGCGCCGCGCAGGACTTCACCCGCAGGCTCAACACCCACGAAAAAGAAAACGACATGCTTCCACTGGGCTACCGTTACAGCCTGCCCGGCGAAAAACACTGGAACGCTTTCGCGGGCGATGTGCCGCGCCCCATTGTCGGAGGGGATGCGGCCGCTTCTCCCCGTCCGGTTGGCGGACAACCCAACGTCTTTGGCCTGCACAACGTCCACGACAATGTGTGGGAGTGGTCAGCCGACATACCGCCCACAGATCCGCTCAAGCGCATCGCTTTGGGCGGTGGTTGGTCCACTTTTTACAACGGACTGGAAGCCCAACGCACCCGCACAGTTCAACCGCGGGACATGGCATCTCCGGCCATCGGCTTTCGCGTTGTGCTCATACCGGAATAGCCCCCCGGCGCTGGCAATAGCCCGCACCCGAGCCAACCCCCGAAAAATCGACACCACTCACAGGAAACTGCCGCGCAAAAAACGTCCCTAACGCCGCTTGCCAAACGGTGTGCGTTTTTTTCTCCGCAAAAAGAGATTTGTCCCGCCCGTTGAAAATTCGGGCAAAAGAGCCGTAAAATGGTAGTGGAAATTCTCCAGTTTCAGGCGTTGCACACTTTGACCTATGAATCTCTCGATGGCCGCCACGTGGTCCAAATCCTCGGCGGTGATAATGGTTAAAGCCTCGCCCACCATTTGGGCACGCCCTGTGCGTCCGATTCTGTGCACGTAATCCTGGGGATGTTGTGGCACGTCGTAATTGATCACATGGCTCACACCGGCAACGTCAATGCCACGCGAAGCGATGTCGGTCGCCACCATCACCTCGTATTTGTGGTTTTTGAAGCCATCGAGAGCTTCCAATCTCTGTGCCTGGGTCTTGTTGGAGTGGAGCACAGCTACAGAGTGGTTGGCGGCTTTGAGTCTTGCGGCCAGGCGGTCTGCCGTATCTTTTGTTCTGACAAAAATCAGCGCGCTGTTGTAGTTTATCCTCTCAAGAAGAGCCTCCAGCAACTCAAACTTTTGATCCATCGCCACCGGATAAAACGCATGCGACACCGTTTCGGCGGGTGAGCGCGGTCGTCCCACCTGAATAACGAGCGGATCGCTCAAAAACGTGCTGGCCAGCCGCTCCACCTCCGGCGGCAGAGTTGCGCTGAAGAACAAAGTCTGCCTGCGGGCCGGGCACATCTGCAGAACCCGCCTGATCTGCGGCAAAAAACCCATATCCAACATTTTGTCCATCTCATCAAGCACCAGAACTTCCAGGCTGGAAAGATTGGCGAACCCCTGTTGGAGGTGATCGAGCAGCCGCCCCGGAGTGGCGACAAGAACATCAACACCATTTCTTAACAACTCGCGTTGCTCGCCGTAACCCACACCACCGTAAACAACGGCCGCCTCAAGGTCAGTAAAACGCGCAAAATCCCTTATGGCTGTCTCCACCTGCGCGGCCAACTCCCGCGTGGGCTCAAGCACCAATGCTCGCACGCGGTCGGCGTGTTTGCCCAAACGACAAAGCACCGGCAAAGCGAAGGCGGCGGTTTTTCCCGTGCCGGTTGGGGCGCATGCCAAAACATCCTTGCCGGACAAGACAGCCGGAATAGCCCTCACCTGCACCGCTGTCGGCTCCAAAAAACCCATCGATTGGATGCCGTGCAACAATGGCTCCGGAAGGTTGAAGTTTTTGAAAGACATACAACAAAAAACCACTACCCTTCACAGAGGCGCAAAGCAATAGCCAACACGACACCTCTGGCACCAGATAAGCTTCTTGAGCCGCTGTGGTGTTTTTGCTCTACTTGGGGCTGTGGCAAATCCACCGCCCACTGATGATTCCCAGCGCACGCGCAACCGTCCACCACCATCACCCAAACCTTCGACCCCCCAATCGCAAACCCCCGAACAACCGCCCACCTCCCAGATTTCCCTGCCACTGCCGCTCGAAACGCCTCACGAAAACGACCCTCCCGCAAAACAACGGCGGGCAACACGCCCGGTAAGCCCAACCCCCGCACAGAGCCACCAGGAAGCCTCCTCTAACACAGAGGCCGGGCCCCGAACTGATACTTCCAGCGCCCGGGCCTCATCCTCTGCGCCTGCTTTCGCCGGGATGGAACTGACTGCTCTGGATCTGGAAAAAATTGGGGCAATACCCGCCACTCGCAGAATTAATCGCCCGCTGGTCGAACTGAAAACATTGCGCAAAACCTTGCAATTGATGGTCCGGGTGTTTTCGTTGGCCCTGCTCATGTTCGGGGGCATACTCGCGGGCGGCGCCTGGCTGCTCTGGCAGAAGGTGACCAACGCAACAACCCTTGCCCGTAACCTCAAAGATAACACCGAAGCCCGATTCAGCGATTTGCAAAACCGCATCACCCACCTGCAGAGCAGCGCCGAAAAAGGCCCTCCTGCCCAACAGCCAAACGACCAACCGCTCAAAGAGATACAATCAAATCTGAACCTGATAAACGAAACACTGGTGGACTTAACAGTGCGGCTGGATGAACTGGAAAGCACACTCAATACCAAACTCCAAACCCTGGAATCGGGCCGGCAGGAAATTCAAAACGCAAAAAACGAGCTTGAGCAGTTGCGTGCTGATTTTACCAACCAGCAAAACCGCACCGCCTCCGATTTAAGCACACTGCTGCGCCGCTTGGAACGCATGGAGCGGTTCCTCGCCGGCACTGCACAATCCGATGAACAGAAAAAAAACACCGAGCGCCGTTCCGAGCCCTAGGTTACCATTGTCCCGCTTCAGAACAAAGTCCGAAGCCCTCAGCGGTGTGCACTCTTGGCGGCATCCACAAAAGCATCGAAAATAACGCTGTGCCGCGGCAATTCTTCCGGGTGCCATTGCACACCAACAGCAAAATCATGATCCTCACTTTCGATGCCCTCGATGATTCCGTCTGGCGCCACGGCCGTCACCTTCCATCGGGCCGCCACACTGGCCACTGCCTGGTGATGGATGCTGTTGACCTGAAGCGTGCGTCCGTCGCCGCATAGATGGCCAAAGATGTCGGCCAGACGGCTTTGTGGCTCCATGCTCACCGTGTGCCACTCTGTGTCGCGCGGGGCCGTCTGCGCATGCAGGATGCCGTCTTTGAGCCCCAGCGCACAGATATCCTGGTGCAGAGTGCCACCGCAGGCCACATTGAGCACTTGCATCCCGCGGCAAATACCCAGGATCGGCAGCCCCCAAGCGATGGCCCGGCGAGCCAGCGCCAGCTCAAAATCATCTCTTCTGCGCGACACGCCGCCGATGCCCGGGCGGGGTTGTTGCCCGTAGATGAGCGGGTGCAGGTCGTCGCCGCCTGTGAGCATGACGCCGCCGGCCAACGACATGAGCTCATCAAAATCATCGCCATGATTGGGGCCGGGGAAGACGGCCACGGGCAATCCACCGCTTTTGTAGATGGAGTTGATGTAGTGTGAGCGCACCCCGTATTTTGTGACGTAGCCAACTTCGGATGTTGTGACCAATATGAGCGGAGATTGCACAAAGCTTTTATTAGCAAAAGCCACTCGCCGCTCAAGAGCTTGAGGCTCGGCGGTTGCCGCCGGGAGCGCTTATTTAACAAAAAAATCTTCTCCGTCTTGCCGCGCCACCTTGTATGATGCCGTGGTGAATCTCGCAAAGTCGCAGGCCCCGGCTCGGGCAAGAGGTGTTGTGGTCTGCGCGTTGTGGATGTTGTCGGCCCTCGGTATCGGGCTGCTTTATTTGCGCGAACCGTGGTTGGGAGACGATCTGGATTATTGGTCGTTTGCCGTTCATTTTCACGAGCCGCGCTTTGGCAGCGAATTGGACGATGGTTTTCACGCGCTGCGCTGGCCGGTGTGGGGAGTAATCTGGCTGTTTCAGCACGTATTGCCCAAGGGGCTGCCGAGTTACTACGCCGAACCGGTATTCTATTTTGTGCTCGGCGCGCTGGTAATGCGTTTGTGGGCGCAGTGCGTGTTCGGGGCGGGCAGGCCGCTGGTGTCGGTGGCGATGGTGGTGTATCTTTTCCATCCTCTGCTGGCGGATGTGGCGCACCGCCCGATGCCGGATCTCTCCGAGGGCGTGTGGATGGCTTGTGCGATGCTGGCCTGGTGGCGGGCGGTGGAGACAAAGCCGCTGCGCTCGGCTGTTCCGGCGGTGATGTTGTGCGGGCTTTTTTTGCAGTTGTGTTTTGCAAACCGGTTCACCGGTTTGCTCATCGTACCGGTGATGGCGCTGTGCACGCTGGCACTGGCGCCGCGGCGGTGGCTGCGGATGGGGCTGATGCTGGTGGCATTCGGCGTTTTCTTCTGCGCGGAGGCTTTGGTGTATCAGGCGCTGCACGGCAATTTTTGGCACGCCCTCCTGGCCAACGCCTCCGGGCGCGGGCGGCCGGGCACCGAGCCGGTGCCGTTGTGGTGGTTTCCGTTGCGCTTCTTGCCGCTGCTCTGGGAAGGTAATGTTTTGAAAATTTTTTACATGCTGGCCGCGCTGGCAGGGGCGGCGAAGATGTGGCAGCACGATGAGCCGGGCAAGGCGTGCGTCCTCCACCGCGGGCGGTTGTGTGTGCTGTGGGCGGTGTTGTTGTATCTGGGATACAGTTGCGCGATTCAGAGCGTGGACCCGCCGCGCCCGCTGGTCCGCGAGGGGGATCGTTTTGTGGCCTCGCTGGCCTGGCCGATCGGGCTTCTGACGGCGGCGGGGCTGGGCACGGCGTGGGGGTGGGTGCAAATGCGGTCGGGGGTCTCCGGGTGGTTGTGCCGCCATCGCAAGGTTGCCGCTGGCATGCTGTTGGTGGTGTTGGCTGTTAACAACGGGCGGAAATTTGAATATGGTTTTGCGCGCGATTTGGAGGAAAAAATCGCCACCACTGCACCAGGCACGCGCATCGCCACACACGCCGGGATGCGCGATCTGGTGGCCCTGACGAATTTTGAGCAGGCGCGCCGCTTCGTCTGGGAGGATGTGGATGGCTGGTATGAGCAGCCGGTGGCCTGGGAGGAGATTTTTTTGCGCAACGATGAGCTGTGGATGCGGCACAAGCAAGCCTGGCTCCATCGCCGCAAGCAGCTTGAGCAGGAGCCGCAAAACACGCAGTTTGTGCCGTTGTTCTTCGCACAAGAGCACGGCGTGGTGATGCCGCGGCAGGTGATGGTGCTCAATGCGCGTGCGGATTTGTATTTTTTTGATTTGCGGCGGGAGCCGGAACACTCAGCCGGGGCTACCGCTCGGTGTGTTTTTGGGCGGCAGGATTTTGCGGTGGATTTCAAAAAGGGCCTCGTGTTGGAGTATGAGTTTGAGTTGCTTGCCGCGGGCAAAAAAGGCGTGTTGGGAATTTTTTACAATGCCCAAAGCACCAAGGTGCGTCCATTTGATGCGGAGGTGATATTTTTGTCCGGCGCTAAGGTGTCTCAACGCCGGGAATTGTTAATGTATTTCAACCCGGTGCCAAGCCGGGACGCAGTGTTTTGTGATGTGCCAGAGGGCGCCGAGAAGGCGCGGCTGGTGCTGCGCTGCAGGCACAGCAGCGGTGGCGCACACTTCGAGCGGTTGGAAATTTTTGCAAGATGAGCGGTGTCGTTGGCAGGGCGGGCCGGGGACGGATATGATGCGGGGGGCACTTTTTGAGCGGGTGTGGCGTTTTTTGCTGGGCGGAGTGCTTGGATACGTGATCAATCTGTGCGTGATACGATTGTTAACGGAGGGGTTCGGCGATGCTTTTGCGGGTTTGGGCATGGCGTTCCCAAGGGCGTCGGCCATTTCGATCGGCGCATTGTTGGTATGGGGATTTTTTTACAGTTATTATTTCAACTTTCGCACGCAGCGTGCGGCGGTGTCGGTGCTGGCGCCGTATTTTGCAGCGATGGGAGCTTCGGCTTTGTCGAATTATGTTACGGTGAATTTTTTGCACTGGCTCTTTCCAGAAGTGTTGGATGTAAACGTGGCCTGCGGTATGGCGGTGTCGGGTGTTGTGAAGTTTTTTTTATACCACCATTTGGTTTTTCCGCTCCCCCATAGGGCGGTTTCAACAGGCAAACACAGTCCTGAAAATGAGAATACCAAAGATTACACTTCCAGATGAGCGGTGTTTATTTTTTGGAAATTGCGTGTATAAGTGACTCATGGCTGTAGATCGCATGCTGCGAGTCAATGAGTTGTTGCAGAGACATATTTCGCAACTCTTACCGATGATCTATCCAAACACCGCACATTTGGTAACCGTGGCGGCTGTGGATACCTCGCGTGATATGAGAAACTCCACGGTGCATTTGTCGATATTGGCTCAAACACCTCTCGAGGAGGACGCCATTTTTCAGGAGATTTGCGCGCTGCGCTCAGTGGTTCAGAGAGAGCTGGCCGCCCTGTTGACCTTCAAGTTCACTCCGCAGATTCATTTCAAGCACGACCAAAACACCGAGCGCGCCGTGGGGTTGGTGAATCTGATTGATTCTTTGGAATTTCCTTCCGGCGAGACGGGCAAAGGGAGAGGCAAAAGTTAGCTCCGTCCGCGCTGTTCATCGCCAAGTCTGCGCAAGTAATCGAAACTGTAGATTCCTGTGCAGTGACCGTCGCTGAAAAATATTTGTATGGCATAGCCGCCAACTGGCCGCCAGCCGGTGACGCAAACCTCGTCAGAAACTTGCCCAACAGAGGAGGGGAGAATGGTGCGACCTGTGAGATCGCGCTCACCGATGTTTTCCGCACTCGGAGAATTGAGGCGCAGGAAGTGGTGGGTGTGGTAGTCTTCACGGCCGTCGCTCCAGACAATGGCCAGCTCATTGCCGATGCTTTCGATTTTTTGGACGGAAAGCGGGTGGTGTTGTGACACGATACAAACTTGCACGTTCATGGGGTTGCGCAACTGTCTGCTTTGGTGAAGATTGTGCCATGTCACAAAAAATCTCTGCAGCAGTGTTGAGTGCCGTCCTGGTGTTTGCATCCACAGGATGCACTCCTACCATACGCTCACAGCGTGACGCACTGTTGTTGGAGGTGCGTCAGCGCAATGCTCCAATCGGAGTGGTGGCACGCATGCAAAATTTGCAGCCCCTGGAGACGGACGATTTTTTGGCGCTACACAAATCCAGTGTGCCCGAGAAAGTGATGACGGATTACATCAATCTTACGGGCACCAGTTATGTGCTCAATCAGGAAACGATCGAGCGGCTGCGCAAACAGGGGCTTTCACGCGAATTTGTTGATTTTCTGCTGGCTACACCGCAGTTGTATCCGCAGGTGGTGCGTGTAGTGGATTTTGTGCCGGCACCCTACCCGGTGTTTTATCCGGTGTATGTGAAGAGCAGGCGGTAGTTTCCCGCACCACAGTTCAGCCTGTCTCGGGGAACGGCTTTTGCGCTTTGGCTTTGATGGTTTGCCAGCGGGAAAACAACATGGCTGCCGAGGGGAAGCCATTTTTCAGGAATTCTTCCACCAGAGAGGCTGCTGATAAAATGGTGTCTTTGATGGAGTTGAAAACGGGTTCCGGCAAAGGTTCCAGGACGTAGGTGGAAAGCGCTTGCGCCGTTGGGCGCGGTTCGGGGGCAATGCCGAAGCGCAGCCTGGGGTAGTCGGTGGTGCCGAGATGCTGCTCGATGGAGCGAAGGCCATTGTGTCCACCGTGTCCGCCGTTCTGGCGAAGGCGAAGCGTTCCTAGGGGGAGAGAGACGTCGTCAACAACGACCAGGCATTCCCGGGGCGGGATTTTGTGCAACTGGATAAATTTTGCCAGGGCCTGGCCGCTGAGGTTCATGTAGGTGAGCGGCTTGAGCAGGTGGGCGTGTTTGGTTTCCGGTTGGAAGGGCCAGGTAATTTTTGTGGTCAGAGCCTGAATGAGGTTGGATTTGCTCCAGATGGCGCGATGGTTTTCTGCAATCAGATCAAGCACCCAGAAACCGGCGTTGTGAGGAGTCCTGCTGTAACGCAGGCCGGGATTACCTAAACCAAAGGCTAAAGACACGGTTCAAGGTGGTGGTCGTAAATATCCGAAAGTTATTTTTTTTCCTCGGCCTCTGCGGGTTTTTTGCCTTTGCCGGAAGAGACTTCAGGCTCGGTGGCGGTCTGCTGCTCAGCAGTCGCCTCTGCAGCTGCAACCGTGGGCGCTGCAACGGTGACAACGACGGCGTTGGGATTGCCAAGAATGGTGACGCCTTCGGGCGGCTTGATGTCGCCGATGTGGATGGCCTGGCCAATGTTGAGGTGGCTGACGTCCAGGGTAATGTTGTGGGGAAGATCAGCGGGCAGACATTCTACGGTCACTTCACGCAAAACAGTTTCCAAAATGCCTCCGCCGGTTTTGACTCCCACAGGCTCGCCGTGGGTGGCAATATGGACTGAAATACGGATTTTTTCTTCCGCGGCGACTTCGTGAAAATCCACATGAAGCACATCGCCGGAGAGAGGGTTGTGCTGCACGTCCTGAACTAGTGCGAGGCGTGTGGGTTTGTCCGAGCCTTCAATGCTGAGGTTGACCAGCAGGTGTTCATCACCCGTGTCACGCAGGAGCTTGGTGATTTCAGGAGCGGGAAGTTCCAGTGGCAGAGGAGAGGTTTTTTTGCCATAGAGAACGCCAACAACGCGTCCCGCCTTGCGCAGCCGCTTGACGGCGGCAGAGCCGATCTCTTTTC
>Ga0308414_1002126_pt1 | contig 12902 bp, 10 predicted proteins | sample HotsprSampleOS50_FD_205667 | JGI IMG/M metagenome (GOLD analysis project Ga0308414, IMG submission 205667) | Hot spring phototrophic mat microbial communities from Octopus Spring, Yellowstone National Park, Wyoming, United States - 20090730_OS50 ... | reverse complement strand
CGGCCGCTGGAGCAGACGATGGCGGCGGGGTTGACGGCGCGGATGAAATCGGCGGTGGAGGACTCGGCGCTGCCGTGGTGGGGGGCGATCAGCACGTCGGCGCCCGGAGCCTGGGGCGATGCGGCCAAAGTGCCCTGCGGAGCCCGTTCGATGTCGCCGGCCAGCAGGATGCCGCGGCCGGCGTAAGAGAGCCGCAGCACGAGAGAGGAGTTGTTCGGATCGAGCCGGCTGGCGGGCGGAGGCCAGAGGACATCGACGGTTGTGCGCTCGTCAAGGATGATGCGCTGGCCGGCCGCCAGCTCGATCACGGCGCATCCCGCTGCGCGGGCGGCGTCGAGCAGCGAGCGCGCCGCCGCGTTGCCCACGGCGTGATCGGCGAAACGGTCGTTGACGTAGATCGGCCCCGGGCCGTATCGCCGCAGCGTCTGGGGAACGGCGCTGAAGTGATCGTAGTTCGCGTGGCTGAGGAAGATGGCGTCGACGCGGCCGATGCGGCGATGGCGCAGGTATGGCTCGAGCACCAGGCGAAAAGGATCGTCAATGCCGGCCGAGCCCGCGTCGAACAGGACCGTCTTTCCTGAAGGCAGCTCGGCGACGGCGCACTGGCCGGCGTCGACGGCCAGGATCGCCAGCCGCAGCTCGCCGCGCGAGCCGGCGGTCCATGGGGCCATCGCCACCGGCAGCATGAGCATGGGCAGGCTCAGCGCCGGCGCCCAGCGGAGGGCGCGGTGAAGGGCGGGCCGCCGCCGGCTCAGCAGCGGCAGCATCAGCGCGCCGTAAAACAGCAGCAACAACACGACGGGGGGCCGCGGCAGAACCAGGTCGTTGCCCGGCAGCTCGGCCAGCCACTGCGCGCCGCCGCGCATCCACCCCACCGGGACGGCGGCGATGGCGGCCATGGCCGGCGCCGTGAACGGGGCCACGAGTGTGAGCAGAAGCTTGAGCAGGCCGCAGAACAGCGCGAGAAAGACCGGGACCGCCAGCAGAAGGCTCGCGGGGATGCCCCAGGGGTTGAGCTGGTTGAAGTGCCATGCGATCAGCGGGGCGGAGACGGTCCATGCGACCAGCCCGGCGACGGCCGCCTCGACGCCGACCCTTCCCACGGCGCGCATGAGCAGCGTCGATGCCGGCGGCTTGCGGATGCGCTCGGCGATCAGTCTGTCGCGGTCGCGGAACGACGCCAGCAGGTTCAGGCACGGCCGCGTGAACAGCATCAGCCCCAGGACGGTGCCGAAGGAAAGCTGAAAGCCGGCGTTGTAGAGGTCCAGCGGGTGATACACGAGCATGGCCAGGACAGAGAGGCCCAGGAGCTGGATGCCATCGAGCGACCTGCGCGAGAGCAGGCCGATGACAAACGCCACGCACAAGAGCACCGAGCGCACGACGGGCGGCGATGGCAGTGCCACCAGGCCGTAGAGGATCACACAGCTCAGCCCGATCCACGCGGACAGGCGCGGCGCCAGCATAAGGACACGACACAGACCGTAGACCAGCGCGCCGAGGATGGCGATGTGCATGCCGGAGATGGCCAGGTGGTGGCTGGTGCCGGTCTTGACGAAATCGCTCTGTATGTCGCGAAGCTGCGGGTCCCAGTCGCCCAGCACCAGTGCCCGCAGCAGGGCGTGATCGATGGACTGTGCCGGGGTGAAGCCGCGCGCCAGCGCATCCCGCGCCGTCTGCCGCATGCGCTGGAGGGGTGTGGGGCCTGGCGAGGAGAGGATTTGAACGTTGGCCGCGTGCGCGATCTGGACCGAGGCGAGGATGCGCTGCTGGCGATAGTAGCCGGCCCAGTCGAACTGGCCGGGGTTCATGGCCGGCGCCGGCCGCTGAAGCATGCCGAGCACGCGGATGGTCTGATTGGCGGCCAGGGTATCGAGCGGCTCACTGAGCTGGACGAGCACAACGCCCGATGACCTCGTCCAGCCGCGGGTCATGAGCGCGCGTACGACGGCGGCCTGGGCGACCTGGCGCGGCGGCAGCTCGCGCCCCCCGCGGGCGGCGGCGCCGAGGAGGCGCGGCGGCTGTATCAAACGAAGCTCCAGTTGGGCGAGGCGCGGCTCGTCGGTCGTGAAATGCGCGATGTGGCTGGTCGGGTAGAAGAAGAACTGAATCTGTGCGCCCATGGCGCCAAGGAGAAACAGAGCCAGGGCCAGCAGGGCGTGAACCAGTGCCGCCGACCAGGACGGGGGCGTGGCCGCCGCGGTGGTGCAGGCGAAAGGGGGCCGGCGATAGTGGAGCAGCGCAGCGCCCGCCAGTGCGGCGGTCACGACGATGAGCAGCGTGAAAGGACGGGGCGGCAACGCGCGATGGGCGAGGATGCCGGCGATGAAGATGGCCGCCGCCGAGGCCAGCGGCCGGCGCACGACCGCATCCTGCAGTCCCGCCGCACCTGTCGGCGTGGAATTGGCAGCCGAAGGCCCCATCGAGACGGCAGGATACCGTGCGAGGCGACGCTACGAAAGGGCCGGGATTGGCAGAGGTTGGAAGGCACGAAGGGCAGCAGAGCGACGAAGCGACCTAGCGACGAAGGGAATCAGTCAGCACTCAGGATTGTCGCGAAGGCACGGAGGCACGGAGGCCAGCAGAGCGACGAAACGGGCGCCCGCGCACTCATTGGGCCGCATCGATCCACCCTCCGCCCAGCACCACCTCGCCATCGTATACCACCACCGCCTGGCCGGGGGTGATCGCCAGTTGAGGCTCATCGAACTCGACGCGGATGCCGCCGTCGATGAGGCGCACCGTGGCGGGCTGCGGCTGATGGTTGTAGCGGATCTTCGCGGTGCATCGCATGACGCCGCCGGCCATCTGGACGCGGTCGCAGAGCCAGTTGACCTGGCCGGCCGTCAGCGTGCGCGCCTGCACCGCGCCGCGGTCGCCAAGGACAACGCGATTGGCAGCGGCGTCAATGCGCGTCACATAGAGTGGATGTCCGGCCGCCACGCCGGTGCCGCGGCGCTGGCCGACAGTGAAGTGCTGATGGCCGGGATGGCGTCCGAGGACTCGCCCGCAGGTATCGACGATGTCGCCTTCGCGGACGGCCAGGGGTGTGCGCCGGCGGACCAGCGCGGCATAGTCCTGATCGGGCACGAAGCAGATTTCCTGCGAGTCGGGCTTGTTGTACACGGGAAGCCTCAGCTCCCGGGCCATCCGCCGCACCGCGGGCTTTTCGAGCTCGCCGATGGGCAGGAGCGTGCACTGCAGGACCTGGCGGCGCATGCCGAAGAGCACATAACTCTGGTCCTTGCGGGCATCGCGGCCGCGCAGCAGCAGGCGCTGGCCGGTTCGTTCGTCGGTGGCAATGCGGGCGTAGTGGCCGGTGGCGATGTAGCGGGCGCCCACCGCGTCGGCGTAGGCGACGAGCCTGCCGAACTTCAGCCAGTCGTTGCAGCGCACGCACGGGTTGGGCGTGCGGCCCTGGTTGTACTCGGCCACGAAGTAGTCGATGATTCGGCCGAAGTCCTCCTGGAAGTTGAGCACGTACAGCGGGATGCCCAGCACGGCCGCCACGCGGCGGGCGTCGGTGGCATCGAGGACGGAGCAGCAGCCCTGGGGATTTTTGATTTTTGATTTTTGATTTTTGATTTTGCTGGCAGGGAGGCACGAAGGGACGGAGGCACGAAGGCACGAAGGAACGTGCGCAGTCTGCCCCTTCGTCATTCGGACTTCGTCATTCGTCATTGATTCGGGTTTCGGGTTTCGGATTTCGTCATTGCTCCCCACTGAACCCTGAACCCCGAACCCTGAACCCTCCCCAGACTCCTGGCCATCGGGCGTGCCCAGGCGCATGAAGACGCCGATGACGTTGTAGCCCTGGCGCAGGAGCAGCGCGGCGGCCACGGAGCTGTCTACTCCGCCGCTCATGGCGACGACGACTGTATCGGCTGCGCTCATGCGATCGCGGTCCTGGCAATTCTACTGCTGTTCATCGCCGGAGGGACCATACATGCCGGGAACCGGAATGCCGTTCAGCCGGTAGTAGACGCACAGCACGGCGCGATGATGGATCATGTGGTTGAGCACAAAGCTCCGGATCACCGCGGCCCGCGGCATGCTGAAGATCACGTTTCCGCCGCTGAGGAGCGACCATGTCCGGCTCATCTGCTCGTCTCCGGCTTCCACGATGGCCTTGCGCAACGCGGCCACGTTGCGATCGAACAGTTCGAGGATCTGCTGTCGCGTGCGCAGCCTGGGCGTTTCATAACGCTGGCCGCCTGGCGGGGCCAGGTCATACTCGGAGCCGCTGAAGACCACGGCGCCCCAACCCGGCAGCTCCGCCAGGTGATTGGCGTTCCAGCCGATGGTGTGGGACTTGGGATGCGGCTGCCAGTCGACTCTGTCCTCGGGCATGCGCTCAAGGACCTTGCGGGTGCTGGCCATTTCATGATCCAGTTCCGGAAGAATGGTATCGGCGTATCTCATGGGTCTGCTCCGAGACGGATGCAACACGCGGCGAAGCGCTCGCGATGGCGTGTCGACAGGTGCTGATGGTATGTGCTGCCCGGCCGCGCTTCCACTGGACTGTCCTTTCCCGGGATGCTGGGGATTCTCGATCGCCGGACGCTCAGCGGCGCCGCCCTGTTGCCGGCGGGGGGACCGCGGCCGGCGGGTCGCGCCGGGCGGGCGATGCGCCGGGGGCGTCATCAGCGAGAACGATGCGCCGTCGTGTTCGGGATCGTGCCGCGGTATTGAGCGCACGATCGGAGTGGATCCAGGCGTCCGAGGGGTCCAGGCCCTTGCAAAGCCGCGACACCACCGATACAAGATGCCGCATTGCGGGCCGCGAGCGGCCCGGAGCGGCCCCGGGTAGCGTGTGAAGTTCAACCTCATTGATCAGATCGAGTCGATCTCCGCGCAGCGGATCGTGGCTCGCAAGCAGGTGAGCCTGGCCGAGGAGTATCTGGCCGACCACTTTCCCACGTTTCCGGTGCTGCCGGGCGTGCTGATGCTGGAGGCCATGACCCAGGCGGCTGCCTGGCTGCTTCACACCCGGCACAACTTCGGCTGCTCGATGGCGGTGCTGCGCGAGGTGCGCAACGTGAGATACGGGCGGTTTGTCGCGCCCGGCGATGCCCTGCGCATCGAGGTTGAACTGACCAGGGAACTGCCGGACGGCGGCGTCTTCAAGGCCGCCGGCGCGGTGGGCGATGCACAGGCGGTCTGGGCCCGACTGGAGCTGGCCTATTTCAATCTGGCCGAGCGTCAGCCGGCGCTGGCCGACATCGATGCGCGCTTGCGCGAGCACAACCGTCGACGATGGAGCCTGCTGCATCGCTCCGATGCCGCGGCCGCGGCGCTGGCGCAGTCACAGGATACCGGAACATGACGATGACACGAGACGAGATCTTCAGCAAAGTGCAGGCGGTGCTGGTGGACGCCCTGGGCGTCGACGAGGAGGAGGTCAAGCCCGAGGCGACCCTGCGCGGCGACCTTGGCGCCGAGAGCATCGACTTTCTCGACATTGCCTTCCGCCTGGAAAAGGCCTTCGGCATCAAGATCCCCCGCGGAGAGATGATCCCCGAGGATATTTTCACCAACACCGCCTACGTGCAGAACGGCCGGCTCACCGCGGCGGGTCTGGAGGAACTCCGCAGACGCACGCCGCATATGGACCTGAGCGAACTGGAGAAGGACCCGGACATCAACAAGATCCAGTTTACGGTGAACAACGTCGTGAGCTATATTGAGAACAAGCTGAAGGCGGCGTGATTGGGCGAACTGAGTCATCGGGTCTTCGGGTCATTGAGTGATTGGGTGATTGAGTCATCGGCTCATTGAGTGATTGTGCCATTGAGCTATCGCGATATCCTCATGCACTGAACCCTGAACCCCGAACCCCGAACCCTGAACCCCGAACGCTGAAGCGCCAACCCTCACATGCGCTGGCTCTGGATCGACAAGTTCACCCAGTTTGTGCCGGGCACGTCGGCCACGGCCGTCAAGAACGTGACCATGGCCGAGGAGCACCTGCACGATCTCTATCCCGATTTTCCCATTGTGCCGCACAGCCTGATCATCGAGGGCATGGCCCAGACGGCGGGGATTTTGGTGGGTCACGCCGGCGGTTTCGCCCAGAAGGTGATTCTCGCCAAGATCGGCCGGGCGACGTTTCGACGGCTGGTGCGTCCGGGCGACACGCTGGAGTTCTCAGCGCGGATGGAGCAGTTCTCCGAGCAGGGCGCCGCCATCAGCGGAACGGTCACATGCGCCGGCGAGCTGGTGGCACAGATCCAGCTGATGTTCAGCCACATCGACCAGAACATGGCGGGGTTGGAGTTTCCCTCCCACAATTTCGTATTCACCGAGCAGTTCACGTCGCTGCTGGCGCCATGCCTGCGGCAAAGTTCCATCAGCCTCTGACCGCGGCGTCCAGGAGAGGCAACGGCCGGCCGCGCTTTGCCATCGGCAGCGCCAGCAGATCGTAACCGTCGGAGCCGGTGATCCGAACTGTCAGGAACTGTCCGGCATGCAGCCGCGCTGCCCTCACCAGCACGGTCGAATCAATCTCCGGCGCCTGGGACTGACTGCGGCCGACCCATACGCCGGCTTCCTCGGTGGGTTGATCGATGAGCACCTCGAGCTGGCGGCCCTTCATGCGGCGGGCCCGCTCGAAGGCGATGCGCTGCTGGGCGAGCATCAGCTCCTCCATGCGCTGCCGCTTGATTTCCTCGGGCAGTTGATCGTCGAGGCGCCCCATGGGGGTCGAAGGCTCGCGCGAGTAGGGGAAGACGCCGAGCATGTCGAACTGGAAGTCCTCGATGAACTTCAGCAGCTCGCGATGCTCGGCCTCGGTCTCTCCCGGCGAGCCGGCGATGAAGGTGGTGCGGATGGCGATGCCCGGTACCCACTCCCGCAGCTTCGCCAGCAGCGTTTCGATCTGCGCGCGCGTGACGCGCCGCCGCATGCGCTTCAACACGCGGTCGGAGATGTGCTGAAGCGGGATGTCGATGTACTTGACGATGCGCTGACACTCCGCGATGGCGCGCACCATCTCGTCCGTGAAACAGCTCGGATAGGCGTACATCAGCCGAATCCACCGCACGTCGCTGCCAAGTCGTCGGTCCAGCTCGCGCAGCAGGCCGGCCAGCCCGGGCTCGTAGCCGATGTCGTTCCCGTAGCTGGTCGTGTCCTGGCCGATCAGGTTGAGTTCGACGGCGCCGTCGGCGGCCAGCTCGCGCGCCTCGGCCAGGATGCGCTCGACGGGCTTGGATCGCATCGGGCCGCGGATGGAGGGGATGGTGCAGAATGAGCAGCCCTGGTTGCACCCCTCGCTGATGCGCAGATAGGCGTAGTGGCGGGGGGTCAGGCGCAGGCGGGCGCGATCATCCTCGAAGACCGGCAGCGGCCGACGCCCCGGCGGCATCGGTCTGGCCGCGGCGCGAGGCTCCAGCGGGGCCGACAGGTCGTGATACTTGCCCAGATAGTGCCCGTGGGGCCAGCGCGGGTCCGCCCGGCCGCGCACGGCCTCCACGATGTGTTCGCGGTCGAAGACGCCCACCAGGCGGTCGATCTGGGGAACCGCCTCGAGCAGGCGCATCTTGTCACGCTGGACCAGACAACCGGCCACGACCACCCGCCGGCAGCGGCCGTGCTGTTTCAGTTCCACCGCCCGGCGGATTTCGGCCAGCGATTCCTCACGGGAGGCCTCCAGAAAGCCGCAGGTGTTGATGACGATGACGTCGGCCTGGGTGTGATCGGCGGTGATGGCCAGACCGTCCTCGGCCAGCAGGCCGAGCATGCGCTCGGAGTCGACCAGGTTCTTGGGACATCCGAGGCTGACGAAGGCCACGGTCCGGATGGAAGTTTGAGCGTTGACGGCCATGCCTCACCACAAGTCCAGTGCGAGACGGATACGATACGCCGCGGGCGCTGTTGTGGCAAAGCGATGTCGGGCTGTCAGCCGGGTCGGGCGCATGACAGTTCCTGCGGCCGGTGGTCCGGGATCGCGCCGGCACACGACGTGGCACGGGCAAGATGCGCAAGATGCGCGTGCTACGGGCGAGGACGCCCGTGCTACGGCGGGGCAATGCTTCGTTTGGCACGGGCGAGGACGCCCGTGCTACGTTGTGCGCCGGCGCGATTCCGTGTTGCAGGCCGCATAAACTGCCACGCGCCCGAGGGTGGCGCCGGGTCCGCCGGGGATTTGATGCTCGCCGACGAGTTACTATAATGCCCCAATTTCATTCGCACGGAATGGTCTAACATGGGCTTGATTGTACAGAAATTCGGCGGCACCAGCGTCGCGGATGCCTTGCGCATTCACAAGGCGGCGCAACGCGCCGTAGCCGCCAAGGAGCAGGGCAACCAGGTCGTGGTCGTCGTCAGCGCCATGGGGGACACGACCGATCACCTGATCGAGCTGGCGCAACAGGTATGCGAATACGGGGGGCGCAAGATTGCGCCGCCCAAGCGCGAGATGGACCAGCTCCTGGTCACCGGCGAGCAGGTTACCATCGCCCTGATGGCCATGGCCATCAGCGCTCAGGGCCACGAGGCGATCAGCTTCACGGGAGGACAGATCGGGCTGGTCACCGACGAGGCGTTCACCAAGGCGCGCATTCAGTCGATCAACAAACAGCGCATCTTCGAGCAGCTCGAGAAGGGGCGGATCGTGATTGTGGCCGGCTTCCAGGGGGTTACGCCGGAGGGCGAGTACACGACGCTGGGCCGCGGCGGCAGCAACGCCACGCTGGTGGCACTGGGGGCGGTGCTGAAGGCGGACGTGTGCGAGAACTACACCGACGTCGACGGCATCTTCACGGCCGACCCGCGCATCGTGAAAAACGCCCGGAAGATCGACCGCATCAGTTACGACGAGATGCTGGAGCTGTCGGGGCTGGGCGCGTCGGTGCTCCAGACCCGCGCTGTGGAGTTCGCCAAGAAATACAACGTCCCGATCCACGTTCGCAACAGCCAGAACGACAGCGAAGGAACCTGGATCGTCGCGGAGACACCCAACATGGAACACATTGTGGTTTCGGGGGCAGCGCTGAAGAAGGACCTGACACGCGTCACGATCAGGGGCGTGCCCGACCGCCCCGGCATCGCGGCGCGCATCTTCGGGGACATCGCCTCGGCCAACATCGTCGTGGACGACATCATCCAGAACGTGATGGACGACAACACCGCCAACATCTCGTTCACCGTGGAGCACGGCGACCTGAACGACCTGAAACAGGTGGTGGACCGGATTGTGGCCGACCTGGGCCCCGGCACCAAGGCCACCTACCAGAGCGATCTGGCCAAGGTGAGCGTGGTGGGCGTGGGCATGCGCACGCATACCGGCGTGGCCCAGCGCATGTTCGGCGCCCTGGCCAGGGCGGGAATCAACATTCAGAACATCACCACCAGCGAGATCAAGATCAGTTGCATCATCAACAAGGAGGATGGCCCCCGGGCGCTGCAACTCGTTCACGAGGCGTTTGAGCTGCACCGGCCCCGATGAGCCAACCTCATCGGCCATGCCCCGCGCGGCTCAGCAGCTCCCATCGTGCCGGCGGTCGATCCCGTGGAAAAGACCCCTTCACCTGCGGCTAATCTGGGCGCTCGCCTGAGCGTTCTGGCGCGCGACATCAAGATCAGCCATACCGTCTTCGCCATGCCGTGGGCTATTCTGGCCGCGTTCCTTGCGGCCGACGGCTGGCCGCGAGCGGGTCAGTTGCTTCTGATCCTGCTGTGCATGGTGACGGCGCGCACCGTGGCGATGTCGGCCAACCGCCTGCTGGATGCGCGGCTCGACGCGATGAACCCGCGCACCGCCGGCCGCGCCCTGCCCAGCGGACGCCTCTCGCGCGCCTTCATGCTCGGGACGCTGGTGGCCTGTGCCGCCGCGTTTATTGCCGCCACCGCGCTGTTTCAGTTGTTTTACGCCAATTCCTGGCCACTGCTGCTGTCGGTCCCGGTGCTCGGCTTTCTGGTTGCCTATCCGCTGATGAAGCGCTTCACGCGGCTGTGTCACTACTACCTGGGCGGCGCGCTGGCCCTGGCGCCCGTCTGCGCCTGGGTCGCCATCAGCGGCGGCATCGCGCTTACGCCGCTGATTATGGCCGCTGCGGTGCTGCTGTGGACGGCCGGCTTTGACATCATCTATGCGTGTCAGGATTACGAGTCGGACCTTCGGACCGGCGTGATCTCGATTCCGGCGCGGCTGGGCATCGCGCAGGCCCTGTGGGTCGCGCGGCTGACGCACGCCCTGTGTGCCTCGCTGATTCTGCTGCTGGGCTGGCACGCGCCGCAACTGGGCCTGCTGTGGACCATCGGCGCCGGGGCGGCCGTGCTGCTGCTGGTGGTCGAGCACAGCCTGGTGAGGGCGGGAGATCTGTCCCTGGCGAACATGGCCTCCTTGCGGGTGAACGGGGTGATCAGCCTTCTGCTGGGGACGCTGGGCGTTGTGGACGTGCTGACGTGAGCCCCGGGGACTCCCGCGATACGGCGGGCAAACGGCGCGGTCCAGCGCCCATGCTCGTGGAGGCGCCGATGGAGGCGGCCGTCATGGCACCGCCGTCGCCTTTTCCAGTTGCTTCCTGAGGATCAGCAGGAACTGTCCGCCGCCGGTGCGCGGGATCTCGAATGCTGTTGGTCGGTCCTTGTTCGGATTCGCCACGCACCACTTCAGGGTGTCGCCCTCAACCGAGTAGATCCCCAGGTAGGTCTGGGTCCGGCCGTTGGGGCGGGTGTTGGTCCCATCCATCTGCGGCGGGTTTCCCGGCGCGACCTTATAGGTGCCATCGGTCATGGGCAGTTGCTTGCCGCTCATGTCGCGGGCCTTGATCTGATCGCCCTTGATGGTCAGCTCCAGGTGGACCGGCCCGCCGTTGGGGTTCTCACCTCGCCCCTCGACCACATAGCCGACCCAGACGCCGTCGAGCCGGGGATCGGGCGATGCGGAAGCCGGCCTGCCGTTCTCCGGGGCGCCGCCAGCCGGCAGGCCGCACAGACCCAAAGCCACCATGCAGACACCCGCGAGCACAGATCGATGCATGTTCAGACCTCCGCTTCGGTCGCCCGGTCCAACGGCGGCGATAGCCGCCCGGGACATCGAGACAGCCGCCGGCCCGGGCAACGTATTTCAAATATACAGCGCCGCGGGGGCCGACGCCAGCATGCGGCGGGAGTGGGGCAGGGGCGACTCTCGACCTTTTGCTCTCAGGGAGGCGGCGCGGGCCGGCCCGTGCGCGCATCCCACCAGATTTCGTAGCGATGGTCCGCCGGCAGGGGGCCCGGCACTACCTTCGTTGCGCCAACGTGAATGCCCTCCCTGGCGTCAATCACAATGAATGTCTGAGGCTCGGCCACGCCGCTGTAGAGCGGGATGGCGGCCGTGCCGTCGACAATGCGGATGTGCCCGCCGTTGGGAAAGCGGTAGTACACCGGCGGCGTGCCGTTCACCAGCAGCGTCAGCGGATCCTGAACCGGCGGGGGTCGGCGCGGCCGCAAGATCTCCGGATCGAAATCCAGTGGCCGCTGTTTCGGCGGCGATTGACACCCGCCCGCGCACAGTGCTGCGAGGATCAGCCCGCCAACCAACATCCGCGTCGCGACTGCCACCTGCGGCATTGACTACTCCTGAGCTTTCGCCTCGACCACGCCGGTTGCCTCGGCGCAACTTGGCCGCAGAACCGACTCCACTTCCGCCACCGGGTCGATGCGGTGCGGCGGCAGAGGCGCCGGCCGCGGCGGTTACACATGGATGTTGCCGTTGAGCGCCTCGATCCGCGCCGTCGCGTGGACGGGGGGCGACTTGCGGGCGAGGATGGGGGGCGCGGTCCATGTCCGCGGCGCATTATACGGCACGTTCGCAGCGCGGGTGTGTGGCACGTGCCTGGGATGGCGCCCGCCGCTGGCGGGCACGGGCAAGATGCGCAAGATGCCCGTGCTACGGAAACCCCGCCGGCCGGTAGTAGCACGGGCGTCCTCGCCCGTGCCGAACGAGGCTCCGCCACGGCCATCCTGACTCCAACCAACGCAGAAACTGTCACGCGCCCTGGATTGCCGGATTGTCGCCGGTGCGGTGGCCGGCGGCCGATTCCACTGTTACAATTCCGCTGCCGATGAGCACGGTCCACTCCAGCCCGCCCGCCTTCCAGATCATGACCAAGCCCATCGGTCCGATCTGCAACCTCGACTGCAAGTACTGCTTCTATCTGGAAAAAGAGAAGCTCTATCCCGACAAGTCGAAGTGGAGGATGGACCTGGAACTCCTGGAGACGTACATCCGCCAGTACATCCAGTCGCAGCAGGCGCCGGAGGTGTTCTTCGCATGGCAGGGCGGCGAGCCGACACTGATGGGCGTCGACTTTTTCCGCCACGCCGTCCAGTTCCAGCAGAAGTACGCCGACGGCCGCCGGATCAGCAACTCGGTGCAGACCAACGGCACGCTTCTGGACGATGAGTGGTGCCAGTTCTTCACCGAAAACGACTTTCTCATCGGCCTGAGCATCGACGGGCCGCGCAAGTATCACGACAAGTACCGCGTCGACAAGAAGGGCCGGCCGACGTTCGACGATGTGATGCGCGGCATGGCACTGCTCAAGAAGCACGCGACCCGCTTCAACACGCTGTGCGTGGTCAACCGCCACAACAGCCAGGCGCCGCTGGAGGTGTACGAGTTCCTGAAGACGGAAGGCTCGGGGTTCATGCAGTTCATTCCGCTGGTGGAGCGCATCGGCCCGGCCGGCGGCCCGCTGGATTTGGCCGAGCCGCCGGAACCGAAGGTGGTCGATGGGCGCGTATCGCTGCCGCTGATTGGGCACTCAGGACTCAGCACTCAGGACTCAGGAGTGGCGTCAAGGCACGAAGGCCCCGCCCAATCGCAAATTGAAAATCAAAAATCAAAAATCGGAAATGCCCCCGTCGCTGCCTGGTCCGTCGAGCCGCTGGCCTACGGGCAGTTCCTCTGCGAC
>Ga0308414_1002125_pt1 | contig 12909 bp, 10 predicted proteins | sample HotsprSampleOS50_FD_205667 | JGI IMG/M metagenome (GOLD analysis project Ga0308414, IMG submission 205667) | Hot spring phototrophic mat microbial communities from Octopus Spring, Yellowstone National Park, Wyoming, United States - 20090730_OS50 ... | reverse complement strand
AATTTAATGAACGTACCAAGAATCAAATAGGGTTAAAAATTCCAGTAGTTATTACAGCATATTCGGATAAAAGTTTTACTTTTATTACAAAATCTCCCCCAGCTGCAGTTCTTGTAAAAAAAGCTTTGGGTATTGAATCGGGTTCTGGTACTCCTCATGTAAATAAAGTAGGTACTATTACTCGTAAGCAGCTAGAAGAGATTGCTAATATCAAAAAAGATGACTTGAATGCAAACGACATAGATGCAGCTGTAAAAATTATTGCTGGGACATGTCGTTCTATGGGAGTAAATGTAGAATTATAGATAGGAAAAAGTATGAAAAGAGGGAAAAAATACAAAGAGCAGTATCAAAAAGTAGATCGTACAAAGTTATATACTTTAGAAGAAGCTGTAAAACTAGCTAAACAAACTTCTTATTCTAAGTTTGATGGAAGTTTAGAAGTAGCTACTCAGGTAAATTACAAAAGCCTTCAAAATGTAAGAGGTACTATTTCACTTCCCCATGGAACAGGTAAAAAGATCCGTGTTTTAGTTTTTTGCAAAGGAGATAAGCAGACAGAAGCTAAAAATGCCGGTGCTGACTATGTAGGTGATGTAGATCTAATTGAGAAAGTTGCAGGAGGTTGGACTGATTTTGATGCTTGTGTGGCCACTCCCGACATGATGAAAGATGTAGGTAAACTCGGACCTGTTCTAGGAAGAAAGGGGCTCATGCCTAAACCTAAAGCTGGTACGGTCACCTTAGATGTAGCTAAGGCTGTCAGTGAGTTAAAGAGTGGACGAGTAGAATATCGTCCGGACAAAGGTGGAGTGATTCATCTAGGTGTAGGAAAAATATCTTTCGATGACAGCAAGCTAGTAGAAAACGTAAAAGCAGTAGTAGCTGCACTTATGAAAGATAAACCTTCTGATGCAAAAGGAGAATACCTCAAAAATTTAGCTCTTTCTGCTACTATGGGTATCGGTGTAAAAGTAGATGTTAAAGAATTAGTCAATAGAGTACACTAAGTGAGAGTAAAGATATGGTACAAGTTATGAAAAAAGGAAAAATTCAACCCGAGAAAGTAGAGGCTATAGCTGAATTAAGAAAAGAGTTAGAGGCAAATCCCAATTTTATTTTAGTATCTTATTCGGGTTTAAATGTTCAAGTGATGGAAGAGTTGAGAAGAGAACTACGCAAAGCTGGTTCAAAAATGAAGGTTATCAAAAATAATCTTTTTCTTAGAGCATTAAAAGAATCTTCTAGTCATTCTTCTAAGGCTATTCAATTTGGACCTGAATACCAAGGACCATTAGCTGCTATTTTTTCACAAGAAAATTTACCTACTGTAGCTAAAATCTGTAAGGACTTTAAAAAGAAAAATGAAGCTTTTGATATGAAAGCAGGATATTTTTCAGGAGAGGTCTTAGATGCAAAGGGAGTAGAGAGTATAGCAGGACTTCCTACAAAAGAAGAACTCTTAGCTATGATTGCCCGTGGAATTAATACTCCCGCTACTCAAATTGCAAGTGGTATTAATCAAGTAATGGCTAGTCTCGCTAGAGCTATTAAAGCTGTAGCTGAAAAAAATGCAAAATAAAAAAAATTATTGATTGAGTGAGGAAAAAGTATGTCAACAGTACAAACTTTATTAGAACAAATTGGTAACTTAACCCTAGTGCAAGCTGCTGAACTAGTAAAGGCTATGGAAGAGAAATTTGGTATTTCTGCTGCTGCTCCTGTAGCTGTAGCTGCAGTAGCTGGGGGAGCACCTGCTGCACCTGCTGTAGAAGAACCAACTGAAGTGAACGTCATTCTCAAAGCTCATGGTGAGAAAAAAATTGATGTGATTAAAGTAGTGCGTGAAATCACTGGCTTGGGATTGAAAGAAGCTAAAGATTTAGTAGAGGCTGGTGGTAAACCAGTAAAAGAAGGAATTTCTAAAGAAGAAGCTAACGCTATTAAAGCTAAACTCGAAGCAGTTGGTGCAACTGTCGAGATTAAGTAATCTCTACTAAAAAGGTAAAACAACTGAAACAGACAAAATTCATTTCTACTTATTTTTCTCTTAAAGTGGTTTTTGAATTAAGTCTGTCTTCATTTGTTTTTTATAAATGTCTTTATAGAAAAAAGTTATTTACTAGAAATAAAAATTTTTTTCTTTATACCCTCCCATATATTAGGAGTTTTGTTTCATGAACAACCAATTAGAACGAAAGCGAGTTAATTTTGGAAAAATTACTAACTTAGACTACATGCCAAATTTAATTCAAATCCAAAAAAAATCTTTTGACTGGTTTCTTCAAGCTGACGTAAAAGATCCTTTTAAACGAAAAGTACAAGGTTTAGAGGCTGTATTTCAAGAGACTTTTCCTATTGAAAGTCCCAATGGGGATGTAATTATGGAGTATAGCCATTACGTACTAGGAGAAAAACGCAAAGAACCTCAAGAGTGTAAAGATACAGATTCTACTTATGCTGTGCCTTTAAAAGCTGTGATAAGGCTTATTATTAAAGAAACCGGTGAGATTCGTGAACAAGTTGTATATATGGGAGATATTCCCTTGATGACAGAACAAGGCACATTTATTGTAAATGGAGCCGAAAGAGTAGTCGTAAGCCAATTACATCGTTCACCAGGTATTTTCTTTGCCTACGATATTCAGAAAGGTGCTTATTCTGCAAGAGTAATCCCTTATCGTGGCTCATGGCTAGAGTTTGAGATAGACAACAAGGGGATTTTAGTTAGTAAGATTGATAGAAAGAAAAAATTTCCAGCTACTTTACTTTTAAAAGCTCTAGGTTTAAATTCTAATGAAGAAGTTTTAAGAGTATTTTATAAATCTTCTAAAGTAAAATTATCTAACGCTACTCCAAAAGAGATAAAAAAAATTATTGGTCGAAGGACTATAGTAGATATTGTAAACCAAGAAACTGGGGAAGTAATTTTAGAAGCAGGTGCTAAAATCAATGAGGATAATTTTGATATCCTCAAAGAAATGAAAGTAAAAGAAGTAGATTTAATAGAGTTTCCAAATGGGAAAGATAATCCTATCGTCATAAACTGCTTAGAAAAAGATGGAGTAAACGACAGCGAAGAAGCTATAAAAAAATTTCACTTAATTATGAGGCCTGGTGAACCTTCTACTTTAGAAAATGCTCAAGCTGAGCTTAACCGCCTTTTCTTTTCACCTAAAACTTTTGATCTAGGAAAAGTTGGTAGATATAAGATCAATAGTAAATTTGAATACCATCGTCCTGAATTATTTAAAGATTGTGAAGTTAGAACCTTACGTAAAGAAGATATTATTGAGACAGTACGTTATTTAGTAATGCTTATAAGTGAGGAAGAAAATTATTTCCATGATGATATTGATCACTTAGGAAACAGAAGGGTTCGTTCTGTAGGTGAATTATTGAGTAACCAATTAAAGTTAGGCTTTTCTAGAGTAGAAAGAGTTATTAAAGAAAGAATGACTGTTCAAGAAATTGAGCAACAAACTCCTCAATTATTAATTTCCATCAAGCCTATAACTGCAGTAATCAATGAATTTTTTGGATCCTCTCAACTTTCGCAATTTATGGATCAAATTAATCCTCTGGCAGAACTTACTCATAAGCGTAGGTTGAATGCTTTAGGACCTGGAGGGCTTTCAAGAGATAGGGCAGGTTTTGAGGTTAGAGATGTTCACTATAGTCACTTTGGAAGAATGTGCCCTATTGAAACTCCCGAAGGACCTAATATTGGACTCATTTTATCTATGTCTTCTTTTGCAAGAGTAAATGAATATGGTTTTTTAGAAACTCCTTATAAAGTAGTAAAGGGTGGAAAAGTTACAAAGACCATTGAGTATTTAACTGCTGACAAAGAAGAGTATCATTATATAGCTACTTCTTCATCAGCAGTAGATGAAAAGGGAGAGTTTAAATCTAAACTTATTCCAACAAGGCATCGCTCTGATTTTCCTTTTAGAACTCCAACTGAAATTCAATATATGGATATTGCTCCTATGCAAGTAGTAAGTGTTTCTACTTCGCTTATTCCTTTTTTAGAGCATGACGATGCTAACCGTGCTCTTATGGGTTCTAACATGCAACGTCAAGCAGTTCCTCTTTTAGTGGAAGAAGCACCTTTTGTAGGAACAGGGGTAGAACACAGGGCAGCTTATGACTCTAGAATTTGTATAGTAGCCAAAAAAAATGGAGTAGTAGTAAAAGTCGATGCTTCTCGAATTTGGGTAAAAGAAGAAGGCTCTAAAGAACCTATAGTTTACAATTTAGTCAAGTACCAAAAGACAAATCAAAGCACTTGCTTTAACCAAAAGCCAGTAGTAAGTGTAATTATGGCTGGTAGAGATGGAAAAGTAATTGCTGTAACTAAAGAAAAAATAGAAATTCAAGACGAAGATGGAAAAGTCGAAACCCATCTTCTAAAAGTAGGAAATGTAGAATTTGAGCCTTTTGTAAAAGAAGGAAGTACTGTAACTAGGGGGACTACCCTAGCAGGTCAAATTGTAATAGGTGAAAAGTTAGACGAACATGGAAATATCTTAGTAGAAGGGACAATTTTAGCAGATGGGCCTGCAATTGATAACGGGTATTTAGCTTTAGGTAAAAATGTTTTAGTTGGGTTTATGCCTTGGGAAGGGTATAATTTTGAAGATGCTATTATTATAAGTGAAAGAATTGTAAAAGACGATATCTTTACTTCTATTCACATTGAAGAATTTGAAATCCAAGCTAGGGAAACTAAATTAGGCCAAGAACAAATTACTAGAGATATTCCCAATCTCTCTGATAAAGCCTTTAGAGATTTAGATGAAACAGGGGTAATACGTATTGGGGCTGAAGTCAAAGCTGGAGATATATTAGTTGGAATGGTTACTCCCAAAGGTGAGACCGATCTAACTCCAGAATATAAACTTTTACACTCTATATTTGGAGAAAAAGCTAGAGAGGTAAGAGACTCATCTTTAAGACTTCCCAATGGAAATGAAGGCACTGTAATTGATATAAAACGCTATTCACGAGATAAGGGACATGATTTACCAGCTGGAGTAGAAGAACTAGTTAAAGTTTATGTTGCCCGTAAACGTAAATTAGTTGTAGGTGACAAAATGGCGGGTAGACATGGAAATAAAGGGGTAGTAGCTAAAGTTGTTCCAGAAGAAGATATGCCTTACATGGAGGATGGAACTATTTTAGATATAATTTTAAATCCATTGGGAGTTCCTTCCAGAATGAATTTGGGACAAATTTTTGAAACTCAATTGGGCTTTATAGGTAAAAAACTAGGGATTCATTTTGAAACTCCTGTATTTGATGGGGCAACTGAAGAAGACATCGAGAAATATAGTCAGCAAGCAGGTTTACCTCTAGACTCTAAATTTAAGCTATATGATGGACGCACAGGTGAGCCTTTTATAAATAAAGTTTTTTGTGGATATATTTATATGTTAAAGTTAGCTCACCTAGTTGACGATAAAATGCATGCTCGTTCTACTGGACCTTATTCACTGGTTACTCAACAACCTTTAGGTGGGAAAGCACAATTTGGGGGACAGAGATTGGGAGAGATGGAAGTTTGGGCTTTAGAAGCTTACGGGGCAAGCCATACACTTCAAGAATTACTTACAATCAAGTCTGACGATATGTTAGGAAGAGCTCGGATTTATGAAGCAATTGTAAAAGGAATTCACTCTATCAAACCTGGTATTCCAGAATCGTTTAATGTTTTAGTTCAAGAACTTCGGGGTTTGGCACTAGATATCATCATCACTGATTCGGATGGCTCTACTGTAGACATCGCGGATTATGAGGATGAATATTCTAGAGGGAAGAAAAAAATTAAAATAGAGTCAATAGAGAATATCTAATGAGAAACTACACTAGCTTTGAATCCATTACTATTAAAATTGCATCTCCAGAGAGAATTAAAGAGTGGTCTTATGGAGAAGTAAAAAAACCAGAGACCATAAATTATCGTACACTGAAACCAGAAAGAGAAGGTTTATTTTGTGAAAAGATTTTTGGGACAACCAAAGATTGGGAGTGTTACTGTGGAAAGTTTAAGTCCATTCGTTATAAAGGTGTGGTATGTGATAAGTGTGGAGTAGAGGTAACTCATTCTAAAGTTAGACGAGAGAGAATGGGACATATTGAACTTGCTGCTCCTGTTTCTCATATTTGGTATTATCGCTCTGTCCCTTCTAGAATGGGCTTGCTTTTAGATATGACTATGAATGCTCTCAAGTCTATCTTATATTTTGAAAAGTATGTAATTATTGACCCAGCTGATTCAGGAAGAAATAAAGGTGAACTTTTAGACGAAGAAGAATATCATTCTTATCTAGATGAGTATGGAGATAAGTTTGTAGCTGGAATTGGAGCTGATGCTATCAAAGAGTTACTTTCTCGTATTGATATAGAAGCAGAAGCTAGGAGTATACGACAAAAAATTCAAGATAAAAAAGTTACTGACAAACGTCTAGTTAAACGCTTAGAAGTTTTAGAGGCTTTTCGAGATTCTGGAAATCGTCCAGAATGGATGGTCTTAGACGTGTTACCTGTAATCCCACCAGAACTTAGACCTATGGTTCAATTAGATGGAGGTCGTTTTGCAACTTCAGATTTAAACGACTTATATAGAAGGGTAATCAATAGAAATAATCGTCTAAAGCGTCTATTAGCTTTAAAAGCTCCTGAAATTATTGTTAGAAATGAAAAGAGAATGTTACAAGAAGCTGTAGATGCTCTTTTTGATAATTCTCGCAGAAAGAGAACTGTAAAAGGTAAAGGAAATCGACCTCTTAAGTCTATTTCCGATATGTTAAAGGGAAAGCAAGGGCGGTTTCGTCAGAACTTACTCGGAAAGCGGGTAGATTATTCGGGCCGTTCTGTGATTGTAGTAGGTCCTGAACTCAAATTTCACCAAATGGGTCTACCTAAAAAAATGGCACTAGAACTCTTTAAGCCCTTTATTATGAAGAGGCTGGTAGATCTTGATTTAGCTCCTAACATAAAAAGTGCTAAAAAGAAAGTAGAAGCAGAAGACAAAGATGTATTTGAGGCTTTAGAAACAGTAGTTAAAGAACACCCTGTTTTGTTAAATCGTGCTCCTACTCTACACAGACTTGGAATCCAAGCTTTCTTACCTGTGTTAGTAGATGGAAAAGCAATTAAACTACATCCTCTAGTGTGTCATGCTTTTAATGCAGACTTTGATGGGGATCAAATGGCTATCCATGTTCCGCTTTCGCCAAAAGCTCAGTTGGAAACTTGGATGCTCATGCTTTCTCCTCACAATATCTTGAATCCAGCTAATGGGCATCCTATTTGTGGTCCTACTCAAGATATTGTATTAGGAATTTATTATTTGACTAGCGAATTAAAAAACGGATTGGGTGCTGGAAAATTTTTTGCGGACCTGGATGAAATCATGTATGCTATTGATACAGGATGTTTAGAAATTCGCTCTAAAATTAATGTTTTACATCAAGGTCGCATTATTGAAACTACAGCTGGTAGGATGATCTTCAACAAAGCTCTACCTAAGGGCTATAATTATGTCAACAGAGTCTTAGGAGATAAAGAAACAAATAAGATCATTGCTGAAGTTTACGACATATACGGACCAGGTCCGACTGTAATCATGCTGGATGAAATTAAAAAACTAGGTTATAGATATGCAACCAAGTTTGCACCTACAATTTCTATCCATGATATTAAAGGTTCTCCTGCCAAAGCTCAGCTTGTAGCAGAAGCTAGTAAAGATGTTGAGAAAGCTGACATGGAGTACCGCAAAGGTATTATTACGGACGATGAGAGAAAGAAAAAAGTTATTGATATCTGGACAAAGACAAGTGATAAAATTACAGAAAGTATGTTTAAGGAATTAGAAAAAGACCAAGATGGGTTTAATCCTGTATACGTGATGGCAGCTTCAGGAGCTAGAGGTTCTAAGCAGCAAATTCGTCAGTTAGCTGGAATGCGTGGTCTTATGGCTAAGCCGTCTGGAGAAATTATTGAATTAGCTATTCGTTCTAATTTCCGTGAAGGTCTAGGTATTTTAGAGTTTTTCATTTCTACACATGGAGCGAGAAAGGGTCTTTCGGATACAGCTCTCAAAACTGCTGATGCGGGATACCTTACTAGAAGATTGGTAGATATTTCTCAAGATGTAATTATTACAGAACAAGACTGCGGAACAGACCAAAGTATTACTTTAAGTGTAGTTAAAGAAGGTGAAAATGTAATTGTTTCTTTAGCTGATCGGGTTTTTGGGCGTTACACTGCTGAAGATGTAATTGATCCTGTTACCGAAAAAGTAATTTTTCCAAGGGATACTTTGATTGTCAGAAGTGTAGGACAAAAAATAGAAAATTTAGGTTACTCTAAGCTTAAAGTTCGTTCTCCTCTGACTTGTGAGTCTAAGCATGGAATTTGTTCTAAGTGTTATGGTATGGACATGGCAAGATTAGTTCCTGTAGAAATAGGTGAGGCAGTAGGGACAATTGCTGCTCAATCTATAGGTCAGCCTGGAACACAGCTTACTATGCGTACTTTCCACGTAGGAGGTGCTGCTTCTTCTAAAGTAAAAGAAAAAGAATATAAAGTAGCATACCAAGCTTACGTCAAGTCTATTTCTGGAAAAATGGTAACTACAGCTGAAGGAAAAAAATTATTTTCAAGACGTGGTTCTATAGTTGTGCAAAATTTAATTCAAGAATACCCTCTTTCTCAACTCACAAATATTAAAGTAGAAGTAGGTCAACTTGTAGAGAAAGGGCAAGTAATTGCCTCAAATGAAAAAGGAGAAATGCTCCATGCTGAAATGTCAGGACATGTAGAAATTCATGGAGATAAGTTTCGACTTTTAGGTGATGATGTAGTCATACCTGTAAAAATTGGAACAATACTTGGAGTAAACTCTACAGATGTGGTCCCTGCAGGAAAGCCTCTAGCTGAATTTGATCCTTACAATGATGTTGCTATAGCTGATTTTGATGGGGTTATAACTTGGGCAGATTTAGAAGTAGGAAAAAATCTCAGAAGAGATGAGGATCCTAAGACAGGTAACGCTATATTTAAGGTCATAGAACAAAAAAGAGAAAAACTTTATCCCCGTTTAATTTTAACGGGTGAAGAAGGAGTGGAGGAGTATTCTTTACCTGTAGATGCTATTTTAACAGTTAAGTCGGGTGATAAAGTAAAAACAGGAAATGTTCTTTATAAAATTCCAACTATTGCAGAAAAGACAAGAGATATCACAGGGGGTTTACCTAGGGTAGATGAACTCTTTGAAGCTAGAAGACCTAAAGATGCAGCAACTTTAGCTGAAGTAAGTGGACGCATAGAAGATAAGGGAGAAATTGTCAAAGAAAAGCGTATTCTTTGGATTGAACCTGATAATGGAGATGAAAAAGTAAAAGTTGCCATTCCTTTAAATAAACAACTACGAGTCCGCCATGGAGACTATGTAAAACGTGGAGATCAATTAGATGAAGGAAATTTTGACCCACATGATATTTTGAGAATACTTGGAATTGATGCACTGTATTCTTATCTAGTAAAAGAAGTTCAAGAAGTATACCGACTACAAGGAGTTCATATTAACGATAAGCACATTGAAGTAGTTGTAAGACAGATGCTTCGCAAGGTTGTAATTACTGATAGTGGGGATACTTCTTTTGTAGCCCAACAGCAGGTAGATAAGTTTGTATTTAGGGATGAAAATAAACGGGTGGAAGCAGAAGGCGGTAGTCCAGCTCAAGCACAGCCCATTTTGCTTGGTCTAACCAAAGCTTCTTTAAATACAGAGTCTTTCTTTTCAGCAGCTTCTTTTCAAGAGACTACCAAGGTTCTTACAGATGCAGCTATTAAAGGAAAAACAGATAGACTCATAGGTCTTAAAGAAAATGTAATTATTGGACATATGATTCCAGCAGGAACAGGAATGCGTAAGTATTTCAATATTGATGTGTATAAGGAATACTATGGAGATTTAGATAGGGAGGAAGAAGTAACCGAAGAGCAAGAAACTCCTTATTTAGTAGATAGAGAACTTAACACTGTAGCTATTGAAGTTACAGACAAAAAAGACATGGAAATAGAAGAAAATGATGAAGAAGATTTAGGTGAAGAGTTACCTGAAGATAGTATGGAAGAAACTACATCTAGTCGGATTCGTTCTTTAGAAGATGAACTTTTGGAAGAAGCTGAAGAATATGATGAAGAATACGAGGAAGAAGAATAAAAAATGTCAGTCTTTTTTGTAAAATTCTTTACAACTTTAGCCAGTTTAGAATTTTGGCTTTATTATAGCATTTTTAAAATTAATTAAAGGGAAACAAATGCCTACTATAAATCAACTGATTCGATATGGGAGAGAAAAACAAAGGAAAAAGACAAAGTCTCCAGCTTTAAAAGCTTGTCCGCAGAGAAGGGGGGTTTGTACGAGAGTAATGACCTTTACTCCTAAAAAACCAAATTCTGCTTTGAGAAAAGTGGCTAGGGTACGTCTAAGCCATGGAATTGAGGTAACCGCCTATATTCCAGGAGAGGGGCATAATCTTCAAGAACACAACGTAGTGCTTATTCGTGGTGGAAGGGTAAAGGATTTACCTGGGGTTAGGTATCATATTATACGTGGAACTTTAGATACCTTAGGCGTAGATAAAAGAAGAAAAGGTCGTTCTAAATATGGGGCAAAACGTCCTAAAGCTTAGTTAAGAAGGAAAGTTATGTCAAGAAGAAGAGGAAAAGTTGAACCTAGAATTATGGAGCCGGATGCCAAGTACAATGATCCGGTTGTAACCAAATTCATAAACAATATAATGCGTAGAGGAAAAAGGACTGTAGCAGAAAAAATTTTTTACAGTGCTTTAGAAGTCATACAGAAAAAGACCAACTCTGACCCATATGTGATTTTTACAGAAGCTTTAAACAATGTAAAACCAGAAGTAGAAGTCAAGTCACGTAGAGTAGGAGGAGTTACCTATCAAGTTCCAGTTGAAGTCCGTCCTGAAAGAAGGTTAGCTTTGGGAATAAAATGGCTTATTCGTTATGCAAAAGAAAGAAACGAAAAGTCTATGAGCAACAAATTAGCAGGTGAGCTAATGGATGCACACAAAGGCACGGGAGCTGCCATAAAGAAAAAAGAAGACATTCGTAAAATGGCAGAAGCTAACAAAGCTTTTTCTCATTATCGTTGGTAATGCTTATACACACCTCACTTCTTAGGAGGTGAGGGCGTTTTATTCCTAACAAAAATAAGTCTTTTTACTTTTAAGTTATAATAACTTTCAATATTTATAGGTAAGCAGAAGTCTTTTTTTCTCTCAGATATATCAATTTTTTACAAGGGATAAAATTTTATTTTTTAAGAAAGTCAATACTTAAAGGTCATCATATGTGCAAAATATTATTGAAAACTTCTAAAAACCCAACTTACAAAGTTTAAAAGATAAAAAATTTGTATACAGAAATAAAATATTTATCAATAAGTGATTTGTGGTAGAAACAAATCTTTTTAATAAAATTACTAAACTAGCTAAACATTTAAAGTATAATAGTAGTCTGCAAAAGTTTAACGATGTAATAGATTGGGAAATCTTTCGTGATGATTTAGAGCCAATGTATAAATATAAGCAGGGAAAAGTTGGAGTTTCAACTTTCAGATAGACGTAGTTTTTAAGAATTTATAGGAGTCTGTGAATATAACTTAATCCCAGATGCTAGAACCATCTGGATGTTTAAAGAAAGACTCAGAGGAGAAAAGTTAGATAAAATTTTATTTGATAAAATTAATTATTATATCAAAAAAAATAAATGTATGATTCGTAGTGGTTTCATTGTAGATGCATCAATTGTACAAGTTTCTGTTCAACACAATAGTAAAGAAGAAAATGACGAACTTAAAAACCATCTAAGTTAGCTCAAAAAGATATACAAGCTAGTTTTACAAAGAAGCATAATCAATCATATCACAGCAGCGGAAAAGACAAAGCTAGTACACGATGAAATAACCACTGCAAAGGTTTATGTAATCTTTTAGGCTTCTTTGATATTTGGTTTCTTCGTAAAGAACATTTCAAAATATTAAAAAAATAGAATTTAAAATTTTTTACTTTATAATTAATACAAGGAAAATTATAGAAAAAATAAAAAATTTACAGAATCTTAACTCCACTTGAGAAACTTATATACAGCGTAAATATAAATTATAGACTACAATAGCCATTAAAGCCAAAAACTTTTATTTATAATCAAAAATACCCCTTTTTAGAGGTTTCCTAGAGCTACTATAGATCACTTTACTTCTTTAGAAATTCAAAAATTACTTCAATCTCCAGAAAAAAACAAAAGAGTTTCTACTTGGATAAAATTAATTTACTGTTTTGGATTATCTTTACCTGAAATTCAAAAAAGCATATACGGAAAAAAACCTGAAGATTATTTGTTTGAAGGCAGAAAAGGAAAAATTCATCCTCGCACTATACAAAAAGCTTTAGAAAAATTTTGTTGTTCACTCGGAATTTGTTTTTCTATAAGAAAGCTAAGTAATATTCTTATCTATGACTTATATAAACATGGTTGGGATGATAAAAGCATAGCCTTTCAATTAGGACTTTCTTCTGCAAGGTTTATAAAAAAATTTCTTATGTTTCTTGATGTTAGTTCTATAAAACCTCATCCTTTAGATAAGATTTTTAAAAAGAGAGTCTAGAAAATTATTTTTAAATTGATAACTCTTCTACTACATAGTTTCCAATGTTTTTATCTTTAAACTCTACTCCTACTAAGACAATTGGTTTTTTGAGGTTTGCAAATTTTTCATAATAACGTTTTTGGTGAATTTGTCTAAGTGCATTTTCTGCAGTATCATTTAATTTAAACTCAAAGATATAGATAGACTTAGCGTGAACA
>Ga0308414_1002123_pt1 | contig 12917 bp, 11 predicted proteins | sample HotsprSampleOS50_FD_205667 | JGI IMG/M metagenome (GOLD analysis project Ga0308414, IMG submission 205667) | Hot spring phototrophic mat microbial communities from Octopus Spring, Yellowstone National Park, Wyoming, United States - 20090730_OS50 ... | reverse complement strand
AAATAATTATATTTTTTTGTTAATTGATAATGAAAATTTGAAAAATTATACGAATTTTATATATTTTATAATTAATTGTTTATAATTATAAGAAAATTTTTAAGAAAGAATATATCGAATGAACAAATTAAATGTTTTGATGTTAATAATAGAGTATTAAATATTATTAATAAAATAATTCTTAACGTAATTTTTAAATGAACAAAAATATTGATGTTAATTTCGTATTTTATTAACATTTAATTGTATTAATTAATAGAATTTAATGAAATTAATAATTATTTTGGTAATATTATAATAAATATAAAGAAATTTGTGATAAATTTTTTAATTTTTAATTGAAATAAAAAATTAATATATATTTATATACTATTTTAATATAATATAAAATATTATGATAATTAAAGAAATTGTCGATGTGAGTTGGTATTTAGCATGCGGATTCTTTTTCGCATTTATTATTTCGGGTATTTTTAGATCAAAAAAGAACAAAAATCAAGAAGGACGTCCATATGCAATTGTGCAATATATTATCGGATTTGTTGTCGGAATTTTTTTTGTTTATATTATAAAATTAATTTTTCGTTTAGAAATTTCCGATATTTTAGTATTATTAAAATTATCTGAAAAAGAAAATAGAATTATATTAATTTATTATATTATATTATTCATTATCGGATTAATATTGCATAATCAAAATTTTGTTGGATCTTTAATTTTAATATTAACAATAGTACCAATACAAATACTTAATTTTATTTACTCACGTGTATCATTGTCAAATCTTTTTAGTTACTTCGGTTATATAATGGTATTAACAATAGTAGGATCTATTGGATTAATTTTGATTGCTTATGCATATATTAAAATGAATAATACTAGAACTAAGCAAGGTGTTATAATTAATAAATCAAGAAGTTTAGTTATATCTGTAGGAATTATATTGATGGTATGTGGATTTTTTTCCGCATTTAATTTATTTATGAGTGCAGTACCTCATGATAATTCTATAATACAAAGTATTATATATTCTTCTCTTACAATTTTAATAATTGTAGGAATAAAGAAGAAATATAAAACTTTTAATACGGAAATGTGTTTAAATCCGACAACATTTACCGATAAACAATGTATATCATATCTTGATACGAAATGTAAGATTACACCCGACGATGAGATATGTAAAAAATATTATGAATATAAAAATAAAAATGTATAAATATTAATTTCTTTTTTTCATATTTATTTATAAATTTATAAAATAAAAAATATAATATGCAAGAAAAAAAAATATCCGTAAATGAAATGAAAAAAACTTTATTTCAATTAAATGATACCTACATGAATTGGAATGTATGTTATAATACTCGAATTAAAAAAAAAGAGTATACATTTCCAGAATTGGAAATATTTAAAGAAATGAGCAATGAAAAAATTAAACGGGGCGTTCCTATTTGTGAAGCATATTTACCGTTTATACAAATATATCCGAAAGAAAAAAATGAAACCATTGTTTTAAATAAAGGCATGTCATATTTTAAATTACTTCTTCTTTCAATTATAAATATAGGATTAATCATATTTTCGGATTTTTATATGTATTTCTATATCTTTAATTCTCCGATATTATATGCCATTGTAATGATAGGAATGTTGGCATTTAATGTATTTATGTATGGAAAAATCGGATTTATTTCGGCATTAAAACTATTTGCATTATTTTCCGATCTCGGGTTCTTTTCATTTATTATATTTTCAATTCCTTGGAATATTATTCCGTTTGTATATGGAATAATTATGTCATCTATTATAAATAAAAAAGTATCCAAGTTTATCTATACAAATATACGAGAAAAAACGGCGCAAAATTCTCAATTACAGCCGATACAAATATATCAAGAATTGTATCCGTATCCGTTAATGGATTGGAAGAAGATAATTAATGATGAGAATAAAATTATTAAATTAAAATTAGAAAAATAAAGATTTTATTTTTTTTAATATAATTTAATTTAATATAATATAATGGTGAATTCTTTGATTGAAGCTAATGAAAATATTAATGTACCAGCAAGAACACAAGTACCAATTATATCATATATATTATTATTTTTTGCAACGGTTTTCGGCGCGTATGGAGTTTCGCAAATATTAAATATATTTTCATTATTTTCTTCTACAATTATTAATTATATCGTTGTAACATTTAAAATTAAAGATCAATTTTCTATGTTAATCGTTGGACTTATTTTTTTAATTTTATCATTAATTATTTTACGTACATCAAATAAATTTATCGAATGGGCAAATCAATTAAAACAACGATTTAAAATAACGAATAATTTTGAATCATTCAAATTTTATAATTTAAAAGTCGTTCCAACGGAACATATTGTTAATCATATGATAAAAGAACGGGGATGTAAATTTTATGAAGATACCGATAACGATGGATTCGGTATTTTTTGTCCGTATATTCCGATTACAGCTTCATTTATTGATAAAATTAAGGTAAGAAATAAAACGTTTTCATTAGGAACTACAATTATGGTTTTAATTTTTATTAATTTAATTATAATATTACCGCTATTTTTAATTAGAGATACATATATAGATATTAATATTGCATCATGGATTTGGTATATTTTATTAATTCTTATATTACTTATTTTATATGATAGTAATATATTACCCATGTGGTCACTTGTAATTGTATATATGCTTCATACCATTCTCGGATATATTATTGCACCAGAAGCGTTAAATATTATCACGATAGCAATTCCTGGATTTTTTATATTTTTCGGAATTACCATTATAATTTATATATTTAAATCCGAATATTGTGAAAAAGAATCGAATTGGTGGTGCGATAGATTATGAAATCGGATAATAAAGATAATATCGGGATGTTAAAAAAAGAAATTTTGAATCCGTATACAAAACAAAAAATGGAAAAAAAATTAGATGAATCATGTAAAAAAATTAATAATGTCGGAATTTTAATTTGTACCGATTCCGATAATAAAATGAAACAAAAACGAATCATTATATTTAATATATGTATAATTTTTATTATCGGATTTTTTTTTGCTTTAAATATTAAAATATATATTATGACAACATCTTTTTTTGTTTCATCTCAATCATTATTTACCGTGGTTCCTTCTTATGTATATATTATGGGATGTATTTTTATTTCGGATATAATTTATATGTATCATAAAAAAAATAAAATATAAATTATTATTTATATTTAAATATTTTTAATTTAATATTATATTATGAATCAATATAATTATACGATTGTAGAAATTCCGTATAAGAATAAATGGAAATTTGCACATTTTTCGCAAACCATTATTAATGCCGAAAATTTAGAAATAGGATCGTATATTTTTCTTAAACATAAAAATAAAAAAACATGTGTTACCGTTACGGCAAATAGAGCATTAAAATTTAATCAAATCGGAATTGATATTATTACAAAAGAAATTTTAGATCTTGATGACGATGATGATATAATTGAAATTGAAAAACTTCCGAATAATGCACATTATAAAATCGTAAAATCGGGCACATTAACGATTGCTATTATGAATAATAAGGTATTATCTTCTAATAATAAAAAAAATTATGATACTCAATTCTTCAATTCCGAAATTGAAACAAAATTCAAGAATACATATCTTACAACACCTATTAGTGTTAATGATATTTTTCCATTAAAAATACAAGATACCGAAATTAAATTAAAAGTAGTAAAAATTGTTCCAGAAAATGTAATTATTTCTCTTTCTTTATCTACCGCAATTATTTTAAAAAAAGAAGAAGAAATAATTGAATTAAAAAAAAATACGATAAATAAAAAGAAAAAAAATGAAAATGAATTAAATATTTCATCATCATCATCATCATTACAATTTGAAAATATCGGCGGATTGAAAAAAGTAAAAAAAATAATTCAAGAACGCATATTATTACCTCTTGAATATCCCCAATTATATAAACAAATAAACAATACCATTATCCGACCGAAAGGCGTATTATTATACGGACCGCCAGGTACGGGAAAAACATTGCTGATGAAAACATTAGCGGCGCAATGTAAAAATTGCTCATTTTATGAACTTTCCGCAAGTGATGCATTTAATAAATATTACGGTGAAGGAGAAAAAAAAATTGCCGATGTTTTCGAAGAAGCACGTAATCATGCTCCAGCAATTATATTTATAGATGAATTTGATACAATTGCATCAAAAAGAAAAGATACCAGTGCAGAAGCAGAACAAAGAGTTATCGGAAAATTATTAACCGAAATTGATGGATTAAAAGATTCGGATGATATTATCGTTGTCGCTTCAACAAATCGACCTAATAGTATTGATCCCGCATTTCGAAGAGCAAAACGATTTGATTATGAAATTGAATTTGAACCTCCGAATGCCGAAGATCGATATGAAATTTTGTCGATTTATACCAAAAATATTTCTCTTGCTCCAGATGTTGACTTAAAAGCATTAGCAAATAAAACTAAAGGATATGTAGGATCCGATCTTTATGGATTAGTATCCGAAGCAATCATGCAAGCCATATCACGACAAATAAAAGAAAAAAGTACGCAAACAATTTCTCAATTAAAAAATAAAGATATAACAATTATTGCCGAAGATTTTAATAATGCTTTTTTATTTATCAAACCCGCATCAATTAGAGAAATTGAATATGAAGTACAAAATATTACATTAAACGATATTGTCGGAATTACAAAATGTAAAGAATTATTATATGAACATATATCGATGCAATTATCGGAATTAAGAACTAAAAAATCATTTTTATTTAATACGAACATATTATTTTACGGATTTTCTGGATGCGGTAAAACAATGCTCGGACATGCGATAGCAAACGAATTTAAATTGAATTTCTTTTATTTAAAATCATTTGATATTGTATATAAATGGGGATATGATCGAACATCGGTATTAAAAGAAACGTTTAAAAAAGCAAAACAATTTCAGCCGAGTATCATATTTATCGATGATATTGATACGATTGCTTTAAAGACCGAAATTAGTTCATCGGAAAATGAAAATATTTTATCACAATTATTTTCGGAAATAGATAATATCGGAAATCATAATATAATGGTTATTGCAACAACAAGTCAACCATATATACTTAATCCGTTATTATTTAAAAGTAATCGATTTAATATTCGGTGTTTTCTTTCTCTTCCGAATGATGAAGAACGAATCGAATTATTTAAAAAATTTTTAAATGAAGGGAATATTTCTTATTCAATTTCATCATGGTCGGAAATTGTTTCGATGACAAAAAATTTTACTCCATTTAATATTAAATGTGCCGTTCAAAATGCCATTTTTGAATACATGAAATCAAAAGAATCTTCGTTTTCAATTTCGTATATATATTCGGGAATTAAAAAAATTATTTCAAATATTACGGATACGATGATCCAATCATTTTTACTTTTTGAAAAAAATAGTATTACAAATAATGAACGAAATGAAGGATTATATTTATAATATATAATAATTTTTTTTAATTTTTATTTTATTATTTTTATTTATAAAATTAAAAAATAGAGATAAAAACATACGAATTATTATTAAAAAATGTAATATAAAAAATTTTTATTTTATGTTTTTTTCCGATGTACATACAATATTACTATTTTTCGGCAATTTTTCTATTGCATTCGTAATCTCTTTCTCTTTATTAAATCCTAAAATTACTTTTTTTAATTTTGGTAATGATTCTAAATATTCGAAATGAGAATTTGAAGATAATAAATTTTTGGATAAATTTAAAAATTCTAAATTCGGAAGATCCACAATCCATTCTGGAATATCGGATAATTTTATATTTTTTAGTATTAGTGTAGTTAATGACTTCGGAAGTTTTTCATCGACAGAAAATTTTAAATCGGTATTTGATGATATATTAAGATATTTTAAATTATTTAATTTGTATACATTAGAAATCGATTTTAAATAATTATTTTTTATATATAATTTTTTCAATGATTTCGGTAAATGAGAAGCATCAAGAGTTCGAATTAAATTATCGGATATATTTAATGATTCTAAAGAAGAAAGTTCATTAAAACATTCGGGAATTTCAAAAATGTTTGAGGATTTTAAATTTAAAGTTTTAAGATTATTACATCTTATCAGATTTGAGCAACTATTAATATTAAAAAAAGTATGTTGTAATGAAAAATGTGTTAAATTTTTAAATTCGCTCATATCGGGTAATACTTCGGTATATAATTTTTTTGCTTCCGATTTTAATAAATTATAAGATACATCGTTTGATAACATATAAAGATCTAAATTTAATAATTTTTGTTCAATATTTATATGATTACCATATATTTGTTGTACCGATTTTGATATTTTAATTAAATCGATTAACGAAATATAATTACTTGAAAGATCAATTATTTTTAAATTATTTAAGGATTGAAAACAAGAAGGAATGGATGTTAACATATTATGAGATAAATATAATTCTTCAAGAGAATTCGGAAGAAGAAGATAAGAATTTACGGAAGATGTACTATTAAATAAGTTATAATCTAGTTTTAAAATTTTTAATTTAGTACAATCGGCAATTGAACGGGGTAATTCATTTATTTTCATAAATATTAAATTTAAAATTTTTAAATTTTTCGGAAGAATATAATTTAAAAATTTATTTTCATAACCTCTACGTATGTATTGATTTTCTTCAATATTTTCAATATTCATCGGATTAATTCTAAAATCCAAAATTTCTAATTTCGGATGATTGTTCAGTGAGGTCGGAAAATATGTAAATGAGCAATTATTTAAATAAAGACGTTTTAAATTAGGAAACGAAAGGAAAAAATCAAGTTCGACCGTATCATCACTTTTAATAGGATTAGATGATAAATCTAATTCTTCTAAATTTTTTAAATTTCGAATAAAATGCGGAAATTCGGATATAGAATTACCGCTTAAATTTAATTTTTTTAATGTAATCGGTAAATTAAGTAATGTATGTTTATCTATCATATTATTTTTTAGATTTAATTCTTGTAAATATTGTAAGTGATTAAATATTCCTTCAATACTTTTTAATTTATTATTACTTAAATTAATTTTTTTTAATAATGAAGGAAATACTATCGTTATTTTTTTTATTAAATTATTACTTACGTTTAATTCTTTTAAATTATGTAGATTTTGAATTTTATTCGGAATTGAATATAATTTATTTGAAGATATATCTAATTTTTGAACCAAAATTGGTAAATTTACATAATTTTTGTTGTAAGATAAAAAATTTAAAGATAAATCTAAAATTTTAACGTTTTTATCTTTTAATTCTTTCGGAAGATTCGTTAATTCCATATTTGAATAATTGTAATATGTTTTATAATTTGATTCATTCATACTTACTTACTTATTATAAGTGAAATATTTAAAGATCTTTATTATTCATTTTGAATAAAAAATTAAAAAATAAACGAATATGCAATTGTTGATGTATGATCTAAAATTGAAAACGTTTGTATATTCGGTTGATAATTAAAAATTCCATGTGAAATAATTGTTGTATTAATCCATTTTGTTTCGGGATGATCATATTTAATAAAGTCACCAGAATTTATATTTCCGCTTCTACCGATAATGATGTAATGCGTATTATTTACAATTAAATATTCGGTAAGATGTTGATGTCCCGAAATAGATAATGATACATTATACGTATTAAATAATGACGTAAAATATTCACCATATTTCGGAATAAATATTCGTGAATTATTCACATATAAGTCCGAGCTTCCGATAATCGGTGCGTGATGACAAACGATAATAAAATCATGGTCGGTTGTTTTTTTTAATTCATTTTCAAACCATATTTGTTGTTCACCGATATAGTAATAATGATCATATTCCATATGTAAATAAAAAATAATGACGTTTCCTAATACAATTTTTCCGTAATATTTTATCGTATTTTTATTTGAAAGAGAAAGATATGAATCATAATGTAATTTTCCGTTAAATAGAAAATCATGATTTCCTACAATATATTTTGTAGGAACGACCGAAGAAATACATGATATTTCATTTAATCCCCATTTCCATTGATAATTTAAAAATCCGAGATCAATCGTATCGCCGACTAAAAATAATGCATCAATATTTGTTTCTAAAAATACTTGTTTTTTAATTTCATCATTTTTTTTTGAATATGTTCCGTAATGTAAATCGGAAAAAAATCCGATCGATATATTTTTCATATCTGGAATTTTAAAAGTACGTTTTTCTTCATTATTTATTTTATACCAATATGTCGTATTTTCATGCAAATCATCAAAAGAAAATATATGAATATTTGTTTTTTGAGTTTCTATTATCGTATAATTTTCAGAATTTGTTCCCCACATTACGGTATTTTGAGTAGCTTTTGATGTATACCATCGAAGTGCAATATTTGATATTTTATTTTTTCCTACCGTATCTTTCCATAATAATTGTGGAAAAATATTAGAATTAGAAATTAAAGGAAGAATTTGTGACATTATAATGAAAGGAAAAAAAATAATAAATGAAATTAAAATATACGTACGATATATTATATTTTTTCTAATAAGATTATACAATGAAAAAAACGTATAAAAACATGAAATAATAAAAAATCCTAAAATAATAGGAATATAAAAAAATAAATCAAATATACCATGTACATTAAAAAGAATACCGATAATAAATATACAATTGAAAAATAAAAAAATAAAATACCAAATATTATTATTCTTTTTTTCAAATAAAAATGATGAAATTATTTTATTCATATTTAATATACAAAAATTAAATTTATAAAATTTTAAGAAAGAAAAAAAAATTATTCTACATCGGAAATACCATGATCGGTTATAATAAATTCTATAACTTCTCCAGTTATATCCGAACATGAATCTTGTAATTCGGCATTTTTAACATTATTTTTTCCGCTCCAAACATGAATTCGTTTATCTAAATTATGTGTTACTGCTCCGCCGCCATAAGTAATTTCCGTATATCGTTTCGAACCATGAACAAATTGTGATTTTGCTAAATCTTCATATACTTGATTTGTACATATGAGAGCGGCTTGACATTTTGTTTTAATTCGATTTAATTGTCCGAGCATAACATTAATTGTTCTTGAAATTTTTTGCCCGTATGCTTCATTTGCAGCTCGTTCTTGTCGAATTAATTTCGTAATCGAATCAAAAATTATTATTTTTACATTATATTTACTCGTATATTCATTCATTTCTTCAATTCTTCGTAATTGTTGAGTTACGGTATCAACTGGTACATGAAGAATATACGGTTTAACATTTTTTGTAAAACTGAAATCTAATTTATATAATTGCGCGAGTCCATTACATAATCGTTCCATTCTTGACGTTTCAATTTTTTTAATATATCCGCGCGCATATTCTATCGGACTTATATCCGCTTTTTTTGCTTTTTCTTTAATTTTTTCTTTAATTTCCTTATTTCTTAACATCTCAATGTATGTTTCTTCCGAATCTATCCATATCGTATAATGCGGGTCTTTTCCTTCTTGCATTAATCCGCCGTATTCAATCGGCAAATATGATCGACATACGGTTGTTGCACAAAGTTGAGTTTTTCCTCCGCCGAATCCGCCAAAAACTTCATATGATTCTCCTAACGCAATTCCTCCTCCGAGAAGATTATCAAGTGCAATACTTCCCGTATGAATGTATGTATTACTTACTTGAATATCGGCAGATGAAATAAATGCTTTCGTTCCCGCGATTTCTTGTGCTTTGTTAAAAATTGCGGTAATTATTGCCTTTCCGAACCGAGGAATGGTTACTTTCGGTTTTAATTTTTCAAGTAATTCATCGGGATTATATTGTAACAAAATATCAAGATCATAAATTTCTAATTCACGAAGTGCTTGATATATTTGTTTTGCATTTTCATTTACCGTTTTTGTAAAATTTTGTACGTCGGTATCAAGACGCAATCTTTCTAATGCATTTCTCGAATATATTTTTCCATTTTCTATGTCATTTAAAATTCCATCTTCAAAATTTTCATTACATTCTTGGTCATCGGTATTTGATGTTTTTATTCCATTTACATCATTAATAGAAATTTCTTTATCGCTCATATATTTATAATTGAATGTAAATATATTTAAACTTCTTTTTATGTTTAAAAAAAATGAATGAAAAAATCAAAAATAAATTTTATTCATTTATATTTTTTTTCTTATTTTTTTATTTTTTAAATATATATTTAGATTTTTATAAAAATTTACGTATATTCTTTATAAAAAAAATACATAAAAATTATGATGATATATATATAATTAAAAAATATAAAATTAAATTAAATATATTTTATTTTAATTTTTGTATTTATTGAGTACAAAGTTTTTTAAACATTTCATTATAATTTGAATATGAATGTTGAATATCCATATACATAAAATCGTTTTTTATTTTATCACAAATCGATTTTGGCAATGATTTAAGCGGCGTATTTTTAATATTTATATCTTCTAAATCATTATTAGTAGGCATTATAAGTTTATCAATATTTGTATTTTTAATATTTAATTTTTTTAATTTAGAAGTGGATAATCGTAATGCCCCTTTTATATTTTTATTATTACTTATATCTAAGTCTTGCAAATTAGTAAATTTCTCGATTTCTTTCGGTATTTCTTGTAATTGATTATCATTTATATATAAATTTTTTAAATTAGTTAAATTTTCAATTTCTTTTGGCAATTTTTGCAATTGATTACTACTTATATCTAAATATTCTAAATTAGTTAACTTTCCGATTTCTTTCGGTATTTCTTGCAATTGATTACTATTTATATCTAAATATTTTAAATTAGTTAATTTTCCGATTTCTTTCGGTATTTCTTGCAATTGATTACTACCTATATCTAATTCTTGTAAATTAGTTAAATTTCCGATTTCTTTCGGTATTTCTTGCAATTGATTACTATTTATATCTAAATGTTCTAAATTAGTTAACTTTCCGATTTCACTTGGTAATTTTTTTAATTGATTACAATCTATATTTAATTCTTGTAAATTAGTTAAATTTCCGATTTCTTTCGGTATTTCTTGCAATTGATTATTAAACACATCTAATGCTTGCAAATTAGTTAAATTTCCGATTTCACTTGGTAATTTTTTTAATTGATTATTACCTATATCTAATTCTTGTAAATTAGTTAAATTTCCGATTTCTTTCGGTAATTCTTGCAATTGATTAGTACGTACATCTAAAAATTCTAAATTATTTAAATTTCCGATTTCTTTCGGTAATTCTTTTATTTGTTTAAAAAATAAATCTAGCGATTTTTCATTTTTTGCACCTTTAATTATATTCAACACATTTTTCGAATGTGTTTCTTCTTTAATACTTTCTTGTTTCATATTATACTTATTATATTTTTATTTATAAATATTAATGAAATGTTCATAAAAAAAATTTATACGTTTTCTTTATAAAAAAATATATAAAAATATACGAATATAAATATAATTAAAAAATATAAAATTAAATGTATTTTATTTTAATTAATTTTTATATTTATTGAGTACAAAGTTTTTTAAACATTTCATTATAATTTGAATATGAATGTCGAATATCCATATACATAAAATCGTTTTTTATTTTATTACAAATCGATTGAGGCAACGATTTAAGCGTCGTATTTTTAATATTTATATATTCTAAATCATTACTAATAGGAATTATAAGTTCATTAATGCGTGTATTTTCAATATTTAATCTTTTTAATTCAGAAGTAGATAACCGTAATGTCCCTTTCATATTTTTATTATTACTCATATTTAAGTCTTGCAAATTAGTAAATTTTTTGATTTCTTTCGGTATTTTTTGCAATTGATTATTACTTATATCTAATATTTCTAATCTAAGTAATTTTTTGATTTCTTTCGGTATTTCTTGCAATTTATTATTACTTATATTTAACAATTCTAAATTATTTAATTTTTCGATTTCTTTCGGTAATTCTTGCAAATTATTATTATTTATAAATAATCTTCGCAAATTAGTTAAATTTTCGATTTCTTTCGGTATTTCTTGCAATTGATTATTAAACACATCTAATTCTTGCAAATTAGTTAAATTTCCGATTTCACTTGGTAATTTTTTTAATTGATTATTATTTATATTTAAATTATATAAATTAGTTAAATTTCCGATTTCTTTCGGTACTTCTTGCAAATTATTATTATTTATAAATAATCTTCGCAAATTAGTTAATTTTCCGATTTCTTTCGGTATTTCTTGCAATTGATTATTAAACACATCTAATTCTTGCAAATTAGTTAAATTTCCGATCTCTTTCTGTAATTCTTGTAATTGATTATCATTTAAATTTAAATATAGTAAATTAGTTAAATTTCCGATCTCTTTCGGTAATTCTTGTAATTGATTACTAGGCATATTTAATTCTTCTAAATTAATTAATTTTCCGATTTCGCTTGGTAATTTTTTCAATTGATTATTACTTATATTTAATTCTTTTAAATTAACTAAATCTCCGATTTCTTTCGGTAATTCTTTTATTTTTTTAAAACTTAAATTTAGAAATTTTTCATTTTTTGCACCTTTAATTATATTCAAAAGATTTTTTGAATATGTTTTTTTTTCAATACTGTCTTGTTTCATATTATACTTATTATATTTTTTTTTATTTATAAATATTTATAAAATTTTCATAAAAAAAATTTATACGTTTTCTTTATAAAAAAATATATAAAAATATACGAATACAGATATAATTAAAAAATATAAAATTAATTTTTATATTTATTGAGTACAAAGTTTTTTAAACAT
>Ga0308414_1002121_pt1 | contig 12921 bp, 13 predicted proteins | sample HotsprSampleOS50_FD_205667 | JGI IMG/M metagenome (GOLD analysis project Ga0308414, IMG submission 205667) | Hot spring phototrophic mat microbial communities from Octopus Spring, Yellowstone National Park, Wyoming, United States - 20090730_OS50 ... | reverse complement strand
GGGTGGCCTCCTCCGGTCCCCGGTCCGCGAGTTGGTCCAGGACGCGGCGATAATGCCGCACCACCCCCGCCACATATTCGGGACCTTTGAGCCGTCCTTCGATCTTGAGACTGGCGACTCCGAGGGCAGCGAGTTGGGGAATCAAATCGTGCGCGGCCAGGTCCTGCGGACTCACGAGATATTTCTGATGATCCAGATCCATCAATTCGCCATCGCGGACGATTTCGTAAGGCATTCGGCACGCCTGCGCGCATGCCCCGCGGTTGGCTGAGCGTCCCCCCAGCGCCTCGCTGGTGAGACATTGGCCCGAGTAGGCCACGCAAAGCGCTCCATGCACGAACACCTCGACCGGGAGATCGACTTCGCGGCGAATCGCGGCAATCTCTTTGAGCGAAAGCTCGCGGGCCAGCACCACCCGAGCGCATCCCAACTCGCGGGCCAACCTGACTCCCGAGGCGCTGGTGACCGACATCTGCGTGGAGGCGTGAATCTCCAGGTCGGGCGTGATCGCGCGAATGAGGCGAACCAACCCCAGGTCCTGCACAATCACCGCGTCGGTGCCAGCTTCGGCGATTCGACGAACCAGCGGCTCCAGGTCGTCGAGTTCGCGGGGAAAGACCAAGGTATTCAGAGTGACAAATCCTTTGACTCCCCGATGATGGAGCGTCGCCATCACCTCCGGCAGCTCCTCCAGCGCGAAGTTGGCCGCGCGGGCGCGGGCGTTGTGTCCGCCCCGCAGCCCTAGGTAGACGGCGTCGGCTCCATTTTCGATCGCCGCTCGCAAACACTCCCAATCACCGGCCGGGGCCAGCAACTCCGGCGGCGTCAGCGGAGACAACGCCGTCGAACCCGGCGATGGATCGGGAGAGGCGCTCATAAGTGCACTCGAAGTTAGACCAAGAGGTGGAGGGTCGTCCCAAGCCAAGGTGAACCAACGGGTCGTTCACTCGAAACGGGAAGCGGCGAACCGGCGAGCCGCGGCCACGAACGCCGCCATCCGCGTGGGGTCTTTGACTCCAGGGGCGGATTCCACGCCTCCGGCAACATCAACCATCCAGGGCCGCGCTGGACACAGCTCCAAGCGTTCGGCGAGGTTCTCCGGCGTCAAGCCGCCGGCGAGGATGGGACGGAGCGCCGATGAGGCCATCATGGGACGCAAGCCTTCAAGAAGCGAGGCCGCTAGGGTCGCGCCGGTGCCGCCGAAACGACCGGGCACGAAGGCGTCGAAGAGGCAAGCGAAGGGGACTTGGCCTTGGGTAAGAGCGTGAGCCTGGTCAAGCCATCGTCGCGCCTGGGCAATCGCCTCGGCGTCTCCGATGCGAAACGCCTTGATCACCTGAAGCCCGGCGGACGCTAGGAGTTGGGCCTCCTTGGGTGTCTCATCGCCGTGGAGTTGGATCAGACGCAGCCCCACGCGCTGGGCGAATGCCGCGATCTCGGGCACGGGACGGTTGACGAACAGACCCACCACCCGCTCATGTCCCAAGGCCGCGACAATCTCGGCGGCGGACTCGGGCGGATCAAGAGCGCGTGGTGAGGGGGGAGAGAAATTCAACCCGATCCAGTCAGCTCCGGCTCGACGCGCAGCGTTGGCCGCAGCCAGGTTCACCACGCCGCAGATCTTGACGCGAAGCGGGGAGGATGAAGACACGGCGGCGTAAGCGTGATCGGGGAGGCTCATGGCGTGACGCGGTGGAGGGATTGACAAAGGCAAGGCGCGGGCGTGAGCGTGGTTTGAGGATGTGACCAAGCGGCCCGCGTGGAGGGTCGCCCTGCCGCAGCAACAAGGGCAGGTGCGATTGCCATCCCCAACGACGCGTAGACGATCGTCACTGGATGTTGATCTTGGCCAACACGTCGCGGAACTTGCCCTCCGGCGTGACGCCAACGAGCCGATCGACCACCTTCCCCTCGTGGAACAAGATCACGGTGGGAATCGCGGAGATTCGCAAACCCCCAGGAATGTTGGGATTCTCATCGGTATTCATCTTGCCGACCTTGACTCGGCCCTCGAACTCGGCGGCCAGCTTCTCGATGGTCGGCGCCAGAGTACGGCAGGGACCACACCAGGGGGCCCAAAAATCAACCAGCACGGGAATGGGGGATTCCATCACCTCGGTGGTCCAATTGGCGTCGGTGAATTCGGCGACGTGCCCGGCCATGATCGACGACTCGCTCCCGTTGGAGGGTGGGTGGGACAACCGATTCGGCCACGTTGGGGGGACGCCCGCCGTCTCATTCGAGACGCCACGCCAGATCCTGAAGGAAGAGGGTGAAAACGCGACGACGACTTGCGTCCGGGCCGTTCCGGCGCTCACAATGGCGGCAGTTCGCCAAGCGGGGCGAAGCTTGCGCGCCAAGGACGAATGACACCCATTATAAGATCGCCCCTATCCGAGTCAATCGACCCTCCCTGCTCTCGATGGACCGATCTTGATGCGGTCCAGGTCCGACCCGCTTGGTTCCAATCCGTTTTTGGAAGGATGGTTGCCATGTCCGACGTCGCCGGTCCACGTAGTCTGGCCTGTCTCAACGGTGAATTTGCCCCGCCCGAGGAAACCCGTGTGCCCATCTGGGATCGCGGGTTTCTCTTCGGCGACTCGGTTTACGAAGTCGTTCGGCTCTACGATGGCCGTTGCTGGCTCGAGTCGGCCCACCTTAGGCGGTTGGAACACAGTTTGGCCGCGGTCCGCATCACCGGTGTCGATTTGACCCAACTAATGAGCCGGACGCGCCAGACCATCGAACAATCCGGAGTGCGCGAAGGAACCGTCTATATCCAGATTACCCGAGGGGTTGCGCCCCGCCGTCACGCCTTCCCTGCGCCTGGGACTCCGCCCACCGAACTGATCGTGGTTCAGCCCTTTGACGTGCGTCCCACCCGTCTTAGGCAGGAAACCGGGGTCGGCGTCGTGAGCCGCCCTGACCACCGTTGGAAACGTTGCGACATCAAGTCGACCAACCTCTTGGCCAACGTCCTGGCAGCTCAGGACGCCGCAGAAGCCGAATGTTTGGAGGCAGTATTGTTCGACGCGCGGGGATACGTCACCGAGGCGACCCATTCCTCGGTCCTTTGGGTCCGGGGGGGACGCATCGCCGCCACGCCCGAAGGGCCGGAGATTCTGCCCGGCACCACCCGCCACCTTGCTCGCAAGCTGGCCGAGCGAATCGGACGCTCCTTCGTCGAGGAGGAGGTGACGCTGGATGAGCTTCGCACTCAAACCGCCGAGGTCATGCTGGTCGGCACCACCATCGAGGTCATGCCGGTGGTGAAACTCGACGGCCGACCGATTCGAGACGGCCGTCCCGGTCCAATCACCCGCGCTTTGCAGGACGCCTACGCTCAGGCGCTCGCCGAATGGCTCGCCGCCGGTCCCAACGCCCCCGACCCCTGGGCCGACTTTGGTGTTGGTATGCGACGGTCATCCGCCCACCACGACACCTCTAGCGCGTCCTCGGCCTCCCTAACCACGGCGGCGTCCTAAGATGGGTCAATCCAAACCGCAGCCCAAACCAAGGTTGGTCAAACCCGCTCCGGTTCGCGGGGCGGCCCCCTCTCCACCCAAGCCCGCTCCGCCACCGCCAAAACCAGTCAACGACCTCGCGGACCTGGACCCATTTGAAGCGAAGATGAAGCGCGATCCGTTGCCAACGAGCTCCGAAGTGCGAGTCGTGGTGCTGATCGCCCGCGAAACGGAAACGGATCGCGCGGATGGCGAGGCAGTGGCACAAAGTCTGACAACACTTTTAAGCGAACGCAGACGGCCGTCTGAGGTTCGCATTGAGCCAATCGCCCCCGACGGCGTCGCTGCTGCTCTGACCCGCGCGACCCAGGACGCCGAACAGCCGATCATCCTGATCGCCGCCAGCCGCCAACCCTGGACCGCCGCCCATCTCGACCCACTGTTACAAGTGCTGGATTTGGCCGATCATGTGGTGGGACATCGTCGCGCGGGTTGGTTCGTGGAACTGAAACGGATGCTCGCCCGCTGGCCCTGGCGCTTCCTGATGGCGGTTCCGGCCTTCGACCTGAATTCCCCCGCCTCGATCCACCGCCGCGACCCCTGGAAGAGGCTGATCCTCCAATCGCGGGGCCGGTTCGCCCAAGTGGAATGGCTCGCCAAGGCCACCTTCCAGACTCAGATCGTCTCGACCGTGCCGATCCCCCCGCTCGACTCCATCGACCTCGACGCCGCCGGTCACCACGGCGTCGCCGATCGTTGGGCGGTTCTCACTCAGCCCCGGTTTCAACCCAACCCGGCCTGATCGCTCCCAAGATCACGCCCAACCCCGGCTCAGGTCGCACGCCCGTCCAACAAGACGGACGCGCGCCCGAGACCGGGTTGGGCAGCCACCTGAATCAAACATCACGACGTCCCCACGGACTATCAAACACCTTCACGCTGCAAAACGAAGGTGTAACATCTCGAATTAAACGAGTCTTCTTGAAAATCCACTTGACGAGTCCTTCTCGGAAAGCTACTCTGGTTCTATTAAGGGTCGATTCCCCGTACCCGAACCATAGGCGTGCCACCCTATGCCCACGAGACTGGCCCACTCGACACGGCTGAACGTGCGATTCGTTCGAATTGGTTTGGCCGCCCTCCTGGTTTTCGTCTTCACGACGCTGGCTTGGTCCAACCTGAACCGTTCCCATTCCACGCCACCCGCGGAGCGGCTTTTCCCCCTTCATGTGGCACCTGATCCGGTGTCGCTGGGACAGCTTGCGCCTGGGCAATCCGCCCAACACCTCTTGAAGCTGCAAAACCCAAGCGATGACTCCGTGACGCTTGCGCGAGTGGAATCGACTTGTCCTTGCGTTCAAGCAAGCCCATCACCCATCCATCTCGCCGCCGGCGAATCCGCTCGTCTCGTGGTGATCTTCGATCCCACGCACGCCCCGATTTCCGGGGAAGGCTCGCGGTCGCGTTGACTGGTCGGAACCCGCGAAACGAGGTTCTCTTTCGGACCAAGGTGGAGTTGGAAGTCGGCGAGGATCGGGCGCGTGTTTCTCCGACACCGGCGATGTTCGTACCAGCGCCACGAGACAAGGAGTGATGTCGATGAACATGATCGAATCCAAGGTCGCGCCCTCGCAATTCAGGGTCAAGTTGGGACCAGCGTTGATCGTCGCAAGCGTTGGCCTGATCGGACTCGCGACCTGGGTCTTCGCGTGGTTTGGCTCCATCGGCGTCGCCTCGGCCTGTTTGGCGGGCGCGCGATTGATCCCGGACACGCATTCCAAATCATTCGGAACCATTGATCGAGGGACCGACGGAATTGTCGTCTTTCACCTCACGAACTGGAAGACTCAGCCAATCACCATCGTCGGCGCGCAGTCGGTTTGCACCTGCGTTGCCACCGAGGATCTACCGATGACGATCCCTCCCGGCGAAACGCGGCCGCTCAACGTCAAACTCAAGACGACCCTGGAGGACGAAGGCCCGGTCAGCCAAGAGATTCTTCTGTTCACCGATGACCGCAAACACCGAACCGTTGGACTGCGGGTCTCGGGAGTCGTGAGGTCCGCGGGACGCTCCATCGAGGAACTCGTCCAAGAGGATCTTGAACAGACCATCCCCAACGAGTCAAGCAAGTGATGTTCAGGTCCGCCAGGTTATGGACGACCTTTCCCACTGTCTCCCTTCTTTCTCCGTTTCTCACCAACCCATCTCGCCTCATTCGTCTCAGTTCGTCGCTGAGCGCGGCGGCCACAACCTTCCTCTTCGGTCTCGCCCTGCTCGCCTCGGCTGGAAACTCCTGGGCTGATGATCCGCAAACGCCGACGCCAATCGCACTCCAGTGTGTCGATGTGAAATGCACTTGCACAGGCAATGTGACTTGCCCCACGGCTATGTGTGCCGGTTGCAGATGTTTTGGCACCCTCTGTGTGATCTGATCCGATAGCGTCCGCGATCAAGTTTATCATCAAATGATCAATTTGATCATAGTAAGAGAGTCTTTAAAACAAAGGCTCTCTTACTATTTATTCGAGGTGAACCATGCCAGTTCTTCTTTGCTCTCTCTTTTTCAGTGCGATGATCTCTCTGGTCATTCAAGAAAACCCACCCGGCTGGGAAGCTCGGCTGAAGGCCGAATACCTCGATGCCGCCGCCAAGCTCGAAACCGCCGTGGCTGAGGTTCAATGCGAAGGAGCATCTCGTGAAGGAAAAAACCATGAATACCGATTTTTAATTTACAATCAAAATCAAAATCGCATGTTTGTACACAATTTTTCTTTTTTTAAGAACGAGGTCTCATCTTTCTCTAGTGTTCTATGTGAAACTTCCGATTACTTCTTCCATCTTACTCGAGAATCCGAACATGAACCTTTCGTCGTCAATGCGATTGTCCAAAAAGAAGGAGGCCAAGATTACCGCAAATTCCAGATCAGCCTTGATCTCCAAGTTGACTCTCTGATCAAGGCCGCGTTCACAATCAGCATGGTTCCAATCAAAACGATCCTAGGACATCCCTCGTTCCGAATCGTCAAGACTTCCGAATCACTCTCGGCGGAAGGAGAACCCCAAGTCAAGTTTGAGTTCCGATGTGACGACCCCTCCCACTGGGTTGGAGATGGAAGCGTCACCCTCCTTCCCAACTCCGATTGGGCGATTGCGGAGTACGACGTCAAACTCCTACCTCGCGGAATCAGAGAGGGTACCCCGGCGGGTATGCGAGAAAAGGCTCGGATTCGTTACCAGCGAGGGCCGAAAGGGGAGATCCTTCCCAAGGAGATCGTGAGTCAGTTTGTGCCTTCAAAAGGAGCGGCCGAAGAATACATTCACCAATTCGAGACATTTGAACCAACCAGGGTATCGGATTCCCAATTCAAACTCAGCCAGTTTGGTCTTCCCGACTCGCTCTTGGACTTCGAGCCCGGGGGCGAACCGGCCTGGCCCACCTGGTCCATCTGGGCGGGTCTGGCGGTTGTCGCGCTCTTGGTGTCCATCGTTCTCCGAGTCGTCGCCTTGAGGTCGAACCGGGTGGCCTCTCTCAGCGCGGCGCGATCGGGGTTCACCCTGATCGAGTTGCTGGTGGTGATCGCCATCATCGCGGCGTTGATCGCCTTGCTCCTCCCCGCCGTCCAATCCGCGCGGGAGGCGGCGCGACGGGCGCAATGCGCCAACCATCTCAAGCAATTTGGTCTGGGCTTGCAGAACTAACACGACGTGTTCGGTTGTCTGCCGCCGGGTCGCATCAAATCCTACGATCCGCGCTACTCCGGTCCCAATCCACCTTGCACATCGTTGCTCATTGACAAAAGCCTCCACGTTTTTATTCTGCCGTTCGTGGAACAAACTCCTCTTCACAATGCGATTAATCAGAATTTGACTGTCTTCGGGGTGGAGAACCGGACAATTCATACCGTTTCGGTCGGGATTTACGCCTGTCCCAGCGACCCTGACTCGGGCCGGCCCCGCGAGATGGCCTTCGAGGGGAGATTCACACCGGACGACTTGCTTTCTCCCGACACGCGGTTACAAATGGTGTTCACCAGTTACGTGGGGTGTATGGGCACACTTCGAACTCATGGATTTCCGTTGCCTTGGGACAACTGCGTGGTCCCTCCCATGAGGTTCGCTCAAATGAACGGGGTCTTTCACGACCTCTCACCCGTGACCCTGGCGATGGTCCGCGACGGCCTGAGCCATACCCTGTTCGTGTCCGAAAAGGCCACGACCCTGCTTCGGGAACTCGACGCGCTGGATCCTTCGCTTTCCAAGCGGTTTGGTTGGTACGTCGCCGGCAACTGGGGCGATACGGTCTTCACCACGATGTATCCGCCCAACGCCCCCAAGAAACTGAGCCGGGTTGCAACTTTGGGGTGGATTCACTCGGCGTCGAGCCTCCACCCCGGCGGCTTGAACGCGCTGATGGGCGACGGCTCGGTTCGTTTCGTGAAAGAGACCATCTCCTCCTGGCCCAATAACGTGGCCAGCGGTCTTCCCGTCGGAGCCAGCGAGCACAGCCAAGGGTGGTGGGAGAATGTGCCCGCCTCGGGCGTCTGGCAAATGCTCAGCACCCGTAACGGTGGGGAAATCATCTCGGCGGAGGATTATTAAGATCAAGCATATGGGTCGGAATCCGTCCCGCTCCTCCTGCAGTCGAAATGGACGAGGCGCGGAACAGGTTGTTCGGTTTCCTGGTTGAGACGCTTATGTCAGACCGCCGTCTACCACAATGACCTGACCGGTGACGTAACCCGCTCCCGGGCCGACCAACCAGGTCACGGCGTCGGCGATTTCGGACGGTTCCCCCATGCGTTGCAGTGAGGTCTTTTCTTTGACCATCTTCTTGATGTCGTCGGGCAACTTTTCGGTCATGTCAGTGGCGATGAAACCGGGAGCGACCACGTTGGCGGTGATTTTGCGCTTACCCAACTCACGCGAAAGTGCCTTGGTGAACCCGATCACCCCGGCCTTGCTGGCCGAGTAATTGGTTTGGCCGGCGTTGCCCACTACCCCGGACACGCTCGACACGTTGACGATCCGCCCGTAACGCTGGCGGAGCATCAGCCGCGCCACTGCGCGACAGAAGACGAAGACGCTGCGGAGGTTGACCAGGATGACCTCGTCCCATTGATCGTCAGACATATTCAATAAGAGACCGTCGCGGGTGATTCCGGCGTTGTTGACCAGGATTTCGATGCGCCCACCCATCGTCTCCTCGACCTTGGCGACGATCGCCTCGATCTCCTCAGCCTTGCCGACGTCGCCGGGGAACGCCTGGACCTTGCCGGGTGTGCCCAGGGCGGCGATTTCCTCAATCACCGAATGCAGGGACGCCTCGCTGCGGGCCACCAGGGCCAGATTCGCGCCACAGCGAGCCAACTGGTGGGCAATCGCCCGGCCAATGCCCCGTGAAGCCCCCGTCACCAGGGCGGTTTGCCCGGTCAGATCAACCAAACATCCTTGAAAGGTTTCAGCGGCGGAACTCATCGGGCGGGGCCTCCGGGTCGAAATAGAGTGGAATTCGACATCAAGTCGCAAGTCCAAATAGGAAGGTTTGGATCTAGCAGCGCAGTTGCGACGTCATAATCAACGAGCCGGGATATTCTCACAAGGAATTTTGCGATGGATTCGTTTGAGCAGACCGGCTAGCACACGTCCGGGGCCGATCTCAATGAACGAGTCGAACCCGTCGGCGATCATGGCGTTCATCGACTCCTCCCAGCGCACGGGGGCGATCACCTGGCGCACCAGCAGGTCGCGGATTTCGTCGGGATCGGTATGAACGCGGGCGTCCACGTTGGAGTAAACCGGCAGACGGGGCGGACGCAGTTCGATCTCGGCCAGCGCGGCGGCGAGGCGCTGGTCGGCCGGTTTCATCAACGGGGTATGGAACGCTCCGACGACCGTCAGAGGGACGCAGCGGGACGCGCCTAGTTCGGCGGCGATCGGTTCGAGGTGTTCCAGCGCCGCGTTCTCACCCGAGACGACGATGTTACCGGGTCCCAGCAGGTTGGCCTTCCAAAGACGGCCGTAAGGAGCGAGACGTTGACAGAGTTGATCGATCGCGGCTTCATCCAAACCAATGACGCTCGTCATGCCGCTGGGGGAGGCGAGGGCCGCCTCCTGCATCGCTTGGCCGCGGAGCCGGACAATTTTGAGGCCAGCCTCGAAGTCCAATGCGCCGGCGAAGGTCAGGGCGGTGTATTCACCCAGACTTAGCCCGGCGGCCCCTTCACAGGCGGCGACGACCTCGGGTCGGGTCGCTTTGAGATCCTCGAGCGCCGCGAGGCTGGCCACGAAGATCGCGGGCTGGCTCACGTCGGTGGCGTTAAGAGCCTCGGGCGGGCCGTCGAGGCAAATCGCGGTCAAGTCAAAGCCGAGCAGGTCGTTGGCCCGTGCGAAGAGATCGCGGGCCTCGGCACGGTCGCGGATTAGCTCGCAACCCATCCCCACCACCTGAGCGCCTTGACCAGGAAACAAAAAGGCGGTTCGCCCCATCAGACCCACTCCTTCACCCTCGTCTCGCCAGGCTCGATCGACCACACTCTGGGAACGCGGTGACGATCATGTTTGATCAAGCAAATCGATTCCTAAGTGATCAAAACAGGTTACCTTTACGACATCTAGCTCAAGGTCGATTAGGCTGGGTTGGGGTCTGATCCTAGAGGCACGGGGTTGGCGTCGGCGTGGCTGGGTTGGGCGGGGGAGTCCGCCAAGGCGTCGAGGATGAGTTCATTGAGTTTGACCTCGGCCATGGTCGCGGCGACTCTCAGCGCGTTGTGAATAGCGCGGTCGCCGGAGGAGCCATGACAGATGATGCACGCGCCTTGGATGCCCAACAACGGCGCGCCGCCGAACTCTTGATATTCGAAGCGGGTCTTGATGCATCTCAGGCGATCGCGGAGTTGAAGACCGAGATCGCCGGGCAGGGCGGTGGAGAGCTGAGCGAAGTCCTGGTTGAGGACGGAGAAGAGGAACTCCACGGCTCCCTCACCGGCCTTGAGCAGCACGTTGCCCACGAAGCCTTCGCAGACAACGACGCGGGCGTGGCCTTCGTAGAGGTCGCGGCCCTCGACGTGACCCACGAAGCGGTTGGCCAGGTGGCTTTGCTGGAAGAGCGTGAAGGCGGCCCGCACCAGCTCGTTGCCTTTGCCTTCCTCGGAGCCGATGTTGAGCAGACCGATTCGGGGCGCGGTGACGCCGAGAACATGTTCGGAATAAATCGCTCCCATGACCCCATACTGATAGAGATCTTCCGGTTTGGCGGCGAGGTTTGCCCCGACGTCCATAATAACGATAGGACCTTGATGCGACGGGAAGATCGCCGCGATTCCTGGACGCCTGATACCGGGTAAATACATCTTGGCATTCATTAATCCAGCGGCCACCATCGCCCCAGTGTTGCCTGCTGAGACGACCGCCTTAACCTCGCCCCGGGCCATCAGGCCCCAGCACTTGGCGATCGAGTTGTCGCGCTTGCGGCGCAATGCCTCGACCGGCTTATCCTCCATCGTGATGAATTCGCTGGCTTCGACAATGGGGAGGCGATCGCGGTCGGCCTCGGGAAATTGGGTCAGTTCGGCCTCGATTCGTTCGGTCGGGCCAACTAACACGACAGTCAACCCGGGCTGATCCCGCGTCGCCTCCACCGCTCCCTTGACGATCGGCCCGGGAGCGTGGTCGCCTCCCATCACGTCCAAGGCAATTCTCATAAGCTATTCACCCTATTCTGATTTGAAGTTCCAGCTCCATCACGACCATATCAAGGAAATCGTGACAGGATGGCTCGCGTGAGACATACTTCAACAGCGACTTGATTCTTGCCTCGCGTCGCTCCGCTGTCAAGTCGCCGCCCCGCGACTTCGACGGCGGATTAATTCTCGATAGATCTTGAGATTTGCGGCCACCACTACCGGGAGGTCGTACTCGGCTTCGATACGGGCGCGGGCGCGTCGGCCCATCGCTTGACGAGTCGTCGGATCGCTCAACAAGTCGCTTAGGGCGTTGATCCAGCCGTCGCGGTCGGTGGGATCGACTAGACGACCGGTCGCTTCAGGCCCTTCGGAGATCAAATCGACATTGCCACCGATTTTCGAGACCACCGAGGGCAGGCCGCTGGCCATCGCCTCCAAGAGCGAGTTGCTCATCCCTTCGGCCACCGAGGGCAGCACGAACAGGTCGCACGCCCTGAGCAGCTCGGAGGGATCGGCTACTCGTCCCAGCCAGCGGATTGAACCAACCGCCTCGGGACCAAACTCTTCCAAACGACACGCGGCCAGACGCTCCAGGCGGTCGCGCTCGGGGCCATCACCGGCCAGCAACAGCGAACCGACTCCGCCGGCCCGCCGTCGCGCCTCGGGCCAAACATCGATCAGGAAATCCAGGTTTTTTTGAGGATGAAGTCGTCCAGTGAACACCACTCGGGGGCGGGGCGGCAGGGGACTCGGGGGCGAATCGACGGTCGGGCGGTCCCAGGCGGACGGACCGGGATGGAAGCGCCGCGCGTCCACTCCGCTGCGGCTGAGCCAAAGACGGTCCTCGGGCACGCCAAGGGTGCGCCATTGGTCGGCGATCTCGCGGGAAATCGCCACGAAGCCGTCGTTGCGGAGCATCCAGCGCAGCAAAATCGGCCAGCCCCGCAGGGTCCGCAATTGGTCGGCTTCGCCGAAGGCACCCGAACTGGCCGGTTGCACCAGCACGGGCACTCGTCCCAGACCGGGACGGGCCAGACCCGCGGCGATCGCTTCCCAAAGCGCTTGGTGGGTGTGAATCACGTCGAAACGTGGTCCCAACCGAATCAAAGCTGCCACCGCCGAGGCCAGGTAGGAGAGGCCGAAGAGCGGTCCCAACCGGATCGAGCGGATGACTCGGTGAACCTCCAAGCCGTCGATCCTCTCGAAGCTGGGACGGCCCGGCAAACGTCCGGTAACGACGCCAACCTGGTGGCCTTGTCGCAAGAGCTCCCGCCCTTGCTCCAGCGCCTGACGCTCCGCTCCGCTTTCGGCCGGGTAAAACCAACTGACCAGCAACCCCACCCGCAACCGTTGTCCGTCGCCGACCTCGCTCGGCTCGGATCCTGGTTCCAAGCTGGCCGTGGAGAGGAAGGCAAGCTGGGTAATTGGTTCAAGAGTCGGCGGAGGCATCGCGTGGTTTGAAGTTAGGGTAGTGTTCCAGGATTTCCCGGGCTTTGCGGGCCGATTCGACGGGAACGAGAATCCGATGGCCGGCGTCGAAACTCGCGCCGCCGAAGAGCGGGCCGGTCGATGAGGCGTCGCTGCGGGCTGCGATTCCTTTTTCCAGTAGCAGATTGACCACCAGGGTAGCTTCCACGTCATTGGCCACCAGGCCGACCTCGATTTCGTCGCTCATGATGGAACCTCACGGAGTGATTTGGTTTGGCTTGGAGAAGGAGGCAGCAGGTGAAGGCAACCGGTTCGAAACGCGAATCTGGGCGCGGCGAAGGGTT
>Ga0308414_1002118_pt1 | contig 12924 bp, 5 predicted proteins | sample HotsprSampleOS50_FD_205667 | JGI IMG/M metagenome (GOLD analysis project Ga0308414, IMG submission 205667) | Hot spring phototrophic mat microbial communities from Octopus Spring, Yellowstone National Park, Wyoming, United States - 20090730_OS50 ... | reverse complement strand
ACAAAAATTGAAGCACAGTTATCTATCCCACTTCCAAAAATTGCATTATCAGTTTCCCAGTACTCTTTTTTGAAAGATCCTGTGCTACCCTCTTTTATTCCCAAATTCTCCGTTTCTTCTTTTGAAGTTGTACCAACAAACAAAAATAGATCTGAAAATTTTTGTAAATTTTCTGTTTTGAGTAAATGGTTATGAAATATTCCTCCATGTACAAATCCATTTGGAGTTTTTACATATACCGGCACATGATCTAATCTATTTGGAAAAACCCAACCTATTGGCAGTATTTTGCATGTTCCATCTTGATTTATTTTCGTAACTTGAAAACCGACCTGATCTATATGTGCTACAAACATTATTTTTGCTTTTGTTGGATCTCCAACTACTATAGTGCCAAAAGGGGTTATAAAATGAGAAATTCCTAAAGTATTTAGGTAATTTGATATAAACATAGTCATGTCCTTTGTATCGCCAGTAACCGAGTGTATATTGGTTAAATCTTTAAGAATATCTGTATTCATATACCAAAATTAAGATATAAAAAATAAATATAAAAAAATTTTTAAGATTCTGAATAAATAGGTCTGAGATCTTCTATTAATTGCATTAAATAAGCCAATACTGCTCTTCGTTTTACAAGATTGTTTAGTTCGATTGTTTTTTGTTTTTTTTGATCGATTTTACTTTTTTTTTCGTCTTCGCCGGTTTTTGGATTTTTTATGTCCGATTCTAAGCCGAGTATAGCTGATGTTTTAATTTTTATATCACCATCAATGTTTGAAATTTGTTGAGATATCCGTTCTATACATTCTTGATATGAACATGCATTTCCTATTAATTCTAACTCTGTACCAGGCGATATACCTAAATTTGTTAATAGTTGTTGTAAAGCAGATTGAATATTCTGTGAAGAATCAGCATAACTACTTTTTGATATGATACCACCAATTACTTCATCTCGAAAAGCTGTAAAATGGGTAACCAAATATTCTCTCTGATTTCTCCCAAGTTGATTATATAGAGGAGCAACATCTGGATGAAAATGTGGATACAAAAAAGCAACTGGATCTTTTATTCCTAATCTAACTATTCGATCGGATCCAATAAACAATACAGTCATGCCATTTTCTAAACTACCAAGTCTACGTGCACCTTCTTGTAAAAATTCTGTCAACCTACCTATTTGATATTGATTTAGCCGAGATAATAGATCGGCAACCATCCATGCAGGAGGTGCAGCTCCAATTGCTAAGTTTCTATCGTATGCATATGGATGTTCTGCTGGTTGCAATGTTAGCCAAAATCTACTACCGGGAGTAACATAACTAATAGCACATTCTCCACGCCTAACAATTCCAGCAATTAATTTTTCTGTTTCTAATGGTCCTTCATAATTATCTAGGTACAACACCAATGGAGATTTTCTATTTGGGCTTGCATAACTTTGCGCTATTTTTTGTAGTAATAAATAGTAAGTTTTACCAGATAAAGGTCCAACATTCAAATTTTTAATTTGACTACTTTCATTAATTCCTCTAGAATCTAAGAACTCTCGTACTCTTCTCTTTCTTTCACGTTCTCCATCCTGATCATTTTGATCATTATCTTCTTGTGAAAAATCTGTATTATAAACAGGAACATCTTCTCCATCCTGATTTACTAAATAAAATAGCACTACTTTTTTTTCTGGAAGATAATTATCAAACATATCCATTAAATCTGACACTGTCAAACTATCTGGAATCAAAGAAGAAAATCGACAAGTTATCACAATAGGCATTTGAGAAATATCTGTTCCAGACATGTCGTATAAAAAAACAAATTGACAAAAACTGTGCCAAGCAGTAATTAAATCGGCATAAGTAAGACCTTCTCTTACTGCATTATTTAATATATCCTCTAATCCCTTTTTTAATTTTTCATTATTAATTTTATTTATCAAAATTAATAATTTATTGTGAAGCTCAGAGTTTTCTTCTAATATTGTCCTAGATCCTACTAAAGGTTTTAACGGTTCTAACCCGGATAAAAAGTCATTTTGGGATGTTGGATCGTTTGGATAGACAAATTCACATAAACATTTAACTAAGTCATATACTGAATGGCCACTATCTGCGACAAAATACAATCCAGTAACTTGTTTACCATTAGATTTAGATTGAAGATGCTGTATCAGTTGATAAGTATTTACCATTTCTTTTGAATTTGATTCTGTACCACTAGTTCCATAACTTGCAACAATCTCAGTTTGTTGAACAGCATTATTAATTACTGCATTAATTGCGTCCTCCTCAAGGTCTATACAAGCACTAAAAGCTTCTATAGCCAAACGGTGAGCATGATTATCAGATAAAGCTCTTTCTAAAATCTTTCTTGATTGTTCTCTATTCGCAATCTGATTTAATTTCTCAGGAGTAGGATTTATACTAGGGTTATCTCCTACTCCTAGTTCTTTTAAAAGTTCATTTAACGAACGATCTGCTCTTGGATTTTGAGAATTAGGATTTTGATGTCTTATTCTACCCTCTGTTGCTTCTACTTCTTGTCGCAATTGCAATTGAGAATCAGTATGATCCTCAATTCCCCCAATCCCCCCAATTACATCTAAAGGTTTCATATTTACTCCTAATAACTAGCGTTAAAAATTAAAATAAAAAAAATCTCCTTAAAAGGAGATTTTTTAGATTATGTTAGTGTAAAAATATTTTATTACACTAACATAATCTAAAGATAATATTAAATAGCATACATAGCAACTAAATGTGCGTTTTTTAATTTTAAATTATTTTTAAATAAAAATTTTGATTTATTTATATATTATATAAATAAAATCAATTAATAAAATTGTTCAGTATTTTACAAAAAATTTTTAATTTGTCAAGTTTTTTGTTAATTTATTTAAGAAACATTTGAATAATATTATTTGTGAGTTCTTTCTTTTTTAATTTCTGTGTTCACAATTAATTTATTACAGTAAAACTTCTATCTTTCTATATTGTGCAGCAATTAGTTGATTTTATTTGTTTGTAAAATAAATTTTAGCTGTTGTGCTTAGTTAAAATTAGAAGTAATGTTTATGAAATTGATATAAAACTGTATTAAAGAACTGGTTGGACACCAAAATTTAATTTGGAATTTATTTTTGGTTAGAACACATGTTGTTAAGAACTATTGTGCAGATAATACAAATAACCAAACTAGAAGCATCTTAGTTATCATATAAAATGATTATTTATATAGATTATTTATAGTAAACTAAGAGCTTCTAGCTAGTTATTCACAAATAATTATTCAAAGTTTTTAATTTTGAGTTTCTTCTTCTCTTTTGCTTAAAAGCATATATACACCTCCACCAACTACAAGAGCTCCTATTATTATTAACAATATCCACAACCAATTAAATCCTTCATTTTCTACGAATACTAGGTTGTATTCTATTTGACTATCTTGATTTTCTAAGTTAGCCAATTTCTGTAAATCGGATACTAATTGAATATTATATTCTTTAGATATATCATCTATATTTTCAACTGTAACTTTGTATTCACCTTCACACAATTTAGTAATTTCCCAGTATCCCGTTGTATCTGTTGTTATTGTTTCTTTATTATTGCCTAATAAATTTTTGTTGTTAGAAGCTATTTGTATTTTGACATTATTCAAAACTTTGTCTTCTGAATCTCTTTTGTTGTTTTTGTTAGAATCTATAAATACGTATCCAAATATCTTTGTACTATTATCTTCACATTTAAATTTAGCTTCTCCTAAAACTTGTCCTCCTTGAGTTCCAGTATTATTGCTAGTATTGTTATTTTGTGATTGAGATCCATTATTATTGTTATTGTTTTGATTTGTATTGTTATTACTACCCAATACCTGTTGATTATTTGGTGTTGGAGTTGGTGTATTTGTTGGTACTGGATTGGTTACTTGTATTGTTACAGAAGCAGTAGCTACATCTCCATTAATATCTGTTACACTTCCTGTACATGTATAGGTACCAACAGATAAATTCATAACGTTAGATATAAACGAAGTGGCACTTGAGTTTGTTACACTTCCAGAGCATACACCGCTAAATGAGTAGTTAAATGTAGGATCTCCTATTGTGGTTTGAGACAATGTAACTGTAAATGGAGTATTAGCAAAAACATTTACCACTCCACCAGAATTTGTTGCTGGTGCATTTCCAAAAATAACTACAGTAGGTACACTATTTGTTACAGTAACGCTTTGGGATGCAACTCCTACGTCTCCATCTGCATCAGTTACAGTTACTTGACAAGTATATACACCTGGTGTAGATGGTGTTGTTACACTGTTTCCATTTCCTGTGCATCCTGGAAAATTACCTCCACCCCAAACAATTGTGTATGGAGAATTTCCTCCAGTTATGTTAGCCGTCATTGTTATAGCTTGCCCGATTGTTGTATTACCTGGATTTGTTGTAATAGTTACTAATGGTACTAAATTATTAACAGTAACTTGAACAGTAGCATTAGAACAAGTACTTTCACTTTTTGGATTGACTGAAATAGGAGCCTCGCAAACTGTTAACGTAACTATATAAGTTCCAGCATTAACATACGTATGATTAGGTATTGTTATGCTACCTGGAGTTGTAAATGTGCTACCTAAGTTAACCACTGGTGATCCATCTCCATAATTTATAGTAGCGCTCCATGGGGCATCGTCAAATATACCATCTCCTGCGTCTACAGAGCTAGGATCTGTAAACGATGCCGTAAATGTTGCACTATCACCTTCATTTATTGTTTGATTTGAACCAAATGTAATTTGAGGAGCTACATTTGCTATTTGTAAAACAACATTGTTGATACTTGATGCATTCCCAGCAACATCTTTAACATAATAATTTATATTGTATGCACCTTCTGGATATATTGATGTATCAACATGTGTTGTAGTTATAAAATTATAAACATTCCAAGAGTAACTTAAATTAGTGGTTCCATTGTCTGGATGACAAGTATTTGGGAAGCTACCTAATGGACTAGATACTATCTGTATACAAATTTCTTTGATATCTGTTTCATCTGTACCTGTAACACTTAAATTTGGTGTTGGTATTCCTTCGTTAAATGTTTGATTGGTTAATACAGTAACCGTTGGAGCTGTAGTATCTATAATTAAATTTTTGTTACCAGCTAATGAATTTGCTCCTCCTGGTGTTGGTAATATTAATACTGCATCATTGTTAACACCATCTTTTATAGCTCCTCCGTTTAAAGATAGAGCTGTTGTGTTAGTGTAATCTAAATCAGCACTATTATCTCCACTTGCAACTATGTATGTAAATGTTAATGTGTTAGTTCCGCTTCCAGAGAAATATGTAGCAGTTCCTCCACTGTTTAGAGTTAAAGTTGGGGTACCAGAAACAGTAACAGATTCGCTAAATACAACGTCTATACTAATTAAACTTGATGGGCCATAAATTCCATTGGAAGTAGTTGATGTTACATTAACAATTGTTGGTTGTACTCCATCTATCATTATATTTTTACTTCCACCTAAAGAATTTAGTGTATAAAGCGCTGGTAAGGTTAAGTTTGCATTATTATTTGCGGAGTCTTTAATAGATCCACCGGATAGAGCAGTTGTGTTTGCATACTCTAAATCGGAAGATAAATCTCCCGCACCTACTGTATAAGTAAATGTTAAAGTGTTTGTACCACTTCCAGATGCGTATGTAGCAGTTCCACCACTATTTAGAGCTAAAGTTGGGGATCCTGTTACATTGACTACTTCGTCAAAAGTAACCTCAATAGATATATTTGCACCTATTCCATACAAACCATCAGCAGTAGATGATGTAACATTTGTAACATTTGGAGCGCAATCATAATTGTCTCCTGTTATGATCCAATTGTTTGGAGCACCAGTTAAAATATTTCTTGCTGCAATTGCACAATAATTTAAACCAAGTGCGCCCATTTGTATGTTTGGACTTACAGATTGAGATGACCAACTCATCAAAATAGAATCATAGTTTTGGACTGATATACCTGAATTGTTAAATACATTAATTAATCCAAAAACTGAAGTGATACCAGTAACATCCCAGTTACTTAGATCTTGATTAAATGAACTAGCTCCATTAAACGTACCTATCATGTTACTCACATTGGAAGTATTCCACAATCCTATCGGTTGATTAAAACTAGTGGCATTAGCAAACATTCCTCCTATATTGGTTACATTGCTTATATTCCAATTACTAATGTTCTGATTAAAATTAATTGCCGAACTAAACATATTGTTCATATTCGTAACATTTGCAACGTTCCAATTACTTATATCTTGATTAAACGAAGAGGCAAATGAAAACATTCCATTCATATTTGTAACATTAGAAGTATCCCAATTTGTTATATTCCCATTAAAACTAGTTGCAAAAGCAAACATTCCATTCATGCTTGTGACATTAGAAGTATTCCAATTGTTCAGATCTTGATTGAAATTTGTAGCCCAATTAAACATATTACTCATATCAGTTACATTAGAAACATTCCAATTGTTTAGAGGTTGATTAAAACTCGAAGCATCCTTAAACATTACAGACATATTAGTTACGTTCGAAGTATTCCAAGATCCAATTGGTTGATTAAAGCTACTTGCACCAAAAAACATTGCAGACATATTTTGAACACTACTAGTATTCCATGAAGATATATCTTGATTAAACATATTAGCCCAATTGAACATCCAACTCATATCCGTTACGTTAGATACATTCCAAGAGTTCATCGCTGGATTAGAAACAAACTTTGTAGAAGCAAACATTCCTGACATATTTGTTACATTTGAAAGATTAGGAACGTCAGTTGCAGTTAAAGAAGTTAAGTTAGAACATCCTGCAAAAGCTAATTCCATACTTTGCCAAACTATGTTCCCCCATTGATCAATTGACAATAACTTATTTTTGTCTCCAGCATTGTTAAAATATATTCTTGGAAAATTTTCTGTAATTTCTATTTGATATGTTCCTGGTGAAGAATACGTACATGTTGCATTACCTGTTTGATTTATTAAGTCATCTATTCCATCATTATCACAATCTACATTGTAATTATATCCTCCTCCTGTAGTTGGTATTGTAAACTGATTTGGCCCACTTGTTCCTGGACCTAGATTATCTGTTTTTACTGTAATTACAAACCCTACATCTGATGTTACAAATGGTAAACTATCTGAATGATATGTTACTCCTTGTTCTATTCCTGTTATTGTACCTCCTTCATTATTTGCATTATCTTCAAATCTAAACAATGCTACTGTATTACCATCATTACTAAATTGTCCAGTTGGCATTGTTATTACTCTTGCTATGTTTGATATTCTTAACTCGTCAATAAATCCATCAAAATGATATGCTGTAAATAATTGCGATCCTACTGATGTATGTTTCTCTGCTCCTAATACTACATATGGATCTGCTGTATATGTTGTACTCCTACCTAATCTATAACTTAAATTTCCAGATAGTGTTTGTGTATCGTTTAGTACTCCATTTCTATATATCTTTATAGTATTTCCTTGTCTTACTGCTGCTATGTATGACCATGTGTTTAATGGTAGTGCACTACTACATGCTGTGACTCCACTACTTCCATTGTGTACACTAAATGCTATTTTATTATCATTCATTATAGATAAACCAAAATCTCCATAATCTCCGGGTCCATATATATCCCTATCGAATATTATTGCACCATTAGTAAATACATCTGCAGCATTAGAACAACTTGCTCCAGCTGTAACAGAAACAGGCTTTACCCAAAATTCAATAGTAAAGTCCCCACTTCCTACATTTAAGGAATTATATGTATTTATATTGTATGCAACGTAAGAGAAAATTGTTCCATTAAAACGAATGGCTTTACCTGAGGATGCCGATGCTACATTACTAAAATCTAAATTCAAAAATGGAAAAATTAAAACACTAACGATCAATAAAAATGAAAATAATTTCAAAAAAATATTTCTAAAATTCATATTAAAATATAGTAATAAATAAAATAGTTTTAATGCAACTAATTGTAATAAATTTTTTGTAATTTGTCAATTTATTGCATTGTCTTAATAGTTAACACGAATATGATATATTTTGTGATCACATTACCATAAAAATTTTTTAAAGCATTTTAAGGTCATAATATACCCTTCTTAATTTATATTAATGTATAAAAATTTTTAAATACTTTAGAATATAATAATTGGAATTTGCAATAAATTTAATTTATGAACAAAATTATAATAATTGCCGGACCTACAGCTACAGGCAAAACAGAATTTGCAATTAAATTAGCAAAAAATTTCAATGGCGAATTAATTAACACAGATTCCAGACAGATATATAAATTTGCAGATATAGGTACAAACAAAGGAGATATAAAGTATGTAAATAATCAGCATTTTATAGAAGATGTACTAATACATTTAGTTAATTTCAAATATCCAAATCAAAAATACTCAGCTTTTGAATTTCAGCAAGATGCATTCAAAATAACCAAAAATTTAGTAAAAAAAAATAAACTTCCTATTTTTGTGGGTGGAACTGGACTATATGTATCTTCAATCATAGATAACTCTTACTATCCTAAAGTTACTTCGAAAAATACCATATATCGCCAAAAATTAGAAAAACTGTCTAAATTAGATCTACAAAACTTAGCAAAAAGCAAAAATCCTGCTGAATTCGAAAACATGAACTATAGCGATAAAAACAATAAAAGAAGATTAATTAGGATTATAGAAAAGTCAGAAGAAACTGAAAATCAAACATCAAAAAATCCTTTTTGTATTTTTAATAAAGAGATTTATTATCCAAAAATAGGTTTAGATATAAAAAATATAGAGGTAAGAATAGCAAAAAGAGTGAAAGAAATGCTACAAAGTGGATGGATAGATGAGACAAAATATTTACTATCTAAAGGATATTCAGCTTTAGATTTATCAAATTGTGGGATAGGATATACCATTATAAATGATTATTTACAAGAAAAAATAAAATACGACGAACTTCTAAATACAATTATTATTAAACATAGGCAATATGCAATCAAACAGATTAGATGGTACAAAAAATATTTACTAGATAAATTCAATGTGAATTTATTTACCAATTAAATTTACAGACTAATTAGTCAAATTGGTATTAAAATTGTTAAAATAAATTTTATTTAATTTTTTTAAGTGTTATTATTAATTTTGATATACACAAACACAAAAATTTATAAACTTAAATATGAATACTGAAAATAATAATTTTGATAATATAAAAAATAATTTTGATAATGAAGAAGAAGATCAAGTAGGTGGTGGAGACTCTGTTCCAGGTCAAACATCAAGTATTGGTAATATAGGGCCAGAGCCTGTACCTTCATCTTTTCAAAGATACAAAACCTTTAATCCAGAACTACAAGATTACGAAATGTTTATATCTTGGTATAAAAAAGTTAGAAATTTTAATTTAAAAACTGGTGAAAGAATCTCTGTAAGATCAATAGTAAGAAAAGATGCTTTAGCTAAGTTTCTAGATGAAGGAGATGCAAATTTAATAGAAGGGATAATCGATTTAGAAGGATGTGGTATAGATGAACTAAATGAATATGCAATAGTTTATATAGGAAAAAACGATGAATCAAGAGAAAGGTCACAAAGAAGAGATCTAGCTTCTCAACTTAACGCAGCATCATCTATATTCGAACAAAATAAAAGTATTAATAAAGAACCACAATTACCAAAAGGGATTAAATATATATACATGAAAAAGAAGCAAATAGAAGATGCAGATGTTGACCAAACGCAAATATCACAAATACATTCACAATACAAGAAATTGTTAAAAGTTTTTGGATGGCAGGATAGTGACATAGAAGCATTAATAGAAAATTCAAATATTGATTTGGTTGTAGATTTTAATAACAATCCTCCTCAAGTTTTAGCATCAGGTATAGCAGAAACTGCAGAATTACAAGTATCTAGCCACAAATTTAAAATTGTAGAATTAACAGAAGCAGTTGTACATCCTATTGCTCGAGGTAGCGGTCTCTACCATTTTATAACTCAAAAACAATTATACAGAGCTTTTATTGATCATGGAGTTAATTTAGCTTTCGGTGAATCGAATTTAGATCAAAATAGTAGAGGTGTTTTATATGTTGCTGCTAAAAATGGTAGAAAACCAGGAAATATATGGGAATACAAAGGCAGAAAATATAGTGTTAAAGTTCTCGAGGCACATGTACCAGCAGGAGGATCAGAATACAGTAATTTTTTACCAACATATATTACAAAAGAAAAATATGAAGAATCTTTACGAAGAGAGTCATAAAGAAATAATAAATTGGTTAAACTCATTAGTTTCAATAAATTCAGTATATCCCAATGAAAAAGAGATTTGTGAGTTTATAAAAACAAAATTCGAAAATTTAGGATATGTAGTTAAAACACAGAACATATCTAAAGATAGATATAATATAGTAGTTACCAAAAAAGAATTTAAACATATTTCAAATATTGCTTTGTATTCTCATCTAGATACAGTCGTAAACGTAGATGGATGGACAAAAAATCCTTTTAAACTTACATTAGAAAACAACAAAGCATATGGACTAGGAACATATGACATGAAAGGTGGAATGGTAGCAAATATACTTACATTTTTAGATAAAAAATTAGCAGATACTCAAATGCATTTAATTTTTTGTGTAGACGAAGAAAACATATCAGAGGGAGCATATAAATTAATTGAATCAAATTTAATAAAAGATATAAAATGCATAGTTTCGACAGAACCAGCTTTCAAATACGACCAAAACGGAATTACAATAGGAAGAGTTGGACATCCAATATTTTTATTAAATCTAAAAAGACCATCTACACATTTTATGTTTTATGATCCAACAATCGATCTAAATTTGCTTGCATCTAAATTTATCAAAAAATTAAAAAAATTTTATATAAATAAAAAAGATAAAAGGCAATTTATATATGTTAATAAATACTGTACTATTAACCATGGTATGTCTGTCCCAGAATCTGTAGAAATAGAACTAGAAATAGCTTTGTTGCCTCCATTGGATTCGGATAAATTACTAAACGATTTAAAAGAAATTATCTTTAAAGAATCTAAAAAATTTTCTAAAGATATTACAATAGATTTGAAATTCAAAGATAGAAAAACTCCATTTTTAAATCCTTATGAAATCGATAAAAACAATTATTTTTTGAAACGTTTAAGCAAAGCTGTGCAAATTGCGACTAAAAATAAAGCAAAACATTATTTTAGATCATCTGTAGGAGATGATAATGTTTTTGCTAACGCAGGGTTTACAGTTTTAGGTATTGGTCCTAGTGGTGGGAATGCACACGCGCCAGATGAATGGGTAAGTATACCTTCTATAAACACACTAAAAGAAATTTTGGTACAATTTGTCTGTCAATCAATTAACCTATAAAACATAAATATTTGAGTAGTATATAGAGTATATTCAATTGAGAGAGTTCAAGATAAATTTTATTTGGTAATTTGCAATAGATACAAAATCTACAGAAACTGCTAAACTAGAAAGAATAAATGAAATGTTCTTAAATAAATATTATCGCAGATTCATAGGAATCATAACGCGAATATCAATAGCAATATAAATATATACACAACATGTAAACTTTGTATACGTTATTTTACACTATTCAAGCTCTTAGAAAATTGATATAAAGTAAAAAATATTTAATAGTAAATTCATTTAACTTACTTTATCAATTCTTGGCAATAGTTATTAAGTTTTGCAATTTCTACAATTACTTGTTCCATACTATCTCTATCGCGAATAGTAACTGTATTTTTTTCTATACTATCAAAATCAATTGTAATACAATATGGTGTTCCTATTTCATCTTGTCTTCTATATCTTTTTCCTATTGAACCTACATCATCATATTCAGTTTGATATAAATCTGATAAATCGTGTTGTATCTGCTTAGCAATTTCTATTAATTCGTTTTTTTTCTGTAAAGGTAATATGGCAAACTTTACAGGAGCAATTTTTTTGTTTAATTTTAAAACAAACCTTTCGTCCTCTTCTCCTTTGGAATTAACAATACTCTGTTTTCTTAAAGATTCCTCTAGCACCATCATGACCAATCTATTTAATCCTACAGATGTTTCAATGATATGAGGTACAAATCGCTCATTTGTTGCCGGATCAAAATAATCTAATGAAACTCCAGAGTATTTTGAATGTTGAGACAAATCATAATCTCCACGATCGTGTATCCCTTCAATTTCCTTAAAACCACCTAAAGTATCGAATTTATATTCAATATCAAATGCTTTAGAAGCATAGAAAACTAGTTTTTCGTGTTGTTTGAATCGCAAATTTTCTTTTGATATTCCTAAATCTATATACCAATTCATTCTCTCTTGCATCCACATATCAAATAATTTATCTTTGTCTTTTGGGTGGTGAAAATATTGCATCTCCATCTGTTCGAACTCACGTGTTCTGAATACAAATTGACGGGCTACTATTTCGTTTCTAAATGCTTTTCCTACCTGTGCTATTCCAAACGGTAACTTTGCTCTTACGCTATCTTTTAAATTTTTATACTGTAAGTATATTCCTTGGCAAGTTTCTGCTCGGGCATATACCACATTTTGATCGGTTAAAGTAGAATCTGTCGTTCCCATATTTGTTTTTACCATTAACCCAAAATTTCTTGGCGAGGTAAGTTCATTCCCATCTGGTGATGTTATATTATATTGTTTTATTATTTCTGCCATCTCTTCTGGAGTTTTTTTGTCCATGTCTATTTTTTGATTTAGATGCGTTTCGAACCACTCTTCAATTAAATGATCTGCCCTATACCTTTTGTGAGTAACCTTATCTTCAACTAAAA
>Ga0308414_1002116_pt1 | contig 12933 bp, 20 predicted proteins | sample HotsprSampleOS50_FD_205667 | JGI IMG/M metagenome (GOLD analysis project Ga0308414, IMG submission 205667) | Hot spring phototrophic mat microbial communities from Octopus Spring, Yellowstone National Park, Wyoming, United States - 20090730_OS50 ... | reverse complement strand
TCAACCAGCGTTGCGCTGGCTTACTTCCCAACGCGGCCGCCGCGCCAATCTGCACAGCCAGCGCCGCGTCACGCAGTTCCTGCAATTGCAGCAACGCAATTTCCGCGTAGTACCGTTGCGCCTGCTGGAGCGTCAGATTGCCCACGTCCTCGTAGCCAAAACCGCTACGCACCAGCGCAACAACAAGCCGGTCAAGCGTTATTCGCTCTTTGGCGCTGGCGGGAAAAAACCGCCGTCACCCCCGTTATTCAGTTCGGCAATCAGCGGTGCAAGCTTGGCGGCTTCTACTAACGTCACGTCAGGAAATTCACGCTCGAACTCTTCGGGCGTCATCCATAACGCACCCGCCAGCAGGACATAGAGTTGCGACGGGTCGTCTTCGAGTGCTGCTTGAACTCGCAGCACGCGCGTGGCGTCTTTGAGACGCACGGGACGCAGCGTCACCGTGCGCCCGCATAAGGTTGCCGTCTTGGTTGGGACTTCCATTACTCAACCTCAAGGATGTTGAAGTACTCGCCGAAGTTCGTGTAGTTCGTGCCGGTACTGTAGTTCGTGTCTCTCAGAACCGCGCCCTTCAACGTAAACATCGTTGGGTCATCGTTGAGCAGCATCAAGCTTTCGGTCGCATTGAACGCAAACCGGTAGATTGTCACATTGACGCGCTTCGACTGCGATGCGACGTTGATGCCGTCGATCTCCAGCCAGAGTTCTGGCGGGTCGGTATCATTGAGTGCCGGAACTCGGGTTTGCGCAGCGTAGTTATACGTCACAGATGGCGTGCCAGTAACATTCGTCAGGAAACGAATTCTTCCCGTTTTAGCGTCCTCCAAGACGTAATCCGTGCCGGAAACCAGAGAGCCAATAGCCAAGTTGCTGATATTTCCGAACCGCGTCCGGTAATACGTCCCAGAAGTAATTCCAGCAGGCAGGTTTTCACCTGACGCGACAGAGCCTGAAGCGATGTCAATGAAATTGCCCTTAATCGCCAGCGCCAGATTCCGCTTGTCATACTCGTCAAATTCGAGCGTCGCGTTCAGTTTCAAGCCGAACTGGTAGCGGTTGTCCATAATGCGGAGACCGCTTGTGGACTCTAAGTGCTCGATGATGTTCGTTTCAGTTTCGACAGAGCAAGAGCGTGCATTACCCAGATACCGGCGCGGCCCCGGCAGTCCGGTTACGGCGTCCCTCTCGGCGTAATACACCTTCCCCTGCAGGTGCAGATAACGGCCCATTTTCGATTACCTCCGTACGGAAATTGCCGGGTTCCGGCGTAAAAACCTGCCGCCAGCCGGCAGCCAGAAACTGCGATAACGCACGCGCGTCAATCGCAGCATGAACGTTGGTTTCAGGGTCAAAAACTTCAACCAAATCGCTCACGACACCCTCCAGTACAAGCTCAACGTCAGGTCAATTTGCGCCGTCAGGTAGTGGACGCGCGCACTGCCCGTAGCGGCTGCGCCAAGCTGGATTTCCGCTTCCAGCGCCTCCACCCTGCGCAGAACGTTCGTTCTCGGATCGGCGTCGTCCAGTCCGAAGCGCGCCGGAAACAGCAGCCGGCGAAACACGTCGTCCAGCCGCTCGTGAAACTCAGAGTGCGCCTGCACGCCTTTGACGCTTTCCGCGTAAACAACCCGATAGACCGCCTCGCCAGTGGTCATTCCACTGTGGTCGCACGTCAGACGCACTCGCAGCCGGTCAATCACGGCTGACCGGACGGCGGATTGGTCAGCCACCGGCGCAAGCACCGGCGCGCCGTCGGCGTCCGTCGAAAGCGGCAAGTACAAGCTCACCTGCGCCGTGGGCACAGCCGCTAAAATCCTGTCTTTGATTGCCTCGCGAATCACCGAGTCCATTACGGCAGCACCAATGCATCAATCAATCGCCGTCGGACGGCGGCTTCAATCCGGTCACGGCTGGCGCGCCAGCCACGGTCGTAAAAGTTCCGCGCGCGAATACCGCGCCTGCCAATCGCGCGCGCTACCAAGAAAGCGTTCAGGTGAAGCAGCCCTTTCAAGACAATCCACCGCTGGATTGCAGCAACCGGCGGCATTCGTCCGGGACGCCGCCCGCCAATCACAAAACGCGAGTAAAAAACGTCCGAGCCAACAATCAGGCGGATTTCACTTAGTTGCTGGCGCGTCTGGCGTATCTCGACTCTCGTGCGAATCGAGTTGAGAAAACGCCCCGACGCAATTGCGTCAGCCTCGCGCACCTTGTCTTTGACGGCGCGCGTCAAAATCGCACCAGCGCTACGCCCGATTGCAGGCGCTTCACGCTTCAGCCGTTCAAACTGAATCGCAATCCGACGCTCCACCAGCTTGGTCAAAGAACTGCTCACGGCTGTTCTCCCGTCCGGCGCACAACCGTGCCCGTCAAACTCCAAATCCGCTTTGACTGGCTTTGCGGCTCTTGGCGCTGCGCGACCTCAATCTCAAGCTCGCTCCACGCCAGACGCTGTGCCCGTGCGATCTGATCGCGCGTTACCTCGTCACTTTCCGCAATCAGCACGCGCCACGAATCACCGAGTTGTTCGGCGTACCAACCGGAAGCTACTTGCACGATTTCTTCTGGCGCGTCGTTTGCGTCGTTGATACGGCGTAGCGACAGCGCCGTATCGCCCCAGAACAATCTCCGCCGGACAGACAGCCCGACGGCGTAAGCTCTCGTTACCTGGATTGCCTTAGCCACGGCGCGCTTCTCCCCACGAGCCGCCCATCAATGCCGCCGGGTCGTAGCCCAAGCGGATTATCAAGCGACGCCGCACCACGGCACGGTCACGCTCCACGTCGTAATCCAGCCCGTCACCGCCGGTTGGGCGGATTTTCTCTGTGCCAAAGCCCAGCGCGTCCCACTCTTCAATATCGGCGCGCGTTGCCTGACGCTGCACCGGCGTCAGGTCGTCCACGGCGTCAACGATTGAGTCAATCGAAATGAAAAGCCGCCCGCCGGTGACGATTTCCCGCACCTTTTCGAGTTCGAGTTGCGTCAACGGCGCGCTACTCTTGTTCTCGATTGTTTCGAGGGTCGCCATGGTGAAGCCGCCAAATTCGGTAAGCCCAGAAAATCACGGATAGAATTGCGGCCAGCAGAAGCACCAGGTGCGTCACGAGCTTCAACCAGCCGCTCATCTCGTCCAGCCACATCGCATCGGCAACAGTAAACACCACCCAAGCCAAGAAAAACTTAACTGCGTAGTGCTTGTGTTCCAATGCGAGCTGCATAATCAGGACACCTCTTCAAGAACGTACGCTCGGATGGTTCCGGCTGCGCCCGTTCCCGTCGAAAACGCAATCTGCCCGCTGGCGTTGATGAATCGCGCCGACTCCAGCACTACGAAATAGGTAGTGTTGGCTGCGGTCGTTAGAACGAAATCTCCCAGCGGGCGGAACGAAGGCGGGTTATCGCCTTCAAGAAATGTGATATTCCCGGCGGTTGTTGCCGCAATGTGGATGAGCAGTCGGTGCCCCTTCTTGATTCCGTTCGGCAGCGAGATCGTGTGCGACTCTGACGCGGCATACGCCAGCCCAGCCGGGAGCGTCACGGCAGTCGCACCAACCAAAACAGGATTGAGATTTGCCATTGTTCCGCACCCCCTTAGCTGAAGTTGACAAAGGCCATCGCCAACATTTCCGGCCGAATCACCTTGCAGCCGTACAAGTACAGCGACTTGACTGCCTGCCCGAACCGACGCTCAGGGCGATAGACTTCCGTCGCCTGGATCAGCGCCACAAACGAAGTTGCGTCACTGACGCCAGCGATAATCCGGTGAACGTTGGATTGAATCGGCACGTTATTGCTCACAATCACGTCGAACCCGGCAATCGGGCCAACAAGCCCGTTTGCCAGCGCTGCCTGTGATTGCTGCGCCGCCGTGAACACACAGTTCTGGTGAATCAGCAGCCGCGTCAAAAACAGTGGCGACACGACGACCCAGCGCCCGCTACGCGGCACGTTCGCCTCGTCCAGTTCCCCGGCAAGGCGCACCAGCGTCAGATAGCTGTCGTTTGTCGCTGTGGAGTTGATTGTGATTGGGTTTGACTGCGAACCAATCTTGTTGGCGTTGGCCACGTCCGCGGCCATCTTGCCCGCCACGTGCTGGTCAGCCGTGTCAGCAAGCTTATACGCCGCGCTACGGCTCGAAACCGCAATCAGGTCGTACGGCGAAGTCGCCGAGTCAATATCGTCAACGGCGAAGTGGATTGCCTTTGCCTGGTCAACGACAAGCGTGGTGCTTGCATCGTTCAGCGCTTCCGGCGCGGCAAGGTCGGTGTTTCGAGTGTAGTCAACAATAGCAGGAGCCGAAAGCATCGGGATACGCACGGTATCTCCGACGCCGCGAAGCTGCCCTTCGTATTTTCGATTGACGCAACGCGGGCTGGCGTAAACAAGAGCTTTTTCCAGCTCCTCTTCCAGCGTTGCAGCCCAGACTGTGCCGATAACGTGTGAAAACGCCACGGGCGGGATACCTCCACGAGATTTGCTTGCGCTCAAGCGTCTCGCAGGGCGTCCCGCCCGGTCAGCGCGATTTGATTGTTTTCAGGTTAGCCGATTATCTCCCTTGACGCAAGGCTTCCCGCACTTCGTCAAGGCGCGCGCGGATTTCCTCCGGCGTCATTTTCTCCAGCGCCTCGCGCGTCAGCTTTCCGCCAGCCGTCAAAGCCCCTTGTGGCGTCCCGGAGCCTGTAATCGAGCGCCCATAGAAAAACGGAAACTCTTTCTGAAGACGTTTCCCGAAGAAACTGGCAGGGTCATCTGCCACCGGCGTTCCGTCCGCATCGAGAAAGACAATATCCGCACCTCGCAACTCGTAGCGTCCGTCCAGCAGCTTCAATAGGTTGTTCACGTGCGCTGGCGCAACACCAGCCGCCAGCGCCCACTCCTTCAGCGAGTACTGCACGCGCTCGCGCTGCCGGGCGGCTTCAATCTCTTCGCGTTCACGGCGCAGCTCTTCGAGTTCTTTGCGCAGCGCCACAATGCGCGGGTCGTCCGCTTCAGGGTCAACTGTCGGACGGATTTTGCGCTCCAGCGCTTCGAGCTTGCGCCGTGCTTCGCGATGCGCTTCACGCTCTTTGCGCAGGGCTTCTTTCAGTGGGGCCGGGTCGTCAACCTGCACGGGCAGGACAAACTTCCCCTCGCGCTCTTCGTAGAACGGGCGCAGCGGCTCCGGCACGGCGTCCAAAGTGTCAACCTCAACAGGTAGTGGTTCAGCCATAAACAACCTCTAGCGGTAGATAATCGTACACTTGCAGCGCGTCCGGCACACAGACGCGCCAATCGGCGGAATCACGTCAATGGGTAGCCACTTGTTTGCCCACTCAAGGCAATCCGAGCAGTGTTCAGCAATCCCTAAGACACGCTTAGCCTCGGTGTAGCCTACTGCTTTGTGTTTGATTCGCTCCAAGTCGGAGAACGTCCCGTAGGCAGCTCCGGCGTAGAGTTCCGCACGCGCGATAAACCGCCCGTCAACAGGCAACCCTTCGGCTTCCCATCGGCGCAAAAACTCGTACTGGCGTCGCACAGCCGCCCCAACGCGCCCTAAGTCGGAAGGCGTCAGCTTGTCCATTCCGCCAGCAGCAACAGCAGCGTGCGCAAGGTGCAAAGCCTTGACGCGGGATTTCATCGCAATCAGCCACTCGACGCGCGAAATCTCGCCTGCCTGGAGTTGCTTGGCGAGTTCGCGCATTTCCTGCCCAACGCCACGGCGCACGCGGTCAAGTTCCGCCAGTACCTTCGCTCGCGCTACAAAGCGGCCGTTGGGCGCGATATAGCGCTGCGCCTTCTCGCTCCAGCGAAATGTTTTCTCAGTGGCGGCTTTATTCGGCATCGAGCAGTCGTGGTATCAGTGTGGAGTATTTACGCGCGAGCGTTCGCGCGTAGGCGAAGTCCTGCGGTTCAAACGCGATCTCGCCTTCCAACTCTGTCTGGCTGTACGTCCACCTTTTAGGCTTCTTCGGTTTCTTCTTCGGCTTGATTTTCTTCACTACTCCCTCCCCATTGATTGGCAAGGCGTTCAAGTACGACAGCCGGCGTGACTCCCGCCGGAAGCGCGCCGGACTGTTCAAGGGCTTCGAGGTAGGTTTCAAGGTCAAGGTCTCCGGCACGGCGTGCGGATTCGAGTAGCGGCAAAGCCTGTGTCCAATCTGTCGTTGCGTCAAGCTCTGTCCCGATTTGCACGCTGTTCGCAACGCTGTCGGTAGGAAGCCCCAGCATTGTCAAGTGCCACCACAGGCAATTCTCCAGCGCATCACGGCACGATTGCGCCGCGTCACGCAATAACGCGGTGCGCATCGTGTGCAGGTGAACCGCTTCCGTTGCCGTGCGGTTTTTCGTATCGCCAATGGCGAGTGATAGCGCTTGCATTTCGCGCTCAATCCTGTCCAGCGCGCTAGCCGCCGAGCCGATACCAGCGCCCGAAATCTCCACGTACTCAAGCGACTGCTCCGGCTGAAGCAGCGCCACAGCCGACGGCGCAATCCGTAGCGTCTCGCCTTCCGGTATCCCCTTCGCCGTCAGAATAGCAACGCACGCCAAGTGGAGATTGTATTTGTAATCGGAATAAGTCTGGTAGTACTCAGCTTCGCGATACGCCAGAGGCAAAAACGGCGAGTGCGCTACGAACGGCGCGTCCGGCGGCGCGGCGTACAGCGGCACAATCGGAATTGACGGCAGCGGCAGCGTAGTCTGGAAGTCCACCACGTAACGCGGCTCGCGCTCGTGCGGTTCCTGCACCTCGCGATAAACGGTCACCACCACGCCTTGCGATTCCAGCGTGAAAACGCGATACCGCGTCACAACCCGTTGTGTGAATTGCCCGTCCGGTTCGATTGCTGTTTCCCGAACAACAGCACGCACCAAGACAAGCTCACCGTTGACGCGCTCATGCCGCCAGTTGATTACGTCGGCGCGGTGACGCAAAACCCAGTACGGCCGTCCGCCTTCCGCTGGCGCGTCAATTACGACGAATGCCACGCCGTCACGCAACGCTGCTGCAAGTGCCTGTGCGGCGAACCGGTCGCCGTGCGTCCCGGCAAGGTCAATATCTTCCCAGTGCGACAGGAATACCGGCGGCACTTGCTCGGCGAACTGCACGCCGTCACGCACAATCAGCCCTACGGTCTGCTGAATCGTGCGGGCGAAGACACCAGGCAGCACAGCGGTTGCCAGCCGGGTGCGCCACGTATCCTGTGCTTCAAGCGGAAAGCGCGGAAGCAGAAACTCACCTTCGGCACGCGCTGCGCGCGTCCCGCCCCACAAGGCAGCGCAAGTGCGCAGCTCTTCAAGGTAGGGCGAAAGCAAAGGTGATACTGCTGCCGGAACGTCTTTGTTGGTCACAGTCTATTGACTTCCGCCGTTCTAACCCTAACACAGGCGGCCATCAACTCTTGAAGCTCGTCCTGCTTGTCGGACAACTCCCCCATCGCCACAACCAAGTCTTCGAGTCGTACTTCGAGTCCTGCTTCGTTTAACTCTTTCTGGGTGATTTTTTCGAGCAGCCCCAAAGCCCGTTCAGCAAGCAGAACGGCGTTCGCGCGTGCGTAAACGTCCACACAAAGCCCGGCCGCACGCTGGATTTCGTAGATGTGCGCTTTTTGCGCCTGCGTGAGCATATCAAGCCTCCCAAAGTCCGAAGTCAATCATCAATTGACGCAATGCGTTGACGAGCGTGATAGCGGTTGCCAGGTCAGTCGCCGCCGGCGGCGCGGTTGCACGCGGTATTGGCGTTGCGCCAAGAACAGACACACGTGGCTGCGCCCCGTCAGAGTCCACGGTGAACCCAACGCGCTCGTTTGACGCGGCGTCACACGCCACCACGTCGGTACGCCCCCGGCGTGTAGCCGGAACGTTGTCCAGCCAGCGAAAGACCATTCCCCCAGCGTAGCGTCCGTTTACCGCATCCGAAGTCGTTATCTGGTGCAACAGGTAGAACTTCGTGCCAACCGGACGCGGCGGGCTGAACTCGCTGGACAGGATAAAGTGCCGTGACGCGTTGGCAAACGCCCGCGCGCCAATAGCAGTTGCGCCGCCGCCGAGAAAATCCAAAGCCCCAACGGCAGTCCCGACAACCGTAACTTCTGAGTTTCCCTGCCCGGCGTTAGCAGAGAACCCCACAACGATGCACTCCTGTCCGCCGTTGTGTGCGGCGCTGACGCTTGCCCCCACGGCAGTGGAAAACGCGCCAGCTCTGGCATTGCGTCCTATCGCCGTTGCGCCGAGACCCAGCGTTTGCGCAATAGCTCCCACTGCTGTCTGTGAGTTTGCGGCTGCGATTGCTTGCCCAACGCCAAGTGAAGTATTTTCGCTTCCCGACGGTAGCGTTGTTTGTCCTAGCGCAATCCGGTTGGTCGCCGTGTCAAGCTGGTAGTGGTTCAGCTTGTTCTTGTCTGTTGGGTTCAGCAGCCCGGCGTTTGTCGTGTCGGCTTGCGGAATCGTCGCCGGCGTGCCCGTGCTACTTGTAACCTGCCCGCTGTCAGGCGCAGGGATATAGCCCAAATCAGTCGCGCCGCCGCTTGCAGACAACACGCCGCCGGACAGAGAAAGATTTGCGCCAACCTGGATTTCTTCCGGCGGCCCGGCGGTTGCGCCGCGTCCAAGCAGGCGGTTGGGTGTCACGTCTTGAATCTTGTCGTATAGCACCGCGCCGTCTTGGATTTTTGGCGTCGTGACGGCGTTCGCTGCAATCTTTGACGCGGTGACAGCGTTTGACGCGATTTTCGAGCCAGTCACCGCGCCGCTGGCGAGTTGCGTCGTGTCAATCGAGCCGTCCGCCACAGACGCCTTCGCCTGCCCCGGCGTGGTAAAGTCCCACTCTACTGTTGCCGTATCCGTCGCAACACGCTCGGCGGTCAACGTTGGGTCAGCCGCCGCCACAAGGTATTGTGCGTTGACCGGCGCGGCGGCAGAGCTGATAACACCAGTGCCAGGGTTTATCGTGACAGTCGTGCCGTCCACCCGGACGTGACCCAAGACGCCAGACGGGCCAACGCCAGCAATCTTCTGCTCGTGCGCGTCAAGCAGCACCTGCCAGTTGTTCGGCGGCGTGGCGTTGCCCAGCAGCAAAGCCTGCAACGTGATTGGCGTCGCGCCCGGCGGCACAATAATTGTGCCACGCCAGCCGTCCGGGAGCGTGACTTCTATCTCAATACCGGTTGGCAATTGGAGCGTTGCGTCACCATTCGCGTCAGTCGTAACTGTATAGACGCGCGAGGGATATACGTCCGCCGGCGTGGACTGGCCCTTTTTGAGGGGACGGAAGGTGACACGCGCGCTTGCCAGCGGCTGGTTTGGAATTTCTGCTAGCGAAAGATTGACAGTGCGCACAGCTAGTCCTTTTTGCGTTGACGCAAAATCACCTGGTCAATGACGCGCCCGGCGGTCTCGCCCGGAGTTACTGGTTTTTCTTTCTCAGGCGGAAAGTGCTCCGGGAAAAGCGAGCGTCCCAGCGCCGTAGCGACAGCAGCAACGGTTCCGGCAATCAGTGCCAGCGTCTGGTACTGTGGGAACGTTGCGGCAATCAACGAGCCGACGGTAGCGATAAGCGCCAAGACGGTTACGAAGCGGTTGGGGGTTTTCACGGCTCACCTCGGCAAGTAGCTGAACTCTGTCCGGTATTGAGGCTTGCGAGGTCGCCAGCCCCACACTGCGTAGCACACCGCGTCAGCGCGATCGGGAGAGCGTCCCAAGCGTTGCCGCACGGCATCCTTCGGCTCCAGCAGTATCCTACCGCGCTGGTAGGCGTAGCGCAACGCTGAAAGCTCGTCCTTCAGCTTTCGGTCGTCAGGAAGCGCCACGTCACGATAACGCAGGTGTTCAGCCAGAACCCAGTAGGACTCCGCCCGCAGGTTGGCAAACTGCCCGTCACGGATTGCAGCTTCCGCCCCGTTGAAGGCTTCGACGTTAAGTTTTTCCTTGCGAAGTATATCCGTCAAGCCACCACCAAGCCCAGCGTCGTCAACGACAATGCGGTGCTGGCGGTACTTAGAGAGAATGAGTTCGGCGATTGTTGTGATAGGGGCTTTTCGCAGCGTGTGCAGGATAGACGTTGCGCCGTTGCGTGCAACGCCGGCAATCACGGTTTCGTCGTTGCCAAACCGCGCAACGTCAACACCTATCGAAACAAGCGTGTCAGGCTGACGCGCATCACCGGACAGCGTTGTTGCGTCAAAGAAGGCATTTTCGTCGCTATTCCAGTCAACGAATTCCGCGAGATATTCCTGCCGGAAAACGTTTTCGGGAAGCTCGCGCTGACGTTCCGCGATTTCTTCGGCGGGGATAAACGGATTGGCGATAGTCGGAGCGGTAAAGGAAGCCCAGTCGGGGTAGTCCGGGTCTTCGCCGCGCCGGTAAAGCTCCCAGAAATAGTTGAGTCCTGCGGGAGTGGAAATAAACCACGCTTCGCCGCGTATATCGGTAAGCGTCGGAGCGATGGCGTGCTCCCAAGCTTCTTTGAGATTGCGCGCGTGAGCAGCTTCGTCGAGAACAACGCGGGCGTATTTGCGTCCGCGTCCGGCATCCGGGCGTTCAAGTGTCCAGCCGTCAATCGAGCCGCCGTTGAGTAGCTCGATCCGCATTTCGGCGCGGTTTGCACGCCGCGTCAGCGGGCGAAGCGTCCGCTCGATTCCCGCCCAGACTTCCAGCAGCAGCTTGTAGCTGGGCGCAAAGACGGCAACCGGGCGGCCTTCAATTGCGCCGCCGGGCGCAAGCGTAAGCCACTCGGTTGCGAGAAGCGTTTTGCCGAAGCGCCGTCCGGCAGCGACGACTTTGAAGCGTCGCCGGTCAGCCAAGATAGCGAACTGCGCCTTGTGCAGCGTCAGCTTCGGCAGCTTTACGGCGATCGCGGGCATTAACTACGCGCTGCTTCGCGCATTCTCTTCAGCTTACGGGCGTAAGCCTTTTGCCGGGACTCACCAGCACGCTGGAAAAAGCGCACCCCTTTGCGCGTGGTGTGCCACTTGCCTTTTGCTTCGGCCATAATCACCTCCCGATGAGATCGCAATAGGTCAGGGTTTCGTTCTCGACGACATCGAAAACTTCGGGTTCCCAGCCGCCGGGAACGAAAACGTAAACAAGCTCGCCGAGTTCGTCTTCGTAAAGCACCAACCCGTTGGGGGTGTGCTCTCCCGCTACCGCAATATACGGCGAAACCAGCCTCGTTTGGTAGTCGAAAATCTGCCAGTGGGCGCGTAGGACACCAAGAAGGTCGCGCGGGCATTCGTGAGCCTTGCGCCACGTCTCTCCGGCTGTAATCAGATTGCGGATGCTGCGGCCGAACGGCTGGACAAATTCCTTGTACCAACCCTTGTCTTTTGGTAGCCCCACGTCGCACCAAGCGGCAAAGTTTTCGACTCCGAACATAACGGGCTTACCGCCGCCCAACTCTGTCAAGTGCTTGAGCCAGCCTGTGAGCGTGGGCCAGAACGGATAGCCCAGCTCGAAGTAGGCGTCCCAGAAATCGAACGGCGAATCGGCATCACCAAAGACGCGGATACCGGCGGCACGCGCATCATCACACCAGGCGGCGATAACACCGGCGTCCGGCGGCAGTTTTTTGAGTCCGTATTGAACCCACTCTCCGAAGCGCTGTCTGGTGTGCGGCGTCATTGCCGCCACCTGAAAGCGTGACAGGTGAAGCGGCTGAACCCAAACATGCGTTACGTCAACGTCAAGCAGGTCGTACAGCAGGCGGTCCGTGTCCAGCCACCACTCTGGAACGAATGGGTTGATGCCGACGACGAGGTGATGCCCGTGACGCTTGATTTCAGCAATCAGTTCGAGCCGCTGACGGTGAGTTGGCGCAGCCGGTTCCGCTTCGCGCAAAAAGGCTTCGTTGTCGGAAGTGAGCGAGACATACCACATTGTCGGCTTACCTGAAAGGGCAAGTTCGATAGCGGCACGCTCGCCACCACGTGTCTGATAGCTCCATTGGAAGCCAAGCGGGGTTAGGGTTTCGTAGAGATTGACGAACGTCTCGGCGTTTGATTTTGCGAACGGGTCAACGGTATTGCTGGCAAGCGCCGGGTAGCCACGCACGGCAAGCCAGCGGCAGGGGTCTTGGTCGTCGAAGTCACGTTCGGTCAGGCTTCTGACAAGTTGACGCAAAAACGAACCGTCGAACCGGCGGTTAGGGTTGTTCAAGGTGGCGAAGCAATAAAAGCACCCGTGCGAGCAGCGGTTCAGGTCGAGGTGAAGCGGCACGGGTGAAACCAGAAACTCACCGGTATAGACACGCAAACTCACTGATAGTCCTCAATCAGCTTCACGAGAACGTCAGACCAAGTACCGCCCATGCGCTTGCGCAAAAGCTTGAGTTTTTCGTAAGCAGCGCGGGGTAAGTTGACAAGCAACGGGTAAGTGATAGGCGCGGGTTTGGTTTCGGCGGACTTGGAGTGCCTGGTTTTTGTGATTGGCGCGTCTTCCCTATCTTCAACAGGGAAGTCTTCGTTTTCGGCGGGAAGCAGCTCGTCCAAGTCAAGGAACGACAGGTCAACGTCTTCGAGGGTCAACTCGCCCACCTCAAGAGACAGCAACGGAACATCCCAGACAGCCATTTCCGCCAGACGGTTGTCGGCGAGAATGTACGCGCGGCGTTGCGCGTCAGACAGGTGTGAGAGGCGAACACACGGGACAGACTCAAGCCCGAGTTGCCGCGCGGCGGCAAGACGCGCGTGACCGGCAATAACGCCGTCGCCGTCGTCAATCAGGATTGGGCTGTTGAAACCGAACTGGCGGATACTTTCGGCAATCGCATCAATTTGCGCGTCACTGTGCGTGCGCGCGTTGCGTTCGTAGGGGCGGAGTTTTTCGACAGGCAGGTACTCAATTCGCAGCGCCATAGACGCCGTAACTCCGCTCGATAACGATTTCCGTCTTGGCACCGCCGTAGCTGTCAAGCCCCCAGTTGATTCTCTCGATTTTCTGGAGATTGATCAGGGTCTC
>Ga0308414_1002115_pt1 | contig 12934 bp, 13 predicted proteins | sample HotsprSampleOS50_FD_205667 | JGI IMG/M metagenome (GOLD analysis project Ga0308414, IMG submission 205667) | Hot spring phototrophic mat microbial communities from Octopus Spring, Yellowstone National Park, Wyoming, United States - 20090730_OS50 ... | reverse complement strand
GCCGCTCCCTCCAGGCCGGCCGGGCGCCCCCGGCCGGCTCAGGAGGGCGCGGCCGCCATTGACAGGCGGTGCCGCCTTCCGGAGAGGGCGGGACGCGATGACGGACCACGCGCGCCACCGCGACCCGACGCTTGAGGACTGGGCCCGGCTTGCCGCCTCGGAGGCGAGGGGCCGCGACCTCTCCTGGACGACGCCCGAGGGGATCGTGATCAAGCCCCTTTTCACCGAGGCGGACCGGCCGCCCGTGCCGCCGGGGCTTCCGGGCTTTCCGCCGTTCACGCGCGGCGTGCGCGCGACGATGTATGCCGTCCGGCCCTGGACCATCCGGCAATATGCCGGCTTCTCGACGGCTGAGGAGTCGAACGCCTTCTACCGCCGCAACCTCGCCGCCGGCCAGAAGGGGCTCTCGGTCGCCTTCGATCTGGCCACCCACCGCGGCTACGACAGCGACCATCCGCGCGTCGTCGGCGATGTCGGCAAGGCGGGCGTTGCAGTCGACACCGTCGAGGACATGAAGATCCTGTTCGACGGCATTCCGCTTGATGCCATGTCGGTCTCGATGACCATGAACGGCGCGGTGCTTCCGACCATGGCCTTCTACATCGTCGCGGCCGAGGAGCAGGGGGTCGCTCAGGAAAAGCTCGAGGGGACCATCCAGAACGACATCCTGAAGGAGTTCATGGTCCGCAACACCTACATCTATCCCCCCGAGCCCTCGATGCGGATCGTGGCGGACATCATCGCCTACACGGCCCGCCGCATGCCGAAGTTCAACTCCATCTCGATTTCCGGCTACCACATGCACGAGGCCGGGGCGACGGCGGTCCAGGAGCTCGCCTTCACGCTGGCCGACGGCATGGAATATGTGCGCGCGGCCATGGCCCAGGGGCTCGAGATCGACAGTTTCGCCCCGCGGCTGTCCTTCTTCTTCGGCATCGGCATGAATTTCTTCATGGAGGTGGCCAAGCTGCGCGCCGCGCGCACGCTCTGGTCGGGCATCATGGCCGGGCTCGGCGCGCGCGACCCGCGGTCCCTCATGCTGCGCACCCATTGCCAGACCTCGGGCGTCTCCCTCCAGGAGCGCGACCCCTGGAACAATGTGATCCGCACGACGCTCGAGGCGCTCGCCGCCGTGCTCGGGGGCACCCAGTCGCTCCACACCAACGCGCTCGACGAGGCGATCGCCCTTCCGACCGACTTCTCCGCGCGCATCGCCCGCAACACCCAGCTGGTCCTCCAGGAAGAGACCGGGATCTGCCGGGTGGTCGATCCCCTGGGCGGCTCGCATTATGTCGAGTGGCTGACGGGCGAGCTGGCCTCGCGCGCCTATGCGCTCATCCAGGAGGTCGAGGCCATGGGCGGCATGACCAAGGCGGTGATCGCCGGCTGGCCCAAGGCCGAGATCGAGCGGGCGGCCGCCGAGAAGCAGGCCGCGATCGATGCGGGCGAGACGGTGATCGTCGGCGTCAACCGCTACCGGCCGGCCAACGACGACCTGCCGGAGCTCCTCGAGGTGGACAATGCGGCGGTCCGCGCCGCCCAGGTTGCCCGCCTGGCCGAGGTGCGCGCGCGCCGCGACCCGGCGCGGGTGGCGGCCGCGCTCGAGGCCCTGCGCACGGGCGCGCGCGGCCGGGCGAACCTTCTTGAACTTTCGATCGAGGCGGCCCGCGCGCGGGCAACGCTCGGGGAGATCTCCGCTGCGCTCGAGGACGTCTTCGGCCGCCACGAGGCCCCCGTGCGGCTGGTCTCGGGCGTCTATGGCCCGAGGCTCGCCGGCCGGCCGCTCGCCCGCGCCGTGCGCGAGGGGGTGGAGGCGGTCGCCCGCCGGCTCGGCCGGCCGCCCAAGGTCGTGATCGTCAAGATGGGGCAGGACGGGCACGACCGCGGCGCCAAGGTCGTCGGCTCGGCCTATGCCGACCTCGGCTTTGCAGTCACCGTCGGCCCGCTGTTCCAGACGCCGGAGGAGGCGGCCCGGCTGGCGGTCTCGGAAGGGGCCGATATCGTCGGGGCCTCGTCGCTCGCCGCCGGGCACAAGACGCTCATCCCCGAGCTCATCGCCCACCTGCGCGGGATGGGCCGGCCCGACATCCGGGTGGTGGCCGGCGGGGTGATCCCGCCGGCGGACTATGAATTCCTGCGCGAGGCCGGCGTGCAGGCGATCTTCGGGCCGGGGACCAATGTGGTCGAGGCGGCCGCCGAGCTCTTGCGGCTGCTCGGCCACAACATGCCGCCGGAGGACGCGCTCATCGCAGCGGAATGAGGCGCCCGCGCGCAGCCGGCGCGGCCGCGCCCCCGCCATCCGCCAAGGGCTCCGCCTCAGCGACCCGGCTGTCGGGCCCCGCCCGGTCGTCCCAAGCTGCGGGCGGCTGCGGCGCGGCGGGCGGCGCGGCAAGCCAGGGCGCAAGCCGGTCCTGCGCGATCAGCTCCTCCACCGTCTGCCGCGGGCGCACGACCGCCCAGCGGTCGCCATCGACCAGCACCTCGGCCACCAGCGGCCGGGAATTGTAGGTCGAGGCCATGGTTGCGCCATAGGCGCCTGCGGTCATGAGCGCGACGAGATCGCCCGCGGCAAGCGGGGTCGTCTCCCGGTCCTCGGCGAAGGTGTCCCCGGTCTCGCACACCGGCCCGACGAAGGTCGCCACCATCCGGCCCGGCCGGGGGCGGACGGCGCGGATGTCGTGATAGACCCCGTAGAGCGTCGGGCGGATGAGGTCGTTCATGGCCGCATCGAGCACCACGAACCGGCGCGTCGCGCCCTCCTTCACCAGCACGACGCGGCAGACGAGGATGCCGGCGTTGCCGACGATCAGGCGGCCCGGCTCGAAGGCAAGCGCAACGCCCCAGCCCGCGCAAAGCCGCCGGACGAGCGCGCCATAGGCCTCCGGATGCGGCGGCGGGGGCAGGGCAGGGTCATAGGGGATGCCGAGCCCGCCGCCGAGGTCCACCCGCTCGACCCGGGCGCCGAGCCCCCGCAGCTCGGCGATCAGCGCCCCGAGCCGCCGGAAGGCGGCCTCGAGCGGCGCAAGCGAGGAGAGCTGGCTTCCGATGTGGATGGCAAGCCCCAGCGGCTGGAGGCCCGGAAGCGATTCGGCGAGCCGCCAGGCCTCCGGCACGCGATCCGCGGGAATGCCGAACTTGGCTTCGCTCCGGCCGGTTGCAATCTTGGGGTTGGTGCCCGCATCCACGTCCGGGTTGACGCGCAGCGCAACCGGCGCCTGCCGCCCGAGCCCCACGGCCACGCGCGACAAGAGCGAGAGCTCCTCAAGGCTTTCCGCGTTGATCTGGTAGATCCCGGCCTCGAGCGCTCCGGCCATTTCCGCCTCGGTCTTGCCCACGCCCGAGAAGATGATGCGCGCGGCCGGAATGCCGGCGGCCAGCGCGCGGCGGAGCTCGCCGTAGGAGACGACATCTGCCCCGCAGCCCTCCGCGGCCAGGATCGCAAGCACCGAGCGGTTGGGATTGGCCTTGACAGCGAATGCGATCAGCGGGTCGGGAAGGCCCCGGAGGGCCTGCCGGAAGACCCGCACGTGGCGCCGGATGGTGGCGGCGGCGTAGCAGTAGAAGGGCGTTCCGACCGCCTCGGCGATCGCCGGAAGCGGCACCTCTTCGGCGAAGAGGACGCCGTCGCGCTCGGCGAAATGGTCCATCAGCGCGGCGGCCGGCCGCCGGCCGAGCCTGCCGGCGCTTCTCCGAGCGGCGGCAGCGCCACGCCCGGCGGCACCGGGGCGAAGGGATCCTCCGGCGGCACCGTGCCGCGGCGCAGCGGCTCATCGAGGCGGACCGGCTGGGCCTGGGGCGCAACCGCAAGCGCCGCCTCGGTCTCGGCCGCCTGCCGCGCCCGTTCCGCGCGGGGGGGAAGCGCGCCGTCGGCGGCCGGGCGCGTGAGCGGCCCGCGGTAGCCGCAGCCGGCCGCCAGCAGCAGGAGGAGGAGCGCGGCCCTCACGCGGCCCAGCCGGCGATTTCGGCCTGTGCGGCGGTGGCCGCCGCGCGCACCCGGGCGGGCGCGGTGCCGCCCGGGCTTGTCCGGCTGCGTACCGAGGCCTCGACGGAGAGGTCGGCCGGCGGGAGGGCCGCAAGGCGCGGGTCGAGGGCGGCGAGCGCCTCCCCCGGGAGCGCCTCGAGTGCCACGCCCCGCTCCTCGGCCAGCCGCACCGCCCGGCCGGCCAGGTGGTGCGCCTCCCGGAAGGGCAGGCCGGCCTCGCGCACCAGCCAGTCGGCGAGGTCGGTTGCCGTCGAGAAGCCGGTCTCGGCCACCGCCCGCATGCGCGCGCGCCGGAAGACCAGCCCCTCGGCCATGCCCGCCATGGCGGCAAGCGCAAGGTCGAGGAGGTCGAAGGCCTCGAAAACCGGCGCCTTGTCGCACTGCATGTCCTTCATATAGGCGAGCGGCAGGCCCTTCATCACCGCCATCAGGCCGGTCGCAAGGCCGATGAGCCGCCCGGCGTGGCCGCGCACCAGCTCGGCACCATCCGGGTTGCGCTTCTGCGGCATGATGGACGAGCCGGTCGACCAGGCATCGGGCAGCTCCACGAAGCCGAAGGGCTGGGAGGCCCAGAGCACGATCTCCTCGGCCATGCGGGAGAGATGGAGCCCGCACAGCGCCGCGGCCCCGAGATAGTCGAGGGCGAAATCCCGGTCCGAGACGGCATCGAGCGAATTGGCCGCCGGGGCGTCGAAGCCGAGTTCGCGTGCGACCATCTGGCGGTCGACCGGAAAGCCCGTCCCGGCAAGGGCCGCCGCCCCGAGCGGACAGCGGTTCATCCGCGCCCGGGCATCGCGCAGGCGGCCGGCATCGCGCGCCAGCATCTCCACCCAGGCAAGCAGATGATGCCCGAGCGTGACCGGCTGGGCCACCTGGAGGTGGGTGAAGCCGGGCATGATCGTCTCCGCCTCCGCCTCGGCGCGGCGGGCGATGATGGAGGCGAGCCGGGCTAGGGCTGCGAGGTTCTGGTCCACTGCGTCCCGCACCCAGAGCCGGAAGCTCGTGGCCACCTGGTCGTTGCGGCTGCGCGCCGTGTGCAGCCGCCCGGCATCCGGGCCGATGCGGCGGAAGAGCTCGGCCTCGACCGCCATGTGGATGTCCTCGGCGCCCTCGGCCGGAGGCCCGGCCATCTCCCAATCGTGCCGGATCGCCTCGAGGCCCGCGACCATCCGCTCGGCCGTCTCCTGCGGCACGATCCCGGTTGCCCCGAGCATCCGCGCGTGCGCGATCGAGGCACGGATGTCCTGCCGCCACAGCCGCTTGTCGACGGGGAGGGAGGCGTTTATCGCCCGCATCACGGCATCCGGGCCGGCGGCGAAGCGCCCGCCCCAGACCGGGTCGGCCGCAGGCCCCGCGCCGGAGGGCCCGCAGACCGAAGGGGTGGGGGCTCCCGGTGGCGGCGCGCTGGAGGGCTCGCAGGCAGGAGAGGCGGGGCTGGTCATGCGGTGGCTTGCGGTCTTGGCGGCGCTCGCGCTTGGGGCCTGCGGTGGCCCCGCGCCTAGCGGGGGGGCGGCCGGCGGGCAAGGCGCCCCGGGCGGGCCACCCGGCGCTGCAGCGGCGGGCGGGGCGGCGGGCGGGTCCCCGGCCGCCGTCCGCCCGCGGGCCGGGCCCGACCGCAGCCATGCGGGAACACCCGCCCCGGACGTGCCGCTCGAGACCGGGCCCGACGGGGCGACCGAGACGGTGGCGGCGCTCGCCCGCGCCGAAGGGCGGCCCGTCCTCGTCAACCTCTGGGCCACCTGGTGCGCGCCCTGCGTGCGCGAGCTTCCCACGCTCGACCGGCTGCAGGCCGAGATGGGCAGACGGCTGCTCGTCGTTCCGGTCAGCCAGGACATGGAGGGCTGGCGCGCCGTCTCGCCGGCGTTCACGGCCGAGCGCTACCCGCATCTCAGCACCCGGGTGGACAGCGCCATGGCCTTCGGGTCCGCGCTCGGCCTGCGCGCGCTTCCCGTCACCATCCTCTACGATGCGAACGGGCGCGAGGTCTGGCGCTATCTCGGCGACCTCGACTGGACGAGCGCCGAGGCGCGTGCCCTCATCGCTCAGGGGCTCGCCTCCGGCTGAGGCGCATCGTCGGCCGGCGCGACGCGAAGGAGGCTGCCCTCGACCGCCACGACGCGCACGCGCGCCCCGGCGGGAGCGTCCGGCCCGCGCGCGGCCCAGCTCGTATCCCCGATCTGCACCCGCCCGCTGCCGCCGACGATCGGCTCGGTGACGGTCGCCCATGCCCCGAGCAGTCGCTCCGCGGGCCGGTTGAGCGCGGGATCGGCGGTCGGGATCGCGCCGTGCCGGGCGTAGCGGCGCGAGGCCATCACCGAGACCACGGCGAAGAAGGCGAAGGCGGCGAGCTGCCAGGCCCAGTCGAGGCCGAGGAGCACGGTGACGAGCGCGGTGAGCAGCGCAGCGGCCGCAAGCCACAGCATCCAGGCCCCGGGCATCAGGAGTTCCGCCGCCGCGAGGACGACCGCGGCGGACAGCCAGCCCCAGGGCGTCATCGCTCCCTCAAGCCAGGGCGGAAGGGGAAGCGGCATGCCGGGCCGGCGCGGGTCTTCAGCCCGTCGTCCAGGGGTTGGCCGCCGGCCCGCCGGCCTGCGGCACCGCGACCCGCTCCCGCCCGTGGTCGACGAGCCGCGGCGCCGGCTCGGCGGGCGCCTCCGGCCGGCGGCTCTCCCCCGCTCCGGCGGCATCGGCGCCAGCCTTGGCCTCCTTCACCAGGTCGGCGATGCCGCCGAGCGCCCCGGCAATGGCGGTTGCCTCGAGCGGCAGGAAGAGCGTCTTGGCGTTCGGGCTGCGGGCGAAGGCTTCGAGGCTTTCCACATAGCGCTGGGCGACGAAATAGTTGATTGCTTGGACGTCGCCCTCGGCGATCGCGCGCGAGACCATGGCAGTGGCGTTGGCCTCGGCCTCGGCGGACCGCTCGCGCGCCTCGGCGTCGCGGAAGGCGGCCTCGCGGCGGCCTTCGGCCTCGAGGATCTGGGCCTGCTTCTCGCCCTCGGCGCGCAGGATTGCCGCCGCGCGCTGGCCCTCGGCCTCCAGCGTTACCGCCCGCTTCTCGCGCTCGGCCTTCATCTGCCGGGCCATGGCGTTCACGATGTCCTGCGGCGGGCGGATGTCGCGCACCTCGACGCGGGTCACCTTGACCCCCCAGGGCATGGTCGCCTCGTCGACCACGGAGAGGAGCCTGGCATTGATCTCGTCGCGCTTGGACAGGCTCTCGTCGAGATCCATCGAGCCCATCACCGTGCGCAGGTTGGTCTGGGCGAGGTTGGTGATGGCCACGAGCAGGTCGGAGACCTCGTAGGCAGCCTTGGCGGCATCGAGCACCTGAAAGAAGACGACCGCATCGACCGAGACGATCGCATTGTCGCGGGTGATCACCTCCTGGGTCGGAATGTCGAGCACCTGCTCCATCATGTTGATCCGGTGCCCGACGCGGTCGATGAAGGGGACGATCAGCGAGAAGCCGGGCCGCAGGGTCTGGGTGTAGCGGCCGAGCCGCTCGAGCGTATACTCATAGCCCTGGCGGACGACGACGACCGACTTGGCCACGACGATGACGGCGAGGACCGCAAGCAGGATCGCAAAGGCGATGCCGTCGATCATGGGGATACCCTTTTCCGCACGCCCCCTCCCAGATAGGACGCGCAGCGCAGGACACAATCGGGAAAGCCCCATGGACGACACCCGGCCGCGCCGCAGCCTCCTTTACCTCCCCGCCTCCAACCCCCGGGCGATCGCCAAGGCCCGCGCACTTGCCTGCGACGTCGTCATCCTCGACCTCGAGGATTCGGTTGCGCCCGAGGCCAAGGAGGCCGCCCGGGCGGAGGCGGTGGCGGCCGCCGCGGCCGGGGGCTGGGGCGCGCGCGAGGTCGCGATCCGGGTCAACGGGCTGTCCACCCCCTGGGCGGAGGCGGACTTCCGGGCGGTTGCCGCCTCGGCGGCCGACGTGCTGGTCGTGCCGAAGATCGCTGACGCCGCCGATGCCGCGCGGGCGGTTGCGCTGGCCGGCGGCAAGCCGGTCTGGCCGCTCATCGAGACGCCGCAGGCGGTGCTCTCGGCGGCTGCGATCGCAGCGACGTCCGGCATCCATGGTCTTGTGGCCGGCTTTGCGGACCTCGCCAAGGACCTGCGCCTCAAGGTGGGGCGGGGGCGGGAGCCGCTCTTCCATGCCATGAGCCAGATCGTAACGGCCGCCCGCGCGGCGGCGATCCTCGCCTTCGACGGCGTGTTCGTGGACATCGCCGATACCGAGGGGCTGGCCGCCGAGGCCGCGCAGGCGCGCGCCTTCGGCTTCGACGGCAAGACCTGCATCCACCCCTCCCAGCTGGCGGCCGTCAACGCGGCCTTCTCGCCGGCCCCCGAGGAGGTGGCCGATGCCCGCGGGCTCCTCGAAGCCCATGCCGAGGCGATGCGGCAGGGGCGTGCGGTTGCAACCTTCCGCGGCCGGATGGTGGAGGTGCTGCACGTGGTCGAGGCCCGGCGGACGCTGGCGCTGGCCGAGCGACTCGCTGCAACGGCGCCCGAGGCGGCAAGCGGCTGACGGCGCCCGCACGCTGGAAGGGGCACCGGCCGCGGCCGGGATGCGCGGCCGCCCGTCCGAGCGTCCGTGACCAGGGCCGGCGGATCCGGGACGCCAGGTCAGCGACGTCTGCGGGAGCACCGTCTTCGAACGAAGGGGTGCGCCTGTTGCCCGCCGGATGCGGGGCGGTGCCGCCCCCCGGGGTTGCGAAGCCAAGGTCGAAGCGGGCTGCCGGAGCGCTTGCCTTCGCGCCCGGACTGCGCCGGCGATCCTTGCGCGCCGGGCGCTGCAATCGGCCCCGCAACCGCCGCCTCGTGCATCACCCCGGCGCCTTGCCGCGGCGCGAGGCCCGGCCGACCGTGGCCGTTGCCCCGGCCCCGCAAGGCTCGCCCGGTGCCCCCGGAGGCGCCGGCGCGCGGCGCGAGGCGTCTTTTCCGTAAGCCCAGGGCCGCCCAAGCGCCCGCTGGATGCGGGCGGCTCAGGCCTCGATCAGCCGCCGTTCCCGCGACAAGCGCAGCATCTCCTTCTGCAGCTTCTCAAACGCCCGCACCTCGATCTGCCGGACCCGCTCGCGGCTGATCCCATACTGCTGCGAGAGCTCCTCGAGCGTCTGCGGCTCGTCCACCAGCCGGCGCTGGGTCAGGATATGCCGCTCGCGGGCGTTGAGCGAGCCCAGCGCCTCCTCGAGCAGCTGGTGGCGCAGGCTGCTTTCCTGGGCGTCGGCCACCAGCAGGTCCTGGGTGGGCCCCTCGTCCACCAGCCAGTCCTGCCATTCGCCCTCGCCGTCCTCGCGGAGGGGAGCGTTCAGGCTCGTGTCTCCGCCGCGCAGCATGCGGCGGTTCATGGCCGTCACTTCCTCCTCGGAGACGCCGAGGTCGGTTGCGATGCGCTTGACGTCCTCGGGCTGGAGGTCGCTGTCCTCCAGCGCGTTGAGCTTGCCCTTGAGGCGGCGCAGGTTGAAGAACAGCTTCTTCTGCGCGGCCGTCGTTCCGATCTTCACAAGCGACCAGCTGCGCAGAATATATTCCTGGATCGCCGCCTTGATCCACCACATCGCATAGGTGGCAAGGCGGAATCCCCTGTCGGGCTCGAACTTCCTGACCCCCTGCATCAGGCCGATGTTGCCCTCGGAGATGAGCTCCGACATCGGAAGCCCGTAGCCGCGATAGCCCATGGCGATCTTGGCGACCAGCCGCAGGTGCGAGGTGACGAGCCGTGTGGCCGCCTCCGGATCCTGATGCTCCTGCCAGCGTTTGGCCAGCATATATTCCTCCTCCGGGGAGAGCATCGGGAACTTCCGGATCTCGGCGAGGTATCGGCTGAGCGAGGCCTCGGGCCCGAGCGCCGGGACCGCTGCAGGCAGGTTGGTCGACATGGCTCCTCCTCAACGTCCATCCTGTCAGACGGAAAGGAGACTTGCCAGCTCCTGAATGTCGTCGGGCACGGGGCTTTCGAAGCGCAGGGCGGCCCCCGTCACCGGATGCACGAAGCCCAGCGTGCGCGCGTGCAGCGCCTGCCGGAACAGCCCGGCCCGCGCGCCGATTTCCCGCGCTGTTCGCGTGCCATAGAGCGGGTCGCCGAGGATGCTGTGCCCGATGGCCGCCATGTGGACCCGCACCTGGTGGGTGCGCCCGGTCTCCAGCCGGCAGCCGACGACTGCGGCATCCTGAAGCAGGCGCTCGACCTGCCAGTGGGTCACCGCCCGCTTGCCCGCGGGCGGCGCCACCACCGCCACCTTGCGCCGGTTGGCGGGCATCCGGGCCAGATGGGTCTCGATTCGGCCCGCGGCCGCCTGCGGATGGCCGAGGACGACCGCCAGATAGCTGCGCTCGACCGCGTGCGCCTTGAACTGGCGGGCGAGCCCGACGTGCGCGGGGTCGGTCTTGGCGACGACGAGCAGGCCGGAGGTGTCCTTGTCGAGGCGGTGGACGATCCCCGGCCGCGCCACCCCCCCGATTCCCGAGAGCTGCCCGCGGCAATGGTGGAGGAGGGCGTTGACGAGTGTCCCGCCGGGATTGCCGGCAGCCGGATGGACCACGAGGCCTGCCGGCTTGTCGACGACGAGCAGATGGGCGTCCTCGAAGACGACGGCAAGCGGGATCGGCTCCGGCGCCGCCGCGGGCGCCGCCGGCCGCGGCAGCCGGACGGTCAGCCGCTCGCCGCCGGCCACCCGTCGCGCCGGGTCGTAGAGCGGCCCGCCTTCGCCGGCCACATGCCCGGCGGCGATCAGCGCTTTCAGCCGCTCGCGCGACTGGTGGGGAAGGGCAAGGGCGAGCGCGCGGTCGAGGCGGACGCCTGCCAGGTCCGGCGCGAGGGTGAGCGCCACCGTCTCGCACTCGGGCTCGGCCTGTGAGAGAAGGGCACCCATGACGCTGCGGCATCTGCCCCTCGGGCCGCCGATATCAAGGGCCAGGCTTCCGGCCCCGGTGCGGGCGCAGCTGGCCGCGGCCGCCGCGGCTGCCGGGCCGGCGGAGGCCTGCGGCCTGCTCCTCGGCGCAAGGGCCGGGGCGGAGGTGAGCGTCGTCGCTGCAACTGCGGCCCGCAACGTGGCGGCCGATCCCAAGCGGGGCTTCGAGATCGACCCCGGCCATCTCCTGGCGGCGCTGCGGCGCGCGCGGGCGGGTGCGGCGCCCGAGGTCGTCGGCCTGTGGCACAGCCATCCGTCCGGGGTTCTCCTTCCGAGCGCGGCCGACCGGGCCGGGGTCTCCGACCCCGCATGGCTCTGGCTCATCGTCTCGGCCGACGGGGCGCGGATGGCCGCCTTCCTGCCCGCCCCCGGGGCGCCGCTGGGCTTCCGCCAGGTGCCGCTCGACGGCGGCCGGCCACCAGCGGACGCCCGCATCGACCTCGGCCGCCATTGCTGCTAGCCGCCCGCGCATGGCCCAGGGCAAGGTGCTGTGGTTCGATCCCGCGCGCGGCTTCGGCTTCCTCCGGCCGGACATGGGGCCGAAAGACGTCTTCGTCCACGTCTCGGCGCTGGCCGGCCCCTCGCCGCTTGACCTCCAGCGCGGCGTGCGCGTCGAGTTCGAGCTGGTCCAGTCCGGCGACGGGCGGCTGCTGGCGCGCCGGGTCACGCTTGCGGCCGGGGCCGCGCTGCTGACGCGCCCCCCCAGGCCATGACCGCCCCGGCGCTCGGCCTTGCCGCGCTCCTCGTCCGCCGCATGGCCCACGATCTCGCCGCCCCGCTCGCCGCGCTGTCGACGCTGGCCGGCCTGCGCGGGGCGGACCCGCTGGAGGCCGAGGCGATCCGGTGCCTGGCCGGCCGGCTCGCTCTCTTCCGGGCGGTCTTCTCGGGGATGCCGGACGGGGCGCCCGACTCCGAGGCGGTGCGCCGGGCCCTCGCCGAGGCGTTCGGCGGCGTGGACCGGGTCGTCCTCGACCTTGCGCCGGGCGCGCCCGGACGGTCCGTCCGCGCCGGCCTTGCCCTCGCCCTCGATGTCGGGCGGCTCCTCGACGGCACGGGGTCGATGCGCCTGACGGTCGCACCGGGCGGCGAGGTGCTGATCGAGGCCGGGCCGCTTGCCGGCGCTGTCCCGGCCTCGCTTGCGGCCGTTGCCGCCGGCGAAGCGGCGGCCGGTCCCGAGGAGGCGGGTGCTGCGGTTGCCGTCGCGCTGCTCGGCCCGGCCCTCCTTGCGGCCGAGGGCAGTCGCCTGCGCCTTTGTCTGCCGGCGGCGGCCTGAGGGCGCGCCATGGCCATCTGGGGACTCGTCCTCGGCGGCGCGGCCGGGCTGGTCCTCGGCGGGCCGCTCGGGGCGCTCGCAGGCGCGCTCCTGGGCGGCGCCCTTGAGGGCGCGCGCACGCGCATGGGGCCGGGTGCTGCCGAGCGCCGGCAGGTCGCCTTCACCATCGCTGCAATCGCGCTGGCCGCCAAGATGGCCGCTGCCGACGGCCATCCCTCCGACCGGGAATTCCGGCTGTTCCAGCGCCTGTTCCGCGTGCCCGCGGGGGAGGAGGACCGCGCTGCACGCTTCTTCCGCCTGGCGCAGCGCTCGCCGGCCGGCTTCGAGGCCTATGCCCGGCAGGCCGCCGAGATCCTCGGGCCCGGCTCGCCGGTGCTCGAGGATCTGCTCGAGGCGCTCCTCCTCATCGCGACCGCCGACGGCGTCGTGGATGCGGAGGTCGCCTTCCTCGACCGGGTCGCGGCCATCTTCGGGATTCCGGAGGCCACCTGGGCCGACATGCGCGCGCGCCACATCCGCGGGCCAGCGGAAAGCCCCTGGCAGGTTCTGGGTCTTGCGCCCGGCGCGCCGCCGGAGGAGATCCGAGCCGCCTGGCGCCGGCTCGCCCGGCGCTACCATCCGGACCGGCATCTGGCCGAGGGCGTGCCGCCGGAGGTGATCCGCGTGGCCGAGGAGCGGATGGCTGCGATCAACGCCGCCTACCGCGCCCTCACCCGGGGGGCGGCCCCGGGCGGGCCGGCCGGGGGCGGCGCG
>Ga0308414_1002113_pt1 | contig 12940 bp, 13 predicted proteins | sample HotsprSampleOS50_FD_205667 | JGI IMG/M metagenome (GOLD analysis project Ga0308414, IMG submission 205667) | Hot spring phototrophic mat microbial communities from Octopus Spring, Yellowstone National Park, Wyoming, United States - 20090730_OS50 ... | reverse complement strand
GATAGGAGGGTCTCGCATAGAATACATTTTAGCCAACTGGAATGCCTTCTGCGAGGGCCGCCGTTTGAAATCATGCTTATCCCCATTGGGGATTGAAACGGCGCAGGTGTACCCGTAGGCGCAGGTGTACCCGGTTTGAAATCATGCTTATCCCCATTGGGGATTGAAACGTCTATCGCGCAAACGATGGACGCATCGCAATTCAGTTTGAAATCATGCTTATCCCCATTGGGGATTGAAACGGTTACTGACGGTGCGACAGATTGTCCCGGTTTGTTTGAAATCATGCTTATCCCCATTGGGGATTGAAACCGCGGCTAACAGCAATGCTGTCACCGCAAACAGAGTTTGAAATCATGCTTATCCCCATTGGGGATTGAAACGCTGCGGGGGGCATCAACACCTTCACCGCCTGGGTTTGAAATCATGCTTATCCCCATTGGGGATTGAAACTGGGTAACTCCGGTGACGGCAGTCCCTTCACCCGAGTTTGAAATCATGCTTATCCCCATTGGGGATTGAAACTCTTATAGACTGACACCCTCAAGTCTGACTTATGGCGTTTGAAATCATGCTTATCCCCATTGGGGATTGAAACTGATTTGTGGCTTCCAAGGGCGATCCCCCTTCCACGTTTGAAATCATGCTTATCCCCATTGGGGATTGAAACTATTTACCTCTACCGCGGCGAACACACTAGGTCCGTTTGAAATCATGCTTATCCCCATTGGGGATTGAAACGACGTTCGTCCAGCTTAAACCCTGATACTCCTTGGTCAGTTTGAAATCATGCTTATCCCCATTGGGGATTGAAACCGAAGTATGGACGATATGACGCGCTGGAAGCCGGTCGGGTTTGAAATCATGCTTATCCCCATTGGGGATTGAAACCCACCATACTTGGACGTTGCGCAGTCGCTCAGAGTTTGAAATCATGCTTATCCCCATTGGGGATTGAAACTACACAGACTGCGTGGAGTGCGGTGCAGTCTACTGTGTTTGAAATCATGCTTATCCCCATTGGGGATTGAAACTCCTTTCTATCACTTTCACCTTCGGCGCAATCGCGTTTGAAATCATGCTTATCCCCATTGGGGATTGAAACACTGCGACAGTATTTTCTTGGTACGAACCCGACCGAGTTTGAAATCATGCTTATCCCCATTGGGGATTGAAACACCGCCAGCGGGCGGAAAGAGCATCTGCGGCAGACAGGGTTTGAAATCATGCTTATCCCCATTGGGGATTGAAACGACAACGTACCCGTCGAGGTCGTTGACGAGTTCGTGTTTGTTTGAAATCATGCTTATCCCCATTGGGGATTGAAACACGGAAATAACCTGGCACAATCACGTAGTCGCTCACAGTTTGAAATCATGCTTATCCCCATTGGGGATTGAAACCCGCACCACCATTCTGCCGCAATCCGTCCTTGATGCGGTTTGAAATCATGCTTATCCCCATTGGGGATTGAAACTATAAATAAAAGAAATGAAGGTGTTGTGACACTTCCGTTTGAAATCATGCTTATCCCCATTGGGGATTGAAACTCGGCGGGTCGAGCGACTACGCGACACTTACGAGGTTTGAAATCATGCTTATCCCCATTGGGGATTGAAACAGCGGGACGGGAAATTGCTGATGCGGTTTGGTGAGTTTGAAATCATGCTTATCCCCATTGGGGATTGAAACCGAAAACCGACATGTACAGCACTCCTCAGAATTCGTTTGAAATCATGCTTATCCCCATTGGGGATTGAAACCCTCTATTTATGACATAGAAGTCGCCCACAACACAGTTTGAAATCATGCTTATCCCCATTGGGGATTGAAACTTGGAAACCCGTTGATTATCGAGTGTTCCCCTCAGGTGTTTGAAATCATGCTTATCCCCATTGGGGATTGAAACACGCGGTTCTTCACTGCTACTTCAGACGAGTTGGGTTTGAAATCATGCTTATCCCCATTGGGGATTGAAACAGTGCGCCTGGAACGGGTTCACACCGACTTTGGTAGGTTTGAAATCATGCTTATCCCCATTGGGGATTGAAACTTGTCAATAGTGGTCGCAAATTGCCTCTTGACAAGTTTGAAATCATGCTTATCCCCATTGGGGATTGAAACCTTATTTATCTGCAATACCACTGGACCAGGACCAAGTTTGAAATCATGCTTATCCCCATTGGGGATTGAAACGCCGACTTCAGCACTGTTCGTTACGCCAAAATAGTTTGAAATCATGCTTATCCCCATTGGGGATTGAAACCGTACTTGGGTCAGTAATTGACTTTAGCGTTTCTTGTTTGAAATCATGCTTATCCCCATTGGGGATTGAAACTTCGCCAGTTCGCGGCGGCGGTCGGTCGGCAAATTTGTTTGAAATCATGCTTATCCCCATTGGGGATTGAAACCAGTTGGGGCAATCGTATCTCATATCGTCTTGGCGTTTGAAATCATGCTTATCCCCATTGGGGATTGAAACCTTGGGGTGTCACAACAAAAAAGTGTCACAACACATGTTTGAAATCATGCTTATCCCCATTGGGGATTGAAACATTGAGCTGGGCATATACTTCTCCTCCTCCTAACTGTTTGAAATCATGCTTATCCCCATTGGGGATTGAAACGTGAAGCAGCTGCGCCGCCGCTTCCATTCCGATGGTTTGAAATCATGCTTATCCCCATTGGGGATTGAAACTACGCAGCGCGTTGTCGATATTGACAGAAACGCTAAGTTTGAAATCATGCTTATCCCCATTGGGGATTGAAACAGCGCGTCGTTTTCGTCGGTCAGCAGCGCGTCAATGTTTGAAATCATGCTTATCCCCATTGGGGATTGAAACCAATGAAAAAGATATGCCGTCAGACAGCGTCATTATTGTTTGAAATCATGCTTATCCCCATTGGGGATTGAAACTGTCGTTTGAGGAAACGGTTCAAACGATGGCGCTCAGTTTGAAATCATGCTTATCCCCATTGGGGATTGAAACGAAGCGGGGGGATTTCCGAATGTAAGGATACGCAGTTTGAAATCATGCTTATCCCCATTGGGGATTGAAACTCCGTTAGGTAGCACCCTGGGGCTGCCGGTTCAGGTTTGAAATCATGCTTATCCCCATTGGGGATTGAAACACAAGACGCTGCCAATTGGACCACAATTGTCCAGGTTTGAAATCATGCTTATCCCCATTGGGGATTGAAACCGCTTACAATATATCACAATGCAGACGGATTGTCAGTTTGAAATCATGCTTATCCCCATTGGGGATTGAAACTACGGATAGAGTAAATCTTCCACTTGGCGCCGCGTGTTTGAAATCATGCTTATCCCCATTGGGGATTGAAACCTTGATGTCTACATTTACCTCGTAGTCCATTTCTGTTTGAAATCATGCTTATCCCCATTGGGGATTGAAACTCGGCGATCTGCGGTTGACCATACCAACTTACGAGATAGTTTGAAATCATGCTTATCCCCATTGGGGATTGAAACCGCCGTTCCGTTGGGCGTTGACCAGAGCGGTAGTGTTTGAAATCATGCTTATCCCCATTGGGGATTGAAACTTCAAAAAACACTCCTGGGCGACGTTGGTGTCGCCCGCGTTTGAAATCATGCTTATCCCCATTGGGGATTGAAACTGTTTCTTCTTTCTCCTTCAGATGCCTGATTTCGTGGTTTGAAATCATGCTTATCCCCATTGGGGATTGAAACCCACCGCGTCGCGGTTCGTCGCCGCGAACATTGCAAGGTTTGAAATCATGCTTATCCCCATTGGGGATTGAAACTGCATCGAGACGATAGCGCGGATGCCCAACGCCCGCGGTTTGAAATCATGCTTATCCCCATTGGGGATTGAAACGGCTCAACTCAAAACGTATCTCAATATCACATCGGTTTGAAATCATGCTTATCCCCATTGGGGATTGAAACAATTTGGTCTGCTTGATCAACTCAGGCTTTCCTGGTTTGAAATCATGCTTATCCCCATTGGGGATTGAAACGAGTAGTTCATTAAACCGTTACTTTGGCGTAACGGTTTGAAATCATGCTTATCCCCATTGGGGATTGAAACCATAAAATGGGAATTGGGATCGTGACCTTGACCAAGTTTGAAATCATGCTTATCCCCATTGGGGATTGAAACCCTTCGGATAAGGGAACAGCGGTTGCGTCTCGATGGTTTGAAATCATGCTTATCCCCATTGGGGATTGAAACCCGCTACGACCTCGTACCGACCTGGCGCTTCATTGTTTGAAATCATGCTTATCCCCATTGGGGATTGAAACCGCAGGTCGAGAATGATACTAATACGATACTGGCAGTTTGAAATCATGCTTATCCCCATTGGGGATTGAAACAAAAGGCGGGCAAGCGAGGGATCGCTCACCCGCCCGAATGTTTGAAATCATGCTTATCCCCATTGGGGATTGAAACGGTGCGTGGTGGAGCGTCGCGCAAGGAAACGTAATGTTTGAAATCATGCTTATCCCCATTGGGGATTGAAACATCGGTATTCACTTTGAAGGAGGTCGGAGAATGAGTTTGAAATCATGCTTATCCCCATTGGGGATTGAAACTGCGGTTGTCAATAAGGAAAAACGCGCCACAGCGATAGTTTGAAATCATGCTTATCCCCATTGGGGATTGAAACCATCCGACTTTCGCTAGCACCATCGCCGTGCCCTGGTTTGAAATCATGCTTATCCCCATTGGGGATTGAAACGGTAATGCCACTCATTCTCATTCCCGCTGACGGCGGTTTGAAATCATGCTTATCCCCATTGGGGATTGAAACTTTAACGGGATGATGACCTCAACAATCACCAGCGGTTGTTTGAAATCATGCTTATCCCCATTGGGGATTGAAACTACTGAGCAGCAGATGCTGCTAATGCTGAATGCTGAGTTTGAAATCATGCTTATCCCCATTGGGGATTGAAACCACAACTCCCCGCCGATCCGCGAGTGATCGGTAGTTTGAAATCATGCTTATCCCCATTGGGGATTGAAACGTTTCGGGGAAGCGCCAAACCAACGTGCTGTCTGGTTTGAAATCATGCTTATCCCCATTGGGGATTGAAACCTCTTTACCGAAGTCTACCGCATCGAACAACGAAGTTTGAAATCATGCTTATCCCCATTGGGGATTGAAACCAATGAATTGATTGATAACGGCAAACACAGCGAGCGCCGTTTGAAATCATGCTTATCCCCATTGGGGATTGAAACGAAATCGTCCACATCGCGCCCGTCCGTCGCGCGCGAGTTTGAAATCATGCTTATCCCCATTGGGGATTGAAACTTCAAAAAACACTCCTGCACCACGGTTGTATCCGTGGTTTGAAATCATGCTTATCCCCATTGGGGATTGAAACGCTGCCGGTCGGGGCCCGCTGATGCTGCGCACCAAGTTTGAAATCATGCTTATCCCCATTGGGGATTGAAACGAGAGGTTCATCCGCCACTCCAGCCGCTTGCCGGGTTTGAAATCATGCTTATCCCCATTGGGGATTGAAACTGTTCAGCAACGGCGCGCTGGTCGGCGTGCAATTGGGTTTGAAATCATGCTTATCCCCATTGGGGATTGAAACATTGCGGGAAGTGCAAGGGAAAATAAACCACACCATCGTTTGAAATCATGCTTATCCCCATTGGGGATTGAAACTTGTCCACCGGCGCGGAGTGGCTCACCTTGTTCGGTTTGAAATCATGCTTATCCCCATTGGGGATTGAAACGGTGGCGTTCGACGCAGAGCGGCTGGCTGCGCTGTTTGAAATCATGCTTATCCCCATTGGGGATTGAAACATCGCAGGGGCGCGGTGCCATGCAGCCGGATCGGGTTTGAAATCATGCTTATCCCCATTGGGGATTGAAACATTGTGCGTGACATAATTTTCGCATTACGGAAATAACGTTTGAAATCATGCTTATCCCCATTGGGGATTGAAACGTCGCAGCGCTGGAAGTCAAGCGTCGGGCGGTGTGGGTTTGAAATCATGCTTATCCCCATTGGGGATTGAAACGCCGCGATGGCCGCCACCAGCACCAGCACCACCTCGGTTTGAAATCATGCTTATCCCCATTGGGGATTGAAACATCTGGCTCAGAACCGTGGGCAGCGCCTTCACCGTTTGAAATCATGCTTATCCCCATTGGGGATTGAAACGCCGTCGCCAGAACTGATTGTTGCCATTCCGGTACGGTTTGAAATCATGCTTATCCCCATTGGGGATTGAAACCGGCAAACGCTCGGATATCGGCGTGCTGCTCAATGTTTGAAATCATGCTTATCCCCATTGGGGATTGAAACGTGACCGTCATGGATGCAGCAGGCACCACGATGGAGTTTGAAATCATGCTTATCCCCATTGGGGATTGAAACTACGACGAGTCGGCGAGGCCATCCGCATGCACGGTTTGAAATCATGCTTATCCCCATTGGGGATTGAAACTGCGAACAAACGCGCAATTGTCTCTAGGTTGCGGTTTGAAATCATGCTTATCCCCATTGGGGATTGAAACCCAGCAGATGCTGCTGGTTGTCAGCAGTATGCTCGGTTTGAAATCATGCTTATCCCCATTGGGGATTGAAACCCGCTAGCGGAAGGCATCTTACGCGGGTTGACGGGTTTGAAATCATGCTTATCCCCATTGGGGATTGAAACCCCTCGAACCCGTGCTCGCGCGCCAGATTGACGAGGGTTTGAAATCATGCTTATCCCCATTGGGGATTGAAACATCGGTCTGCTTTTCCTTCCGCGCGCGGCGGACGGTTTGAAATCATGCTTATCCCCATTGGGGATTGAAACTTGGCGTTGGGGGATTACGTTGCGGAAGCAACGGCGTTTGAAATCATGCTTATCCCCATTGGGGATTGAAACCCGCGACGGGGATATCCGCCGGGATAGGAACCATGTTTGAAATCATGCTTATCCCCATTGGGGATTGAAACCGCGCAAGGCACCACTCAGTCCTTGCATCTCCTGCGCGTTTGAAATCATGCTTATCCCCATTGGGGATTGAAACGTCGTATCAACCCTTCGTTCCGCCTTATGCTCTTCGTTTGAAATCATGCTTATCCCCATTGGGGATTGAAACCTGCAGCCGTCCCTCAGTTAGCCAAGTCAGGCAAAGTTTGAAATCATGCTTATCCCCATTGGGGATTGAAACCATCTGTCAAGACCTTTCTTCCTCTTTCTGTCTTGTTTGAAATCATGCTTATCCCCATTGGGGATTGAAACCTTCTGCCTCGGCGGGGAATTCATCGACGAGTTTGTTTGAAATCATGCTTATCCCCATTGGGGATTGAAACCAAAGATTTTCGGCAGTACGCGCTCATACACACGCGTTTGAAATCATGCTTATCCCCATTGGGGATTGAAACCTTTGACGCCCAAGAAATGCCCGATATACGCACCGTTTGAAATCATGCTTATCCCCATTGGGGATTGAAACGCTGGTCCTGTCGTGGTTGAGTTAAAGGCCTGGCCGAGTTTGAAATCATGCTTATCCCCATTGGGGATTGAAACTTGTTTAGTGCTACGAGTATCTCTTCTCGCCTTGAGCGTTTGAAATCATGCTTATCCCCATTGGGGATTGAAACATCTTGTCTTTTTGTGAGTACAGGATGGAACAGTAAGTTTGAAATCATGCTTATCCCCATTGGGGATTGAAACGATGCTGGTGCGCAGTTGGTTTCCGAGCGCTGCAAGTTTGAAATCATGCTTATCCCCATTGGGGATTGAAACTCAAACGCGACGGTAAAGATAGACGATGTTGAGCTTTGTTTGAAATCATGCTTATCCCCATTGGGGATTGAAACTTTGAGTGTTGGGGTGAGACAGCCAGATATACGGGGTTTGAAATCATGCTTATCCCCATTGGGGATTGAAACCCCTTCGCCGACCGGATCACAAAGATGTTGGGAGTTTGAAATCATGCTTATCCCCATTGGGGATTGAAACCGGAGGCACTCCCCTCTTTCCGTGAGGCGGCAGTCGGTTTGAAATCATGCTTATCCCCATTGGGGATTGAAACCCCACAGGTACGCTCTGGAGTTCCAGCGTCAGCGTGGTTTGAAATCATGCTTATCCCCATTGGGGATTGAAACCTCTCCAGCGCTTGCGACGCGCCAGGCGAGTTGAGTTTGAAATCATGCTTATCCCCATTGGGGATTGAAACCGAATTTGCTTGACGTACGGTGTTTCGCGTATTCCGTTTGAAATCATGCTTATCCCCATTGGGGATTGAAACTCCAGGAATAAATCGCCGCCCGCACCGGCGTGGCAGTTTGAAATCATGCTTATCCCCATTGGGGATTGAAACTACGAACGCGGCGCAGGGCGAATACGCGGGAGTATGTTTGAAATCATGCTTATCCCCATTGGGGATTGAAACACAGCGCCGATGCTGTGCGATGCGGATATACGCGGGGTTTGAAATCATGCTTATCCCCATTGGGGATTGAAACTTGTGACACCCCGCGCGCCGCGATCTGGTGTACGGTTTGAAATCATGCTTATCCCCATTGGGGATTGAAACTGGAGTCGGTGGGTCCATTCGTCTTGCGATTCCACCAGTTTGAAATCATGCTTATCCCCATTGGGGATTGAAACCATCAGATAAAAATCCAGCGGCGCATATTTACCCGTTTGAAATCATGCTTATCCCCATTGGGGATTGAAACGACCGTATAGAGCAACGTCTCTGCTAACCGCGTCGGTTTGAAATCATGCTTATCCCCATTGGGGATTGAAACCGTTCATCTGTTTCGCCTCAACGAATACGTTGAGTTTGAAATCATGCTTATCCCCATTGGGGATTGAAACATTTATGAAGTGCGTGTTCAGGGCGAAGAAGCACGGTTTGAAATCATGCTTATCCCCATTGGGGATTGAAACCGTCAAGACGGTATGAAGTCAGACTGCCGCAATTGGTTTGAAATCATGCTTATCCCCATTGGGGATTGAAACTGAAGAACAAGCCGCATTCGGGCTGCCCCTCGAAGTTTGAAATCATGCTTATCCCCATTGGGGATTGAAACATCGTGACATCCTTCCGGCGCGCTATAACGCGCGGTTTGAAATCATGCTTATCCCCATTGGGGATTGAAACAATGAACTCTTTGACCCGCAGCCATTCTCGGTCGGTTTGAAATCATGCTTATCCCCATTGGGGATTGAAACAAGCTAGTATAACACAGTTCTGGTTAGTTGTCAAGGTTTGAAATCATGCTTATCCCCATTGGGGATTGAAACGATTGATGGAATACGCAGCGGTGTGGAGAGCGCCGGTTTGAAATCATGCTTATCCCCATTGGGGATTGAAACCTCAAGGGGAGGTGAAAGATGGAGTGGCAGACCGCGTTTGAAATCATGCTTATCCCCATTGGGGATTGAAACTGATGCAGAGTACGATAAATCTTGTTTGTAGAGATAGTTTGAAATCATGCTTATCCCCATTGGGGATTGAAACTGTTCCGCGACGGCGATCTGATCTGCGTGCAGTTGTTTGAAATCATGCTTATCCCCATTGGGGATTGAAACCTCGACGTAGACTATCGGCTGGTTGGGAAACGCGGTGTTTGAAATCATGCTTATCCCCATTGGGGATTGAAACTTGCCAGACTCTGATTTTTTTGTCCTTAACCTCGATCGTTTGAAATCATGCTTATCCCCATTGGGGATTGAAACTTCTCTATTCGACCACACAACCTTCATTTCAGTCTCGTTTGAAATCATGCTTATCCCCATTGGGGATTGAAACCCAGTTTTGCAGCGTTATCCCGCTAGTAGCGCTCGGTTTGAAATCATGCTTATCCCCATTGGGGATTGAAACACACAGTTACGCGCAACGTCGTCAGAATGAACGGTTTGAAATCATGCTTATCCCCATTGGGGATTGAAACTGATGTGTGTTGCTTTCCCGACCGGTTCGCGTCGGTTTGAAATCATGCTTATCCCCATTGGGGATTGAAACAAAGGATCGCATCGCCACCTCCTAGTGTGCAAGGTTTGAAATCATGCTTATCCCCATTGGGGATTGAAACACCGACCGGAAACCTGCACCTCAAGGCGATACAGGGTTTGAAATCATGCTTATCCCCATTGGGGATTGAAACTGGACCATCCGCTCAGGCTTCTCGCCTGTTACAATGTTTGAAATCATGCTTATCCCCATTGGGGATTGAAACTTTGTTGCAGTGCTATGACATCAAGTGTTATTCTAGTTTGAAATCATGCTTATCCCCATTGGGGATTGAAACTTGTTAAGGACCGTAACGATCTCCTCTTTTCTAGGGTTTGAAATCATGCTTATCCCCATTGGGGATTGAAACGTAGCTTCTGCTTCCGATTACGAATACCATCTTTGTTTGAAATCATGCTTATCCCCATTGGGGATTGAAACTAACCGTCATCCCCTTATGCCCGAAGGATCCTAGTTTGAAATCATGCTTATCCCCATTGGGGATTGAAACATACACCTTTGCTCGCGAAGGGGCCCAACAAACTTTGTTTGAAATCATGCTTATCCCCATTGGGGATTGAAACAGTTTGTCGCCCAGCGTCACTGTTTTTATCTCACTGTTTGAAATCATGCTTATCCCCATTGGGGATTGAAACCTCCCACAGATCGCCGCGCGAGTTGTAGCCGCTGGTTTGAAATCATGCTTATCCCCATTGGGGATTGAAACAAAAGTCTGGAGACAATCTGGCGCGAAAACCTCATCGTTTGAAATCATGCTTATCCCCATTGGGGATTGAAACGCGGATCGTAGAGGCTATTCACGCGAAACCCGATGTTTGAAATCATGCTTATCCCCATTGGGGATTGAAACAAATCGTTACCCCAACATCATACCACGCGAGTGCGTTTGAAATCATGCTTATCCCCATTGGGGATTGAAACGAACACCGCAACATAGCGGCTTGTCACAGCACCCGGTTTGAAATCATGCTTATCCCCATTGGGGATTGAAACGGTTACGGCCGTGGATACGCGTAGTTTTACGCTTGGTTTGAAATCATGCTTATCCCCATTGGGGATTGAAACATTGTGGTGATCTCGCTGCCGAAATTCGACCACAGTTTGAAATCATGCTTATCCCCATTGGGGATTGAAACATCACGATGTCATCATCATGGACCAATCGTTCGAAGGTTTGAAATCATGCTTATCCCCATTGGGGATTGAAACAACTGATTGGCACCGACGATGAAGCCGTGGACGTTGGGTTTGAAATCATGCTTATCCCCATTGGGGATTGAAACGCTGTGCGATGCCAGCGGCAATCTCGCTGGCAGCGGTTTGAAATCATGCTTATCCCCATTGGGGATTGAAACTTATAACTCGATCACATGGCACAAAAATCGCCATGTTTGAAATCATGCTTATCCCCATTGGGGATTGAAACTACTGACGGGCGATATCTTGCCAAATAACGTGAGGTTTGAAATCATGCTTATCCCCATTGGGGATTGAAACGCCGCGACAGCTTTTATGTTGCCAACGACAAGTTGTTTGAAATCATGCTTATCCCCATTGGGGATTGAAACGATGAACGGCGACAGCATCGCCGCGCAATCGTCGTTTGAAATCATGCTTATCCCCATTGGGGATTGAAACAACTACCCTGTTGCGTAAAGTCGTTAGGATTACTTGTTTGAAATCATGCTTATCCCCATTGGGGATTGAAACTTCGACGCTATATCGAAACCAAAACTCGCTAAGGCGGTTTGAAATCATGCTTATCCCCATTGGGGATTGAAACTTAAAGGTGGATGAGAAAAGAAAGTCTTTTATTTCGTTTGAAATCATGCTTATCCCCATTGGGGATTGAAACTAATCAGCTTGCGGCTGGGCGAACTGGATGGTTGCGGTTTGAAATCATGCTTATCCCCATTGGGGATTGAAACCACTCGACCAGCAGCGAGTGAGTAATACTCTTTATGGTTTGAAATCATGCTTATCCCCATTGGGGATTGAAACTACGAATGGCCAACCTAGGTCGGCTGGAGTTGCGACGTTTGAAATCATGCTTATCCCCATTGGGGATTGAAACCCTAGGATGTTTTCCCTAAGCAGATCCCAAAGCACTGGGTTTGAAATCATGCTTATCCCCATTGGGGATTGAAACCGCACCGTCACCATAGCGACATAGGGTTCGGCTTCGTTTGAAATCATGCTTATCCCCATTGGGGATTGAAACCTACGAATACAAATGACCGTAGACGAACTGCTAAGTTTGAAATCATGCTTATCCCCATTGGGGATTGAAACGAAGAGGAATTGCGCTAGGAAGTCATAAGTCAGGTTTGAAATCATGCTTATCCCCATTGGGGATTGAAACTGAACACCAGTCCTGACGCTGTGTTTCACAGCGTCGTTTGAAATCATGCTTATCCCCATTGGGGATTGAAACGGTGATCAGCGCAGCAATGTGCAGATCGACGAAGTTTGAAATCATGCTTATCCCCATTGGGGATTGAAACTTCCGGTTTGACCGACTGGCGCAGTCGTCGCAGCGTTTGAAATCATGCTTATCCCCATTGGGGATTGAAACTGTGGCGGGTCGGCCTCGCCGGTGCGGGTGCGGGGTTTGAAATCATGCTTATCCCCATTGGGGATTGAAACTTCGCGCTCGAGCTCCGATGTGATCCACTGCTCCGTTTGAAATCATGCTTATCCCCATTGGGGATTGAAACTTGCCAGACTCTGATTTTTTGGTCCTCGATCCGGGTTTGAAATCATGCTTATCCCCATTGGGGATTGAAACGCAGCGATAGTTTGAGCGCCTGCGTTCCCCTTCCGGTTTGAAATCATGCTTATCCCCATTGGGGATTGAAACTTCAGATTGGCAAAGCAGTAGCTGCAGCCGAATGGTTTGAAATCATGCTTATCCCCATTGGGGATTGAAACGATGATGGGACATACACGA